>Ga0075152_10001362_pt1 | contig 17568 bp, 15 predicted proteins | sample JI61114C2DNA_FD_70964 | JGI IMG/M metagenome (GOLD analysis project Ga0075152, IMG submission 70964) | Wastewater effluent complex algal communities from Wisconsin, to seasonally profile nutrient transformation and Carbon sequestration -... | ecosystem: Engineered > WWTP > Effluent > Algae...
TTATTGCCCCTCGACTTCGCTCGGGGACCGTCTTATAAGAGGTAATGTGTGAATTTTTTGCGAAGAAAATTTAACTTTAATTTTAAGGGAATTTTCTTCGCAAAAAATTCACACATATCAGCCCAAAACCCACGGTCCCTGAGCGAAGTCGAAGGGCGAACGTTTTGAATTTCGAACTACGGGTTAACTAATAACTAATAACGATTAACTCTAATTACTAATCTCAAATTACGAATTACAAAAAAATCCTCCACGTGATCAGAAAATATCTACTACTTGCATTTGCATTATTGAGTTCGGTGCAAGGCTATTCACAGGGCTTGCTGAATTCCAACATTCATGGGAATTTTGAATTCAATGGACAATATTATCTGGAAGATAGTTTAATTGGTGCTCCTGATGTTCCTGAAAAATTTCTTAATAACTCTTTTCTAAATTTAAATTATGAATATCAGGATTTTTCTGCAGGCTTGCGCTATGAGAATTACAGAAATCCATTGCTTGGATTTGAACGTGATTACACGGGAAGTGGAATAACATATCGTTTTGTTAATTACAAAAAGGATGGAATTGATGTAACAGTAGGAAATTTCTATGACCAGTTTGGAAGTGGATTGGTTTTCAGATCATATGAAGAACGTGGCCTAGGATTAGATAATGCAATGGAAGGGGTGCGAGTGAAATATACTCCTATAGCAGGATTGTCGATCAAAGGAATAGTAGGTGTTCAGCGGAACTTTTTTACACTTGGAAGAGGAATTGTGAGAGGTCTGGATGCAGACTGGAATCTGAATGAAACTATTTCAAAATTAAAAGAGAAAAAAACAAAATTCATTCTCGGTGGTAGTTTTGTAAGTAAATATGAAGTTGATGATAACAGTGATTATATTCTTCCGGAAAATGTAGCTGCCGGAGCAGGTAGACTTAATATTATATCGGGTAACTGGAATTTCGGAGGTGAATATGCATTCAAAGCAAATGATCCGTCCTATACTAATTCAAGTATTTATTCGCAAGGTTATATTTATAAAACCGGTTCTGCTGCTTTACTTACTGCAACTTATTCTAAACCCGGTTTCGGTTTGAATCTTGGCTTAAAGCGAATCGATAATATGAGTTTCCGCTCTGAACGCGATGCTGCTTTGAATAGTCTGATGATAAATTATCTGCCGGCAATGACCAAACAGCACACAAATATTCTTGCCGCCTTTTATCCGTATGCAACACAACCGAATGGAGAAGTTGGTTTTCAGGGTGAGTTTTTTTTCCATATAAAAGAGGGTAAATTTCTTGGTGGCTCAAGAGGAGCTGATGTAACTGTGAATTATTCGCGTGCTCAAAGTATTGATAGAAAACCAACTGTTGATCTTACTGAGGGTTATACTTCTGAATTTTTCGCAATTGGTGATGAGGTCTATTTTGAAGATGTTAATGTGGAATACAATACCAAGATCAAAAAAAATCTCCGGATGATCTTATCTTATGTCTACATAAACTATAATGAAAGTGTAATTACCGGAGTTACGGGGAAAGGGCATGTTTATGCTCATGTAGGGATAGCGGAATTCAACTGGAAGATTGATGCTAAACATAATCTTCGCACAGAATTTCAACATCTTCTTACCGATCAGGATAAGAAGAATTGGGCATTGTTACTTGCCGAATATAGTATATCTCCACATTGGTTCTTTGCGGGATTCAGTGAGTATAATTATGGTAATAGTGATAAGGATAACCGTATCAATTATTATAACGCTTCTGTAGGTTATACCAATAAAGCAAATCGTATTTCGTTAGGTTACGGTCGTCAACGTGCAGGAATTTTTTGTGTTGGCGGTGTCTGCCGGACTGTACCTGCCTCTAATGGTTTAAGTATTTCAATAACAAGCAGCTTCTGATAAGATGAAAAAAATTAAAAAATATTTACCGGCAATACTCCTCGTGGTTTCAATAGTTTCTTGCGATAAAATTGACGGCCCAAGGTTGGAAGAAGATAATTCAGGAATAAGTATTGGCGACAATGCAGTTGTAATTGAAGGTGACACTCTAGTTGTTGCTGATGATTTATCTCCTGCTGTTCAGAGAGTAATGATTGAAGAATTCACCGGCCACCTTTGTGGAAGTTGCCCTCCGGCAGCAATCATTTTGAATGATTCTTTGCGTGCTCTTTTTGGCGATAAGCTTGTAGTAGTTAGCGTGCATTCGGGCCACTTTGCTGATGTTTGTCCGGGTGGACTGGATTGCTCAGGAACTCCTTCCGGAGCATTTGGTGATGATTACACTTCCGGAGTTGGTAATGCTATCCACGATGAATTCGGTTTCATTTCTTATCCAATGGCAATGATCAATCGTGTAGATTATCCAACCGGAACTCACAAGAAAACTTCTTTATCATGGAAAGGATTTGCACAAACAGAACTGAATGCATTACCAAAAGCACGAATGAATTCTGAAATAGTATATGATTCAACATCACGTGAAGTAAAAGCAGCAGTCAGAGTTGAAATGCTTTCTACTTATACCGGAAACTTAAAATTGCAGATGGTGATAGTTGAAGATAGTATTATCGGATGGCAACAATGGTATAATCATACACCTCAATTTGTGCCGGACTATTTATTCCATGATGTCTTAAGATCATCAATGAATGGCGATTTTGGTGAACCAATAAATGCAGATGCATCAATTGATTCAGGAACAAAATTCATTAAAGGATACTTTAGCACCTTGGATGCTGCGTGGAATGCAGATCATTGTAAGTTGGTGGCATACATTTATGATGTAGATACCTATAAAGTTGTTCAGGTCATCGAAAAAGAAATTGTCGAATAAAGAATGTATAAAAGGTTTGTATTTTTATTTCTGATTGTTTTTCCTTGCCTTCTTTCTGCACAAGGATTCAAAGCGGGTTTGCGTGTAGGTGTTGTCGGGTCTCAAGTCGATGGCGATACTTATGAAGGATTTAACAAAGCCGGGATCACTGCCGGATTATTTGTCAATAGAAAGCTTTCTGACCTGTTTTCTCTTCAACTTGAAATGAATTACATTCAAAAGGGAAGCCGTAAACCGCTTGATGATAATAACACTTATTACCTGATGCGTGTCACTTACATTGAAGTGCCTGTACTGTTGCAATGGCACGCCGGTAAACTGATCGACATTTTTGCCGGACCTTCATTTGGTGTACTCCTTAATTCTCATGAGGAAACTCATTTCGGTGAATTTAAAGGTCCTGACTTTGAAAAAAATGAAATTGCCGCCCGGATTGGAATTTCTTACAAACTTTCCGAAAAGTGGAGTGTCGACGGGCGTTATTCAAGTTCCATTACTACTATCCGTCCTTCGCCTGCTGCATATACTCCGTTTTTTGAAAAAGGTCAGTACAATAGGTTGATAGAGATTGGACTTTCTGTAATATTTTAGAGGGTTTAAAGGGTTTAAATTGTTTCGTAATTTTCAGGTTACCGGATCAATGTCCAGTATTTCTTTGTTGAATAGTTGACCTCTGCTGTCATACCGGCGGTGTACGAGTGGTCAAAGTTTTTTTATATCTTCGCTATCCCGCTAAATGCGGTACAATTTACTATGAAACGATCTGATTTTTCCTTAAGCGACAGCCCGGCCATCGACCAGGTCGGAGTTGAAGAGCGGATTTCGCGATTTACGAAGCGAAGTATAAAAAAGGAGTCTAAGCAGATTGCCTTGAAAATGGCACTCAGCATGGTCGATCTTACTACTCTTGAAGCAAAAGATACACCCGGAAAGGTGAAACAACTTTGTACAAAAGCAATGTATCCGCATGCGTCATTTCCTGATGTTCCTTCGGTAGCGGCAGTTTGTGTTTATCCTAATTTAGTAAAAGTTGCTAAAACAGCATTGCAAGGATCTAATGTAAAAGTTGCCGCAGTTGCAACTGCTTTTCCCAGCGGTATGTCGACTCGAAAGGTAAAGCTGGAAGAAACAAAGTGGGCTGTTGGTGAAGGCGCTGATGAGATCGATATGGTTATTTCCCGCGGACATTTTCTTGCCGGTGAATATGGATTTGTATATGATGAAATAGCAGCTGTAAAAGAAGCATGTGGTAATGCACATCTGAAAGTAATTCTCGAAACCGGTGAATTAAGCACACTTGATAATGTGAGACGCGCATCTGATCTTGCAATGCATGCAGGAGCTGATTTCATCAAAACTTCTACAGGGAAAATTCAACCTGCAGCAACATTGCCGGTAACATTGGTAATGCTTGAAGCTATTCGTGATTTTTATTATGAAACAGGAAAGCAGATCGGAATGAAACCTGCAGGTGGAATTGCTACTGCTAAACTTGCTTTACAATATCTGGTTGTTCTGCGCGAAACACTCGGTAACGACTGGATGAATGCTGATATGTTCCGGTTCGGTGCCAGCGCTCTTGCTAATGATCTGCTCATGCAAATCGTAAAAGAAAAAACAGGAGTCTATCAGAGCATCGATTATTTTTCAAAAGATTAATTTTATTTGGGGACCAGGTTCCTGTTATATTAATAAGAATGGCTAAAAAGCAAACCAAAAAAACAGCAGCGATCAAATTTGATACTGACTGGAAATACGCACCATCACCGGAAAGTCAGGATCATATTCGACTTGAAGAAAAATATGACTTATTCATCGATGGAAAATTTACACCACCGTCTTCGGGAAAATATTTCGAAACGATCAATCCTGCCAATGAAAAAAAACTGGCAATGGTGGCCGATGCAAATGAGAAGGATGTAAATAAAGCTGTAAGCGCAGCCAGAAATTCTTACGATAAATACTGGAGTAAATTACCTGCTAAAGAACGCGGAAAATATATTTACCGGATTGCCCGTATAATGCAGGAACGCGCACGTGAACTTGCTGTCATTGAAACAATGGATGGCGGAAAAGCGATCAGGGAATCAAGAGATATTGATGTGCCATTGGCAGCATCACATTTTTTCTATTATGCAGGTTGGGCTGATAAAGTGAAATATGCTGTGCCCGGAGCAAATGCAAAAGCATTGGGAGTTGCGGGACAGATCATTCCATGGAATTTTCCACTACTAATGGCTGCGTGGAAAATAGCGCCGGCATTAGCTGCAGGAAATACTGTTGTACTTAAGCCTGCTGAAACAACACCATTGACTGCATTAAAACTTGCAGAAATAATACGCGATGCAGATCTGCCACCCGGTGTTGTAAATATAATTACAGGCGCAGGCGCAACCGGCGCTGCTTTGGTTAATCATCCTGATGTGAATAAAATTGCTTTTACAGGAAGTACCGGTGTCGGTAAGATGATACAGAAATCAATTGCAGGAACAAATAAAAAATATACACTCGAACTCGGTGGTAAAGCGGCAAATATAATTTTTGAAGATGCACCGATCGATCAGGCTGTTGAAGGAATTATAAACGGAATTTTCTTCAATCAAGGCCATGTATGTTGCGCAGGTTCCAGGTTGTTTATTCAGGAAAGTATTGCTGCAAAAGTAATACGTAAACTGAAAGACAGAATGGAAACTCTTATCGTCGGCGATCCTTTGGATAAAAACACAGATGTTGGTGCAATCAATTCAAAGATGCAGTCTGAAAAAATAAAGAACTATCTGAAGATCGGTGTCAATGAAGGTGGTGAAATGCATCAGTCTTCCTGTACACTTCCTTCAAAAGGTTTCTGGTGTAAGCCAACTATTTTTACAAATGTTTCTCAGTCGTCAAGAATTGTACAGGAGGAAATTTTCGGACCTGTTCTGGCAATTCAAACTTTCAGAACAATTGAAGAAGTAATAGAAAAAGCAAATAACATTCCTTATGGCTTAAGTGCAGGGGTATGGACAGATAAAGGATCAAAGATCTTCAAGGTTACCGGTGCTTTACGTGCTGGAGTTGTATGGGCAAATACATATAACAAATTTGACCCGACTTCACCATTTGGAGGTTATAAAGAAAGTGGTGTAGGCCGTGAAGGCGGATTGCATGGATTAATGCCTTATCTAGAAGTTGAACACAATTAATTGCAACGTTATTAAAACGGAATAAAATGGATCAGATAGAAAAAAATAAAGTCGACATCATTAATGGCACTTCGGCCAATGGACAATCCGGAAAAGGAAAACGTCTTGATGTAATGAAGACTTATAAATTATATATCGATGGTAAGTTTCCAAGAACGGAATCGGGCCGGTATTATATTTTAAAAGACAGCAAGGGAGAGCAACTCGCAAATATTTGTCAGGGCTCCCGCAAAGATTTCAGAGAAGCTGTGGTTGCTGCTAGAAAAGCGCAACCGGGCTGGGCTTCAAAATCTGCATATAACAAAGGGCAGATTCTTTACCGGATCGCAGAAATGCTGGAAGGCAGAAAATCTCAGTTCATAGAAGAGTTAATGTTGCAGGGAAGTTCGCAGGCAAAAGCAGAAAAAGAAGTTGAATTGTCAATAGATCGTTTAGTGTATTATGCAGGCTGGAGCGACAAGTATCAGCAAGTATTCAGTGCTGTGAATCCAGTTGATTCATCGCATTTCAATTTTTCAATGGCTGAGCCAATGGGAATCGTTTCTGCTTTGTCTTCGGAAAATTATGGTTTGATCGGTTTGGTTTCTTTGATCGCACCTGCAATTGTTGGTGGGAATACAGTTATCATTCTTGCATCTTCAGAAAAACCATTGTGCGCTGTTACGTTTGGCGAAGTGATCAACTCATCAGATGTTCCCGGTGGTGTGGTAAATATTTTAACAGGATATCGTTCTGAACTTCTAACACATTTTGCAAATCACATGGATGTGAATGCAATCATGTATTCAGGAAATAGCCAGGAAGAAATTTCAAAAATAAAAGAACTGGCATCATTAAATGTTAAACGCGCATTGATTTATAGTAACATTGATGATATGAATGAGAGTACTCATAATGGTTATCGGATCATGGATGTTCAGGAAACGAAAACAACATGGCATCCGATCGGTCAATGATTTTTTAAAAAATGACTGAAAATATTTTTCCGGTAAATTCAACAGTTAATTCTGATGTTCGTGAAAAGACTTATAATCAAAAGGCTGTTCTCATCTGGCTAACCGGACTCAGTGGCTCCGGAAAAACAACAATAGGGAAAGAAGCAGAAAAGAAATTGATCGAGGCCGGTTATCATGCTTGCTTACTGGATGGAGATTCTTTGCGTTCAGGTCTGAATAAAGATCTTGGGTTTACTATTGAAGACAGAAATGAAAATATTAGAAGAGCAGGAGAAGTTTGCAAGCTGATGACAGAAGCGGGGTTGATTGTTATTACAACTTTTATTTCGCCCTTACGTTCTCAAAGAGATTCAATCAGGTCTGAATATGATCAGAATAGATTTATAGAAGTCTTTATTGATACACCGTTACAGATTTGTGAAGAAAGAGATGTAAAAGGATTGTACAAAAAAGCCAGAGCCGGAGAATTAAAAAATTTCACCGGTATAGATTCACCGTATGAAGTACCTTTAAATGCGGAATTAATTATCAAAACCGAAGGGTCATCGGAAAACGAATCTGCTCAGAAGCTGATTGATTTTGTCATGAAGTTTATAAGAGTTTAATCATCACAATATGTTTAGTTATAATCTTGACCATTTAAAAGAACTGGAATCCGAAAGTATTTTCATACTGCGTGAAGTTGCTGCGCAATTTGAAAAACCGGTACTGCTTTTCAGCGGAGGTAAAGATTCTATTGTTGCTTCTTATCTGGCGCAAAAAGCATTTTATCCTGCGAAAATTCCTTTTACACTTTTGCATATTGATACAGGTCATAATTTTCCTGAAACAATTAAATTTCGTGATGAATGGGTAAACCAGATCGGAGCAAAATTAACTGTTCGCTCTGTTCAGTCAAGTATTGATACAGGTCGGGCTCATGAAGAAACCGGACCACATGCCAGCAGAAATCTTTTACAGACGGTAACTCTATTAGATGCAATTGAAGAATTAAAATTTGACGCGGCAATTGGTGGTGCAAGAAGAGATGAAGAGAAAGCGCGTGCAAAGGAAAGATTTTTCTCCCATCGTGATGAATTCGGGCAGTGGGAACCAAAAAATCAGCGCCCGGAATTATGGAATCTGTTTAACGGACGAAAAAAAATGGGCGAACATTTCCGCGTATTTCCTCTAAGTAACTGGACCGAATTGGATGTGTGGGCGTATATTGAAAGAAATAAAATTTCATTACCGTCTCTTTATTTTTCACACAAAAGAAATGTATTTGAAAGAAACGGTGTGGTCTATGGATATTCTGAGTTTATGAAATTGCTTCCTGAAGAAAAAGTTTCTGAAATGCTGGTTCGATTCAGAACTATTGGTGATATGACCTGTACCGGCGCTACTGTCAGTACTGCGTCGAACATTAAAGAGATTATTGATGAATTGCTTATTTCCAGAGTAACAGAAAGGGGATCTAGAATTGATGATCAACGATCTGAGAATGCGATGGAGGAGAGGAAAAAGAGGGGGTATTTTTAGATATTTAACAATAGTGAACAATGATATGAATTGGAATAAATAAATAAATAAATAAAGTGAAATGAAGTAAAATGAAGTGAAATGAAATGAAGTATGTGGTGCTACTTACCACTTACTAATTACTAATGACGAACGACGATAAACGAACAACTAAAAACGAATGCCCAACAAAATAGAGAAAGAACTCTTGCGATTTACAACTTGTGGAAGTGTTGACGATGGGAAAAGTACACTCATTGGAAGGCTGCTTCTTGATACAAAGAATATCTTCGATGATCAGCTTCTTGCTTTGAGATCTTCAAGTGAAAGAAAAGGGCTGGATGAAATTGATCTTTCACTTTTGACAGATGGATTAAAAGCTGAACGTGAACAAGGAATTACTATCGATGTTGCATACAGATATTTTTCAACTCCGAAAAGAAAATTCATAATTGCCGATACACCGGGACATATTCAGTATACACGGAATATGGTTACCGGAGCATCAACAGCAAACCTGGCGCTGATTCTTATTGATGCGAGAAAAGGAATGGTAGAACAAACACGTCGTCATTCTTTCATTGCAAGTTTGCTTGGGATTCCGCATATGGTTGTTTGTATCAATAAAATGGATCTCGTTGGTTTCGATCAATCGGTATATGAGAGAATTGTTGATGAATTCAGAATGTTTGCATCAAGACTCGATGTTCAGGATATTCAGTTTATACCAATCAGTGCAAAGCTGGGAGATAATGTAGTTCACCGTTCTAATGAAATGAGTTGGTATGAAGGAAGTACTTTGATGTTTCATCTGGAGAATGTGCATATTAGTGGAGATCTCAATCATATTGATTGCCGGTTTCCTGTGCAGAATGTTATCCGTCCTCAGGACGATAAATTCCATGATTACCGTGCCTATGCCGGGAGAATTGCCGGTGGGGTTTTCCGTGAAGGTGATAGAGTAATGGTTATGCCATCGGGTTTCACTACGTCTGTCAAAGCAATTAACAGCCCTGAAGGAGTGGTAAAGGAAGCTTTCGCGCCTATGTCTGTGTCATTGCAACTAGAAGATGAAATTGATATAAGCAGAGGTGATATGATAGTCAGAGAAAACAATTCGCCACAGAATAGTCAGGATATTGATTTAATGATTTGCTGGTTAAATGAGAAAAAACTTGTCGAAGGTGGAATGTATATAGTCAAACACACTACCCGTGAAGTACGTTGTATGGTAAAGGAAATACTTTACAAAATTGATATCAGTCAGCTACGACGAATAGAAAATGAAAAGGAGTTCGGTGCAAATGATATAGGAAGAGTAATTTTAAGAACAACTCAGCCGTTGTTTTTTGACAGCTATAGACGGAACAGAAACACAGGAAGTCTGATTCTTATAGATGAAAATACCAATGAAACTGTAGGTGCCGGAATGATAGTTTAATTGTCTGGATGTAAACCAAAATTTATAAAAATTTTAACGTAAACAAAGATGTCAAAAGAACTGCTTATTTCAGCAATTAAAGTTTCGGTGGAGGCAGGAAAGAAGATCCTGGAAATTTATGATACCGCTTTTTCTGTCGAACTAAAAGATGATGAATCGCCACTCACGGCTGCCGATAAAGCATCACATGAGATAATAAGTTCAGAGCTCTTAAAGTGGGGCTTTCCAATTTTGTCTGAAGAAGGAAAAGCAATTTCTTATGATGACAGAAAAAAATGGGAAAACTATTGGCTGGTCGATCCTTTGGATGGAACGAAAGAATTTATTAAACGCAATGGAGAGTTTACGGTAAATATAGCTTTCATGATTGGTAACAGTCCTTTGCTTGGAATTATTTATTCGCCTGTTTTGGGTACTGTTTGTGCAGGATTCAATAATGTCGTCTACTCACTTTCTAAAGCTGATGTTGATGGACTATCATTTGAGAGCCTGCATCAATATGAATTGCATCCCGCAGAAAATTCTTCTTCCGATGAAATTAAAGTGGTTGCGAGCCGTTCTCATTTATCAGTAGAGACAGAAAAGTATATTTCAATGTTGAACCTCAATGGTGCAAAGATATCGATGGTAAATGCCGGGAGTGCTCTTAAATTTTGCTTACTTGCAGAAGGAAAAGCAACAGTCTATCCACGTTTCGCTCCTACAATGGAGTGGGATACTGCAGCCGGACATGCTATCCTCAAAGCATGCGGAAAGAATATCATGCTTTATCCTTCCAATACTGAAATGAAATATAACAAACCTTCACTGGTGAATGATTGGTTCATTGCTCGATAATTTTAAAAATGCCTTGTCTCGTTTCAAGCATGATAAGGATTACAACGAACTGATTCGTACAAGTTTTCTTGCATTAATGGTAAGGATGATCGGTGTGTCTACAGGTTTTTTTGTAACACTACTTACATCTCGTTTTTTTGGTGCCGATGCTCTCGGACTAGTTTCTATTTGCATTGCAATTTTAAGTTTTGCATCTGTATTCGGTAAATTAGGTCTTGATGTCGCACTGATGAAGTATGTCGCCGAATTTGCAGGCAAGAATGACTATGTATCAATCAAATCTGTGTATGTTTCAGCGTTGAAAGTAATTTTGCCTGTATCTTTTTTGATTTCACTGATACTTTATTTTATGTCCGGATACTTTGCAGAAAGCATTTTACATAAGCCGTACCTGGTTGAGCTTCTTAAAGTGAATGCATGGTTAACTTTACCACTTGTTCTGATCCTGGTTAATTCGGAATGCATTCGTGGGTTAAAAAAAATCAGAGCATATACTTTTTTTCAAACGGTTTCGGTGTCACTGCTTGCAATGTGTTTATTGCTTATATTTTCTTTCATCAATACAGCACGTGAGATTCCTACATATATTCAGTTCTTAAGTATTGCCATGACCGGCATTCTTAGTTTGCTGATGTGGTTTTACTACAGCAGGTTTTTCAAGGAAACTTCGAAGAAAGTTTTTCCTGTCATCACATTGATGCGAACTTCTTCATCAATGTTTTTCACAACATTAATGCAACTGATCATGTCATGGGCGGGAACATTGATTCTTGCTGCTTACAATTCAGAGGCAGATGTCGGGGTATATAATGCGCTTATCCGGATCTCTGTATTTACTAATATTACCATTCTTGCCATTAACAGTCTGGCAATGCCACGTTTTGCCGAAGCATTTGCATTAGGGAAACTGGATTCTTTAAAATCTCATGCAAAGGAAGTTTCACGTCTGATCTTTATAACTTCGATTCCGGCATTTATTTTACTCTTCTTTTTCCCGGAATGGATCCTGTCTATTTTTGGAAAGGAATTTCCGGGTAACGAAACTGCTCTGTATGTCCTGTTGGCCGGACAGTTCATTGTTGCGTTTACCGGATTGCCTTCTCAGATCCTTAATATGACGGGGAGACAGCATATTCTAAGAAATATTGCTGTATTCTCAGCAATAGTAAATGTATTGGCATGTATTATTCTCGTTCCAAAATATGGAATAATGGGAACTTGTATTGCACAGTTCATGGGAATTTTTGCCTGGAATTTTTTGTCGGTGCTTTCAGTCAAAAAGCAGTTTGGATTCTTTACATTCTTCAATCCTTTCAGTAAATAGGGGTTGAAAAGCCAATTGAATTGAGTGAAATTATTGGCGAAACAGTTGAGCATCTTTCGTATTTTCGTAACATCAGAATTATACATGTTCACTGAAAATAATAGACCCGCTCAATTACATCCGCTTCTGGCGTATACCTTGCTCTTCCTGGTCTATACTTCCACGTTCAGGATCTTTGCAACTTTGCCGCTTGAAACCTTACATCAGACTCTTTCGACTTTAGCAATAATACTACTAACCACGTACTATTTATTCAGTTTGTTTCTGAATTTTAAAAACAGCAGAATCAGCAAACTTGATGTCTTAATGTGGATGTTTATTCTTGTTAATTTCCTTGCAGCATTCAAAGGTCATGAGGTTTTCGGTCAGCCTTATTATTATGGGATCATGGCACAGCGATCCGTATTACTTTCCATAAGCGGGATATTAATAGTTTCATTGTTGAACAAAGGAATGATTACGATCAGACAAGTTGAAAGATCATTTTTGTTTATTTCGCTCGCATTATTATTTGTCTTCTATTTCTTTTTCTTATTTGTGAATCCGGTTAAATTCAATGATGCTGAATTCGTTGCTTATTCTCCGATTCGCGGATATCGGTATAGATTTCAATTTGCATTGGTGATCATGTTGCTGTTCTATTCTCTTTTCAAAGTTTCACATGAACAGAAAAACAGGTTTATAATAATTGCTCTGCTGATCCTATTCTATCTGATCTATTTCCTTCAGTCAAGAACGACATTGGTTGTGTTGGCCATTACCATCCTGATTTATTTTATAAGAAACTTCTCATTGAAAGAAAAACTTAAGAATACCCTTTTGTATGGAGGAATAGGTTTAATTTTCATAACAATTCTTTTTACTTTGGGATATACTTCACTATTCGATAAGTATCAGGTCTTGTATCAGAATGTGTTCAATGTGTTCCAGGGCGAATCTCCCGATGAAGCATCTTCTGCAGTGCGGTTCATGGAATTCAATACCGCATTGGAATACATCAAGAAAAATCCAATTCTTGGAAATGGATTTATTTCTAATCAGTGGAATGGTGGCTGGCATGATATCCTTGGATATTTTTATCCTGTCGACATTGGAATATTAGGAAACGTCTTTGTGTTTGGAATTTTGGGCACTATCCTGATTTATCTCCCTTATTATTTTTCTCTTACTATGTCGCGCGAAGTGAAATCGAATCATGTATTTTATAAGACTTGTGAATATATGTTGCTCTTTTTCTTTCTTTGTATGTTCTTCTCAGCAGTGAATATCAGGGATTCAAGTAGTATAATGTTTCTGGTCTGTCTGCTATATTATTTCAGGTACTTTTATGATGAAAACCGGATGGAAAGTGAAACGATAAAACCAATCAATGCATGAGAAACCCGCAATTTATTGTTGCCGGAACAGCACGGGCCGGTACAACGTCACTTAACTCTTATCTTATTCAGCATCCGGAAATATTTTTGCCTATTGTAAAGGAACCGTGTTTCTTTACTTTTGCAGGTGAAAAAATTGATTACAAAAATGGAAAATTTGCTTTTGCATTGACAGACATTGATGATTATTCAAAACTGTATAAGAAGGCACAGCAGTCCCAGATCACAGGTGATATTTCTACGCCTTATTTGTATTTGCATGAGAAAACTATTCGGAATATAAAAAGATTTCACGACGACCCGGAAAGTATAAAGGTGATTATTGTATTGAGAGATCCTGTCGATAGAGCTTATTCGCAATATCTATGGCGCGTCCGGGATGGAAGGGAAGAGTTGTCGTTTGAAGAAGCAATTGCAGCTGAATCAGAACGCATGAAACAAAATTATAGTTTTGACTATTTTTATATTGACAGAGGAAATTATTATGAGCAGGTAAAGGCGTATATAGAGAATTTTAAAAATGTGAAAATATTATTGTTCGAAGATCTTAAAAACAATACAAAGGAAACTCTTGCTGATATTTGCAAATTTCTTGGTGTTGATAGCGAATTTGAGTTCGTTAAAAGAACTGAGCAAAACTCTTCTTTCATGCCAAAATCTACACTGTTGAATCGGCTACTGACTATAGAAAGTAAAACTAAATTTAAATTTCTGAGCAGAATTCCTGAGTCTGTGAAAACAACAATAAAAGAACAATTCATGAGGCTTAATTCAAAAAATGAAAAAAATCCTTTAATGAATGAAAGCACAAGAAAACGTCTCAAAACTTTTTATAAGGATGACCTGTTGAAATTGCAGAAACTAATTGCACGTGATTTGTCTTCCTGGATGTAATTATATGAGTCAGAAATTAGAATCATCCCAAAAACACACCGTTTGTATAATTGATCCTGTTGGTAGAAAAGCAGGACTGGATCATTACAACGATTCTTTAGCTGCAAGTTTGAATAAGCTGGGAACAAAAACAATTGTTTATAGCAATTATCAATCAGAATATTCTGTAAAAAAATTTCCTTTTAATTTTTCAAATTCGCCATTGTTTCTTCCGGGAATATTATATTCTTTTTATAGCGCATTTAAAAAAGTGAAAGTAGATAGGCCGGACTTTGTAATTTTGCATTTGTTTAAACCGTCAGATTTGCTTATTTGGTTTTCACGAAAACTAAATTCTATAAATGTCAGATTGATTTTTATAGTACATGATGTCGAAAGTCTGATTTCTGAAAGGGATGATGAATCCCAAATGAGAGAACTGATGACTATGGCAGAGCATATTGTTGTTCATAACCAATATTCCGGTGATGAGCTTACCAGGAAATATGAAATGACAGCAGGAAAAGTAGATATTATTCCTCATGGCGATTATCTGGATCTTCCATCTGATATTTCAAAGAATGAAGCGAGAAATAAACTGGGGTTAAAAACTGACGCGCCAATCATACTTTTTTTTGGAATGATAAAGCCTACAAAAGGTCTTGATGTATTGTTGAAAGCTATGCAAGATGTGGATGCCGAGCTGATCGTCGCAGGAAGGATGAGAATGAATTCTGTTTCTGATTATTCGACCTGGACAGATAAATTAACAGCTGAAGGAAAATTGGTAACTGATATCAGATATATTTCGAATGAAAGACGAGACCTGTATTTTAAAGCGGCAGATGTGATCGTTCTTCCTTACAGAAAAATTTATCAGAGCGGAGTATTGATCATGGCTCTTAGTTATCAATTACCTGTTTTAGCAAGTGATCTGATTCCTAACAAAGATTTTGTAAAGGATTTTAATGCTATTGAATTTTTTAAATGTGGTGACCATAGAGAATTAAGTGAAAAATTAAATCAATTACTTTCTGATCCGGCCAGATTGCAGTTTCTTAAAGAAAATGGTTTAGCATTAATAAAGAAAAATCATAATTGGGAGTTAATATCGAAATTATTCAATAAAATCATTTGCCGATGAAAATTGCAATAATAGGTTCGAAAGGTATTCCTGCAAATTATGGGGGATTTGAAACATTTGCTTTTCATTTGGCTAAATCTCTTTCTGTCAGACATGAAATAACTGTTGTAAATGAAAAGGAAAATGCCGCTTCCGGTTTTGATTTTCCGGTAAAAATTATCCATTCGGATTTTATGAAAAGCAAGAACCCATTGAAATATTACAAGCAATCTTTGGAACTTGTAAGTGATTCAAACGATATTGTTCTTGTCTGTGGTGTTGGCGGATCAGTATTTTATCCTAAATTCAGAAGTAAAATTATTTGCATTACTAATGTGGATGGTGTTGAACATCGTAGAGGGAAATATACTTTTTTGCAACGATGGCTGGTGTATCTTCTCCAGTATACAGCAACACTTTTCAGTAAACATATTGTTGCTGATTCAAATGAAATCAGGAAATACTGGAAAAATCGATTCGGGATCTCAGAGAATAAAATATCATCTATTGCTTATGGAGCGGAAGTGCCCTTGAGCTTTGATGATTCTGTTTTGTTAAAGTATGGCCTATCAAAGGATGCCTATTTTCTTGTTGTTGCAAGATTGGTTCCGGAAAACAATCTTGAATTGATATTAAAGGCCTTTTCAAAATATAAAGGTGAAAAGCGATTGGTAATAGTAGGTAGTACGGATGACAATCCTTTTGCAAAGAAAATTTCAATTGTTAATGATGAACGGATTGTATTTACAGGTGGTATTTATCAGAAAGATAACCTGGACAGTTTGAGGAAGAACTCTTTTGCTTACATTCATGGGCATAGTGTTGGGGGAACAAATCCGGCATTGTTAGAAGCAATGGCTGCAAAATGTATATGTATTTGCCACGACAATGTTTTCAACCGTGAAGTGGCCGGAAATGAGCAAAATTATTTTGCTGATGAAAAACAATTGCTGAAATTGTTGAATGGATTGGAAGAGTCCGGTAATTCGGGAATGCAATTTAGAGAATTGTCATATGATAGAGTTTTAACATTTTATTCCTGGGAAAAAATTTCTTTGCAGTACGAAGCTTTATTTAAGTCTCTAATTTTAGAAAACAAAAAATGAGATTTATCAGGAGCGATCTTTCGCAAATTAATGAACTTGCAGAACTAGCCAGATCTACATATGATAAGGGTGAAATTATTAATGTAAAATATTTAAATTGGGAATATAATTCCAATCCTGATGGAAAGGCGCTTGTATTTTTAGCAAATGAAGAGAGTAAAATTGTTTCTCAGTACGTGGTTGTGCCTAGAAAATATTCTATAGGAAATGAAATCATAAATGCTTCTCTTTCTTTGAATACGATTACCCATCCCGCTCATCGTGGCAAAGGGTACTTCACAAAGTTGGCTGAGCTGACTTATTCTGAATGTAAAAAACTTAATATTGATTTTACAATTGGTTTTCCAAATAAGAATTCCGTTTCAGGATTTGTCAATAAACTTAAGTTTTCAGGAATTGGTGAATTGCCTTTAATGCTGAAAGTGGTTAATCCATTCAGAGCACTGTATTCGTTTTTATTCAACAGCAAAGTAAGAGATGAATATACTTATGAATTTAATATTGATCTCCCGAAAGTGTCTTTGCTGAATTTAAATTCTGATTTGCACAAATACAATTATTTCTGGAGTGAATTCAAAAAACGGAATGTTTACACTACTGATCGTTCAGCGGAATTCATACATTGGCGCTATATCGATATACCGATTAGAAGATATCAACTCTTTAAAATTGAAAAGAATGGTACGATCGAAACCATTTTAATTTTAAGATCAAAAAATATTTTTGGTGTAAATTGTGGAATCATCGTTGATCTGCTTACTTTAAAAGGAAATACGGAGGTAGGGCAATTAATAAATCAGTTTCAGAAGAATAAACTTGACCTGATAATTTCATCTGTTCCTTTAGATTCACCGGAGGCGCAGTGCCTGAAATCTGCCGGTTTTTTTAAAGTGCCGAAATTATTTATGTTGAAAAAGCTGAATGTTGTTTTGCGGATTCATTCAAATAATATTTCAAGTTCAATTACTGATTTTAAAAAGTGGTTTCTTACCTTTGGCGACTACGATATTTTTTG
>Ga0075152_10001366_pt1 | contig 17552 bp, 30 predicted proteins | sample JI61114C2DNA_FD_70964 | JGI IMG/M metagenome (GOLD analysis project Ga0075152, IMG submission 70964) | Wastewater effluent complex algal communities from Wisconsin, to seasonally profile nutrient transformation and Carbon sequestration -... | ecosystem: Engineered > WWTP > Effluent > Algae...
AGGTGCTGGAAGAACACAAAAAGTCCAAAGATGAACTGAACACAAAGCTCATGAGCCTCCGTACTCAGTAAGACTTTGGACTGCAGGAAATCGCCGAACTACAGAAGGTCAACACCACCTACCAAGAGAGAATCAATCTGCTCAACGAGAGCATCAATGACATTCAGATGAGAGAGATGCGAGAAAAATCCAACAAGGAAAAAAAGAAGGAGGAGCTCAACCGTTGCAAAGAACGAAAAGATGAGTATAAGATACGCAAGCAGGAGCTAGAAGAACGAATCACCAAGCTCGAGAATGACATTATCGAGTCGGCAGAACGCTTGAAGAAGGAGAAGAAGGACAAGGATGAGCAGATGAGAGTCAAGGTCAAACTTATGAAAGAGAAGGAGAGTTTAGAGAAGGAGCATGATAGGAAGGAAGAAGAAGTCGACAAGCAAAAGCAGCTCAACGAAGACAAAAAGACAGATATTGAGGCACTCCAGCAACAATATGAAGTTGTGCTGCAGTAAAAGTCGGAGGCGGAGAGGTTGAAAGCTCACTCAGCCATAAAGGTCAACGAAATTATAACCCAAACTGAGGATGTATTCAGGAGGAAGGAGGAAGTGATGGCGTCTTACGAGACTGAAAAACAGGCACTTGAAAGACTAAAAGGAGACCGTGAGAAGAAGAAGAACGAGGTTAATGATTTGCTATCCAAAAGACTCCAGAACGACAAAGTGTTTAAGCAACGAAAGAACGAGGAGCATGAGATGTCGGAAGTCATTATTGAGCAACTCAACAAGATGAAGAAGGTATCGAATGAAGTCGCAAGCTATACTGCAGAGGCTGAGAAGTTATCGCGGGTGGTTGATCAGCTGAAACGATAACAGTAGAAGTACGGCATCCAGGCAAGCGGAGCGCATCTGAAGTACTACCATACGATTGAAGAGCTGAAGATAAAAAATGTGCAGATTCAGAACCTGCAGAAAGACAATGAGGAAGTCGAGAGTAAGTGCAAGCATCAACAAAATTTGTACTAAACTGTGCGGAGCGACAGAAACCTATACTGCAAACAGTTCCTAAAAAGCAAAGACGAAATCACTGATCTGACTAACAAGCACAACAGGATGACTGCCGAAGTGTCCCAGCTACGTGAAGAAATCAAGAATAAGGACCAAGATCTCGTTGAGCACGACAAGGAATATCGCAAGATTGAAACCGAGAACCAAAAGATCGAAGCCGACCAGATTCGGGCCAAAACTCAAACCCAGTCTACCGAGGAAGTCATCCGCAACCAGTAAAACCATATTGGGCATCTCAAGAAGATCATACAAGAGGCCAAGGCACAGAAGATCCGGCAACAGAAGGACTACGATATGGTGGTCAATTAGCGCGATATTCTTGGCACCCAGCTGATCAAGAAGAATCAGGAGCTCGCTGTGCTATATGAGAAGATCAAACTATCGAACAGCAACCTCACGAAGACTGACTTGCACGAGCGGAAGTTGCAGAAGTAGTTCAAAGACAAAGAAAAAGAGTTGCTGCAGCTTAGAAACGAACTGAACGCGACGGAGGACCAGATTAAGTGCATCGACGATTTGAAGGCAGAAGTGAGTTACAAGGAAAAAGAACTGTTGAATGAACGTACGAAAGTTCGTGCATTGGAGGATGAACTAGCAAATCCAATGAATGTGCATCGTTGGCGTAAACTTGAAGCGACTGATCAGGATAACTATGAGCGTATCCTGAAGATACAGACACTCCAACGACGGTTGATCAGCAAGACAGAAGAAGTCCAGGCGAAGGAAGCACTGATTCGCGAAAAGGAGAAACTTTTCCTTGAGCTAAAAAATATTCTTTCGCGACAAGACGGTGCTTAGATTCATGAAAAGCTTACTACCTACCGCGAGAGTCTCAAGGAGAAGTCGAGTCAGATGAAGAAAATGAAAAACGAGCTGGAAGAGAGCCATAGCTAAGTCAACTCTCTAGTGTACGAAGTTAACCGTCTCAAAGGTGAGATGGGATCGTTGAAACAGCAATACTTCTAACTGCGCTCAGCGAGCGAGAAAGAGGTGTTCCAAGAGCGTGACCTTGCGAAGGAGATGATAAACCTGAATAACCAAGAACGCGAGAGCAATAATATGGCTGCTGGCCTCGGTATCGGCATGGACTTTGCCCGTCCTTGATCAAAGAAACTTAAAATTCCATAAATGAGTTTGTTCGATCGTTTTAAGAAGGAGCCACATACGCCAGCCAAGCGTCCCAAGGAACTTGACGAGAGTCGAGATTGCTTCGGTCAACCCAAGGTAAGGCTACCATAGGGGTTTGCCCAACGTATACTAGAACTAGAGATGCGCATGGAAAATCCATTGCTCTGTGAACTATAAGATATTCGACAACTAAACGAGCTCTACCGTATTGCAGTGGAGTATTACGCCCAATTCGACAATCAAAAGGCGGGGCATTTTCAGCGAAAACTAAGTCAACTGCTGAGCAATCCTACGGCGCTGAGACTTATGGATGATCGCGTCAAAGTCGAATCACCGATCATCAAAAAAGTAGATCTGAGTAAGTCTTTACGACTCGAAGTTGGCAGATTCAATCTTCAAGCTGATACTGTTGTTCAAGGAATTCTCGAAGGAGGTCGAGCTAAACAAGCAAGAACCGAGCGGATGATTCAGGAAAACATTCATAGGCAGGAGACAGTTGTTCAGGAGCGCATTGAAGAGCGTTGCAAAAGCCGCAGACGCAGTCAATACCATCGACAGGCATGATTATATCCAACTGTTAAACTCAGCGTTAGTGGTGAAATCAACCCAGCCGATATCCGGGCAAATCACGTGGTCGAATCGCGACTTTAGACGTCCTCATATCCTTTTCCTCTAATTTCTTGAGTGGGTTTGGTGGTTGGCGTGATTAGACTGCTTCTTTCGAGGCGGTTCCGCTTTTGACGGAAGTTTTCTTTTGGAGGAAATTAGGGATTGGAGTATCTTCATGGAATGTTCTTTGTGGACGCGGAGGTAGGATTGGAGACTGTACTTATGTCTTATTCGGCGATCGTTCGTACAGCGGAAGAGTTTTGACAGATGGTACACGCAAGGGTTTTTGACTTGGAGGACGACTTCCCTGCCCAAATCCGAACTTGCTTGCTTCGACGCTTGAGACTCGCGGAGAGGGAGCAGGACTAGAATAGTTGCTTGGTGCGTCCGATAAGTGAAGCGGAGGAGGACGTGGCTGGTGCATATTCGACCCCTCTAGTTGATTATTCGTGTGAAGTGGTACAGATGCAGCCATTGTTTGACTTTCACTGGACAAGGTCGGACTGGAGACCAGCATACTGTTTGCCAGTCTCGGCTGTTGTTGGATCATGTGCTCTTTGATTACTTGTTGCAGACCTCTTGGAACTATTCCTAGCATGCGCTCATAGTTCTTGAGCTGCTGAGCAAATCCTTCATTGGGGTTGACTATGGAACGTTTCCAACGCAAAAACGAAAGTGCAGACTAGTATGGCCACTGATGGGCTCTCATCAGATAGGCAAGGACAATAGTTGCGCTCCTACTCATTCCTGCATAGCAGTGTACGAACACGTTTGTGACATGGCGGTGCTTCTCGATGAATTACAAACAATCCTCGAGGTGCTCCATGATTGAGAAGTTTTCCTTATCGTGAGCGTCGATCTTCTTGTGAAAGGGAATCTCCTCCGAGGAATAGCTGACGGCTAGGTTAGCGACATTGTTTACGGGTCTCGACAGAGGTCGTAAGTACGGCTCGAATGCCGTACTCTTTCAGCACATCAACGTTAACGGCTCCGAAGTAGTTGCCAATGTAGAGGCCGCCATGGTGATCCGTCGCAGGCAGTACGCAAGACACGTTTTCCACTCGAGGGAGTGCCGGCTGTTGCGGAGGAGAGCCAGGAGCCACAACGTATACTGGCTGCATTGCTAATAGCAATATAGAAACTACTGAGAAGTCAAGCATCAGTCTCGTCGAATAGGTAGAGCTGTGTGAACATGTTATAGTCCTCGTCTGAATCTTCTGGAACCATGGTGGGATAGTTGTAGATGAGGCTCTTGTACAGCAACGCTTCCGACTCGAAGCGGTTCGGATTAGATTGAGCGACCTACACGAAGTTGTTGGAGAGGTACTGAGAAAGTTCTTGGGCAGCGAGCGTGTGGTTAGCATCGACCCGCCATTCGAAGTTGCTCTTTTCGGGATGGAACTGGACAGAGTAGATCGGGTAGAGCTTCGACTGCCAAGCTGTGATGTACTACTTACCGGCAGGAGATACAGAGGTCGCTACGATGTCCCAGAAATCGTTAAGTAATGGGTCGCTGCGGTAGGTGTCAGTGTAGATTGCCCAGTGTTGGTAAAAGTAAGTGATTCCTGGCTGCTGACTCGCCGTAGCGAGAACTCTCGGTGGTATGCCGCTGAGCATCGATGCGTCGGGTTTCGTTACGTTGAGGTTATTCATGATTCCTAGTGCGTTGTCAATCCATTGCCGCGTGTTTACGTTGTACTTGGAGGTAAGATACCCCAGCATCCCGTGTCCCGCACAAGTCCCCCAAACCGGGAATCTGATCCCTTTCCGTGCTTGCCCAATTGAGTAGTTGAGGATGGCATCCGCATTTTGAGTCAGTCGATTGCCAATATCAATGATCTGGCTGCCGCCAGGAATGAGGACTCCATTAATCCGCTGGAGTGTTTGAATAAGCTCAGTTTGGTTGAGGGAGTAAAATAGTGGGATTACTTGAGCTCCACCCATCTCGAGATACTTGACGTAAGAAGCAGGCACGTAGGAATGGGCTGAGTCGTAAGGTTGAGTATAGACCCCGATAACTGGCGCCTGTAGCGTTGCGAAGGCAGAGCACAACGTCAAAGAGAGGATTAAGAGGGCGTACATATTCATTGATTATAAATTAATGGACAAAGTGGACGCCTAACAAGCTAATCAAGCTGATGCTCGGGAGTGTGGAAGACATGGCTATTGACATGGCAAATCGACCATTCAGGAACCTGCAGAAGGATCAAGGAGATATCGAGGTCACGTTCATCCCAGCAGACAGCGGATATGCTAAGCAAATACCTAGTGCCCTTTACCAGCTACTTGATCGGATGTACAGGATGCATGCATTGAACACAACCGTTTGATGAATAGGCAGGAACTCAAACTCCACGAAGTCGAGATGGATATAGAGGGAATGGTGGAACGCTATCAACAAAAACGCCGGCACAACGAAGTCAACCAGGAGCTAAGAGATCTGACCACTCAGATCGAACGCATCGGCAAACGATTCACAAGCAAGGCAACCATCGCTCGAGCGACCCGAGAACCGACTGACAACGAGGACAACTGAGCAAGAAAACCGAGCCGGATCCCGAGGCCCCGAGAGAGGCTGGGGAGAAGGCATCCCTCTTTGATGGGCTTTATAGATAGATAGATTAATGGATCTGAAATTTGGTATTCACCGATTATTCAACTTGTATTGATTTGATGCTTTCATCAAGCAGCAGACATGCTCAGTCTTCCAGTGCACCTTACGTACCTCTGGCACATCAAATTGGCGCATTGTTGAAGGCTTGTGCAAACATCGTGGTAGATTGGTGCTCCAAACTGGTTGTTGCAGCTCATTCGAGTAGGACCAGCATAGTAAGCTGAACCAACTGACAAAGGATTCACTTGACCGTTTGAGCATGTAACTCCACTGAGGCTCGTTGATCTTCCGCCGACCCAAGAGCCACTGCTTCCTCCATTCCAAGGATTTGGGCGTGGACCCACAGATCCTCCTCCGTTCCATGGGTTCGGTGCAACTGATCCTCCGTTCCAAGGATTTGGATTTGGGAGGCGACCCGCAGATCCTCCGTTCCATGGGTTCGGTGTAACTGATCCTCCGTTCCAAGGACCGGGTCGAGAGGGTCCGACACTGCTTCCTCCAAAGTTGGAGTTGGGGGCAGCCCAATTACCTCCACCTGGTTGGAAGTTATTGTTTCCCCAAGGCACGCTGGAGACTGGACCTCCAACAACTGCGTTGTGAACATGGCGAGCACCTAGGAGTGCCACGAGAGCTAACACAAGGAGAGCTACTTTCATAATTTATGTTGTATCAAATATCTTGGGTGGACAGATATATAATCCAACTGAGATCGGTTCATGGAACTTAAACGAGCCCTAGCAGTACAAACGAATCGGAAAGGAAGCGACCGGTTAGTCGTGAACAATCGAAATACTGATGGATATGCCTCAAATTCAACAGAAATCGACGGTTGATTTGATAAAAAAAACTCTCGCAAAACTGTGGAATAGCCGAAGATATGAGGGTCATTAATCCTCATTCCCGTGAGCTCGACCCTGCTCTCATTTCGTCATGACTACAATGTTACGTCAATCAGCTATACTGACGATTCCCCAAATATATATCATTTTTAATGTCGTTTTGGCTGCCCTATGCACTCTCCAACGTTTTGCCTTTCTCGCTGCTCCCAAGCGCTCCATTATAAGTCCTTTAGATCCGCATACCTTATAATCTAAACTTATATTCCGGTATGCTGAGGCTTTCAGCGCTTGGCTTCCGCATGAGCAACCGAAAGCTACTCGAGCAGTTCGGCATCAAGAACCCGAACATTCTCCGCAACCTAACGTATGGAATACCGGAAACTTAGTGTTCCCGAGTACTACGAGTATGGTCTGCCTGCCCCTCCTGCCGATCCCGATACTCGAAGGTCAGTGCTTGCCAGTAGTGGCGCCCTCTGCGCTTATTCTGGCCTCAAAACAGGGTACTTACCTCAGTAACCTCAGTCGTGTTCCCAAGGACAAGCGTATCGTGATGGACCCCATTCGTGAGAAAGAAATTTGGTGGGGGGACGTCAATCGCCCTCTTGAATCCTCCTCGTTCCAGATTTTGGAAGACACTGCTATCAACTACTTCAACACTCGCTCGCGCGTACTATTTATTGGTGAATTCAGCTCTATGTTCTGGATGGTTATGCTGGATGGGAAAAGGACTTCCGCATCAAGATCCGAGTGGTTTGCACTCGTGCCTACCACGCTTTGTTCATGCATAACATGCTCATTCGACCGACCAAGCAAGAGCTGGAGACAGATTTCCATGCCGGAGCTGACTACTACATCTTCAACGCTGGAGAGTTCCACGCTAATAAGAACATCAAGGGCATCACAGATATCTCATCGGTCGCGTTGAACTTTCAGCAACGTAAGATGGTTATCCTGGGAACCCAATACGCTGGAGAAATGAAGAAGGGAGTCTTTACCATCATGAATTACTTGATGCCCAAGCAAGGCAACCTCCCTCTGCATAGTTCCTGCAATGAAGGCAAGAGCGGCGATGTTACTCTTTTCTTCGGACTATCCGGAACTGGTAAAACTGCGTTGAGTGCTGATCCTCATCGTAAGCTGATTGGCGATGACGAGCACGTTTGGGGTGAAAATGGAGTGTTCAACATTGAGGGTGGCTGCTATGCCAAGGCCGTTGGTCTCACGTACGAAAAGGAACCCGATATCTATAAAGCTATCAAGTACACTTTGATTAACACTTAGGTTCGGCACAGTCTTGGAAAATGTTGGTTTCTATGGAAAAAGCCGCGACGTCAACTACTTCGACACTGAGCTCACCTAGAATACTCGAGCAGCCTATCCTTTGGAATATATCGAAAATGCGAAAATTCCAGCCCTTGGTGGACATCCTCGCAACATAATTTTCCTCACCTGTGATGCTTACGGTGTCCTGCCACCAGTCAGCAAGCTGACTGAAGATCAGGCTATGTACCACTTCCTGTCAGGTTACACAAGCAAAATTGCTGGGACTGAGCAAGGTATCAAATAACCTCAGGCTTCGTTCTCGTCATGCTTTGGTGAGGCTTTCTTACCGTTCCACCCAAATACTTATGCAACTCTTCTGGCTGAGAAAATCAAGAAACATCATGCACATGTTTGGCTTTTGAACACCGGCTGGATCGGAGGTCGATACGGAGTTGGAAAGGTAATCACTTGAGTTACCTTAGCGTATTAGTATCACCGACACCCGCAAGATCATCGATGCTATTCATGACGGATCTCTTGAGAAGGCCAACTTTGTTGAGATGCCAATCTTCAGGGTGCAGATGCCTACCGAGATCAATGGCATCAACCCCGAAATTCTGAACCCACGCAACAACTGGATGAACAAGGAAGAGTATGACACCTACCTCAAGAGAGTGGCTGAGCTCTTTATCACGAACTTCAAGCGCTTCGAAAAGGGAGTCAATCAGGCTGCAAGGGATGCTGGACCCCGTGTGTGATCCTGCATTACCCATCACCTTCGAGTATAATTATATTACATGGCTACCAGCGACATGAAAGTACCTAACCGAGATAGTAAAGGATTCAGCTGGCGGCGAGGACCTCAGCTCGCACCACCAAACCCATTGGAAGCACGCGCAACCAACAATCTGACACCCAAAGGCATTAAAACACTTTTGGCTTGTTCACAAGAGGGAGCAAAATAGCTGGTGAAGCCGGTCTTCGAGAAAAGGGATTTCGACAGATCACTCCTGTCGCCAGTAGTATCCAACATCTTACCGCAGATATCAAAGGCCTCACTCTCGAGGATTACATTCGTGGTCGTACCTCCAGCGATTTGCAAAGTAGCTAGCCGTAACTGCTGCCTCGCCACCCCAAGGATAGGAGTGTTGTGAGGCTCAAACAGGAAGATGCAGGGTTCTGCTTCGACCAAACCTTCGAGATCGAGGAGGAAGACTAAGACAACTACAGTTAGAACCGAAACGACCAGCTCGCGGGTGGCTTTCTACCAAACATCAAACGTGATCGCCGGAACCATCACATCAAGCATGTGCAGACAGAAGCAAGTGAAGAACCTTTTGATTACTCTCCTCAGCACAGCCGACCAAGCAGGTTGATGACGAGTTACAACGAAGAGCAATTTCTGCCCATTCATAGTCTTGGACGGGATAAACCTCAGCTACGTCGCAGCTTTTACAGAAGATAGGAGCGAAGCAAGTCTAACAGTCAGAAATAAGAAGACGCTCAGCTGACCCGCAACCGTTCGAAGGAAGTACAAGAATTGGCACGTAAATGTATCAATTTCAAGACCAACACAATGAGCGATTTCTATCGACCTGCAGGTGCTCCAATTAACTTGCAAGAGAAGAACATTCGGGTGGACTTGGGATACGTAACAAAATATGCAAACAAGTTCCGACTAAATCCGGTACTTGAATACAAACAACGGCTTCATCGGCGCCAGTTGAACTGACATCATCAATCAGTCTCTGAGTTGGGGTTAAATGGCGGCAAACACCAGCCTTTGTAATATTAATGTCAAGTGTGCGCGGGCTGCACTGGGGCAACGTTGACCTCTAGCAAAACAATCTATCGTTCCAGGTCAACGAAAGAGGTACCACCAAAAACCTCTTCAAACTGCCGTTGAAGAAGATTAGCAACTCCACAGTCAACAAGAATGTCGTCATTGTGGAGGTCAATGCTGACGAGGCAGTCGGTGATGAGGATATGCTATGTGAGGTGAGACTGTTTGTGGAGCCTGGCAAGAGCGAGCCCAGAGTGACAGAGGAGTAAAACGCAGAGCAAGAAAAGTAAACTGAAAACCTCGCCGAGACTTTGAACCGAGATATCATCGAGAAGGCCAAAATTGGTGAGAGCGCAGGATAGTCAATAGTGACGCTAAACGAAATATCATTGGTCGTACCACGAGGCAAATACACTATCGACTTCTACCAAAAGAACCTGCGATTCCATGGGCCCACCTTCAACTACAACGTCGACTACAAGAACATTCAGCGAGGGTTTATCCTCCCGCTTTCTAATGAGGCACAGACAGCAATAGTGTTGCAGTTAGCAAAACCAATTCACCAGGGGCAGACAATCCACCCCTTCATTGTTATTCAAGTCAAACGATAGGCTGAAATCAACGTCAAGACCAAGGTGAAGCCTGAATATTTCAAGGATTCGCCTCACTTGGAGAACATTAAACCCGAATATCAGGGAGAGCTCGAGGAAATTTTGGCTGAACTACTCCGAAGCATTGTCGTTATCGACCTTATCGTTCCTGGTGGACATTTCAAATCGACACAGGGCGGTCCATACGTCAAGTGTAGTCTAAAGACTCAAAATGGTTGGCTGTACTTCCTAAAGAAATCGATGATCTTCATCACGAAACCAGTCATCTACTTCCGAGTGCCCGACATTGATAGAGTAGAGTTCCAGCGAGTTGGTGGCAGCAATAAACTCTTCGACATGAAGATTATACTTAAGTCTGGTCAGGGCCATGCCGGGCAAACGAGTCAATTCGTAGGCATCGAACGAACAGAGTACGACGCAATCACCGACTACTTCAAGCAGCGTGAAGTGAGCTTCAAACGCATTGGTGACGACGACCAGAAGCACAAGAAGATCGAGTCGGAGGATGACGACGATTCTGAAGAGGATGAGGACTTCGACGCTAACGCTCACGAGGATGATGACGGAGACGACGATGCAAGCGTGAGCCTGAGTAACTAGAAATGATGGTGGTAGCATCAAGATCCTGGTTTTATCTTTTTGAGGAGGTACTGTGCCAACACCATAATTGAGCCGTCTGAAGTGCAGATATCCTCGAGAATCTACCTTAGCCATTTCGTACCGTCTTGTTGATGGGGTTCTTTGTGATATTAAAGATGGCCTCCTCTCTTAGTGAGTTTCTTCTCTCCTTTTCGAGGAAATAGAGTCCTTAGTCCAGCATCGACCCGAATACGTTAGTCAGATAGCTCTTCACGGAAAATTTATAAGCATTCAGGCTGTGGTTGTCGCTGCATCAAATATGTTAACGTACGGGTCGTAGTATTTGGGATGCTCAGGGTTTAACGATTTCGACTTGTGATCGTTCTCGCGTTCTTTGATCCTCAGAGTTCGATTTTTGTTGCACAACAAGGAGAGCTCTGCGATGAAACTATAGTGTTCTTCAGGATCTTCCGGCGACACGGTGATACTCGTCAGTTGCTTGCTGTGTGAGTTCCTGCGAAGAGCTGCATCCAATGCCTTTTTGCCGTCTGGCTGCCATTTCTTCTTTGGATCTAGGATAAACCTCGAGTTACGCTAACCGAATGCGAGGTTCTACACGCAATGGGGGTTCTCGAGGTGTGTGGCCAGGTATAAGAGACTGTCGTTACCGATGTTTCCAAAGTCATATTCCTGGATGGTCCGGTTTACGCTGATCAATTCGATTAGGCGGCTACATTTAGCTTGAAGAGGTACTTAGCTCCTTCACGTTCGAGTGTAATGCCACCCAACAGTAATTTTTTGACGAGGTTGTTATTACGAAGCGCATCGCCTAATGCAACACCGCCGATAAAGGTGATTCTACGGTTGCTGCTGAAGTCTAGTCCCGTAAAGCGACATTTTTCCTGCTTTAGTAGCGCAGCTAGTCGTAGAATGGTCTGATCGGTGATGTTTTGCTCAGCGACATTCAGCTTGCCGTTCCATTATTCATCAAGGTTGTCCAGCAACGGAAGCAGGTCGTGGTCCTCAATACGGATCATTGATCCAGTTTGCTGAAGGTGCTCGGCTTGAGGAGCTTACTCTGCAGGTGGTTCCTCCATCTGTAAGTACTCGTCGCTGAGTGAGTCGAAAGATAGGTCGATTTCGCTCAGTGGACTGCCATCGAACCGAAGCAGTATTGCCCGTCGCCGAAAGTGACTGACGATGTAGCCGATCTTTTCGGCCACGAACGTTTTAAAATCCGACATGGAATTATATCGAGGGCTACAACAGTCAACTGCTTGTCGGCGCCAGCCATAATAATTTAATGAAAAGGCCTCGTGATAAATCTGCTCAGCATGCTATCGATGCGGAAGATCCTCAGCAGCAGCGTACAAAGAGAACTGCCAGCAAAATATTGGAGGGGTTGCGAAAGGCTGCATCAAATACTGAGCGCCACGGATTCCAGGACCTTTTATTGGCTTACAAGGAAACCAAACATCCAATCCTACAGACGCTTGAGCCACAAGGTTAAGTGTACAAATCAAACCCTGACAAGAAGAAGAAGCCGATTGAACTCTACCTTGACACTGTGAACACCCTTTACAAGAAAAAGGACTTAGATCTACTTATAAGTCCTTTGACAGTGGTATCGACTTTCGAAAAATGGGCTCCAAGAGAGTTGGCCATCTTCGAGCTGGCGATTCTCAGATTCGGAAAGCAGTTCGAGTTCATAAGCGAGTTGATCCAAACCAAGACTCCCAAGGACGTATTTGAGTTTTACCTCGAGTGGAAAAATACGACCCACTACAAGGCCTACAAAGCCAGCAAGGCAAGCAACAACCGTTCGAACTACGAGTCGATTGTGTGAGTGTTTGCGTGAATTATATTCCACGTAAGCTGCCTACCTACAATTATTTAAAACCATGATCCGACTGAGCGACTTCATCACCAAGATCCGCAACTGTAAGACTCAGGCAGAGGAGCGAGCCTAAACCCAGAAGGAGATGTCCGCCATCCGAGAGTCCTTCTCAGTACCATTCAAGCTTATTTCCAGAAAGGCGAGGAGAACCTGCGACTTCGCAACGTCACCAAGCTTCTCTTCATCAATATGATGGGGCAGGATACCGACTTCGGTCAGCTCGAGTGCCTCAAACTCATCACTGCGAACACCTTCATCGAGAAGCGCATTGGCTACCTCGGTAAGACCTAATGTTATACTTAGGACTCACCCAACTGTTCCACGAACGAAGCGAACTGCTCATGATGGCCACCAATCGCATTCGCATCGACCTCAACAGCTCGGTACATACTGTCTCTAAGTTAGAACAACTACATTGTGGCACTCACTCTCTCGGTCCTCAGCGAAATTTGCACAGCCGAGCTCAGCAAGGAAATTGCACCCATGATCATCACCATCATCAGCAACGCCAGCCCCTACATCAAGAAGAAGGCTATTCTCACATCCACGAAGATCATCCGTCGCTCTCCAGAATTCATTTCTGAGTTTATGCCCAAAATTGAAGCAGCCCTTGACGAAAAACAGCACGGAGTGCTTCTCGGGGCTATGGGTTTTCTGGAGACCGCTCTGGTTGTTGACGAATCCCAAGCACCTAAACTCGCTAAGTTGGTTCCGAAGATTGGACGAGTCTATCGCAGCGTGGTTACCAGTTCGAACCCCGAGTACGAAACAAGTGGTACCAACGACCCATTCTTGCAAGTGTCAATAATTCGATTCCTGAGATATCTGTATAAGGTCGAGAAGTCTGTCAGCAAAGAAATCGCTGAGATTCTCATGGCAGTGCATGACTTCATCTGCACTGGCAAGAACGCTATCAGCCTCAAGAACGGTTCCAACGCCGTATTGTTTGAATGCTTCCAAGCCATGATTAGTTTGGAGCTGACCCCACAACTGAAAGATACTGTCGTAGCTATGGTCAGCAAATTCGTGACTGTGAAAGATGCGAATAGCAAGTATCTCACCTTATACATCCTCAACCTTCTTTCCAAGTGTGACTTGAATGCTGTTCAAAATCATCGATCCACCATTTACGAGTGCCTTAACGAAAACGATATTCTGATTCGCACCATGGCTCTGGACCTACTCTACATCATTGCCACTCCCGAAAACGTATTTGTCATTGTCAAGGACCTTCTCAATACTCTGCTCAACGCCAGTGACGATGAGTTCGTGGCTGAACTGTCTCTCAAGATTTGCCTGATTGTCGATAAGCAATCTCCAAGCCGTCGTTGGTATTTCGACACTATCCTCAAGGTCCTGATTCTTGCAGGGCATTCAGTCAAGGAAGAGTCAATCAGTTCGTTGGTGCACTTGATGACTGCGACACCACAGCTGCAGAGCTACGCCATGATCAAACTGTTCTTTTCAGCAACAGAGAATCCATAGAATGAAACTCTTTCGAAGGTATCCCTATATCTCCTCGGAGAATTCGGACAGGTGTTGCTTGCCAATAGATAAGTAACAATTACTGAAGACAACATCCTTTCACTGGTGGAAAACCTTATCTTACGACCAGGAGTCGACGACGATATTGTTTCATATGGTCTCAGCTGCCTGTTCAAGCTCGCTGATAAAGTCAAGGATCGCAGGCGCATCACAAATCTCATCAAATCCTTCGACAATAGTCCAAGTTATGAAGTTCAGAAACGAGCGTGTGAATACACTAAATTGTTGGAGCCGGAGTGGGCTGAAGAACGAAAGAAGGATATCTGCATTCCCATTCCCATCCTCACATCTGCAGTTGAGATGTTCAGACCCGTAAATTCTTTTTTAAGACTTAGATTCCGATAGGTAGTACCGATGGAGCACTCGACCAACTCAATTTAGCATTACCTGAAAAAATAGATACCACTGGTCGAGTAGCGGAAAGTGCTGCGAGGGAACAGGCACGAGGACCTGCCACAACCCCGACCCCAACACCAATAAGTAAGCCAAAGGTGCCAACCCCTATTCCTACTCCAGCTGTAGCGACACAACCACAAACTGGAGGAGATATTTTTGATATGATGGATGGGCCATCCCCTGTTCCAGCTGTCCAGCCTCAACCCGTTCAAATTGTTCAGCCACCAGCTCCCAAACCTCCACAGGCAAGTAGCTTCGAAGATATCTTCTTTAGTGATGCTCGACCGACTGCACCAGTTCCAACTCCACCAATTGGGACTCTTTCCTATGGGCAACCACAAGTGCCAGTTCAGCCTCAACTAGGGGGCTTTGGAGGTCTTGGAGGCTTAGATTTACTCGGTGGTCAGAGTGCATCACTCACTCCAGTGAACACAGGATTTGGGGGATTGAATTTGTTGGGTGGAACAAGCATGCCAACACCCATACAGCCTCAAGTTCAACCAATTAATACTGGATTCATGGGTGGACTTAACTTCGGAATCAACCCTCCTCCTGCCGCTCAGGTACGTGCACCAGTCCAAAACACTGGAGGACTTGATTTGCTTGGCGGATTCTCACTACCCTCAACCAACCCAACTCCTGCAGTAAATACTGGCTTAATTGGCTTTGGAACGCCTTCGACAACTCCCGCACCAACTGCAAGTCTTGGATTCAATCTTCTCGGGCCGCAACCAGTAAGCACTCCGGCAGCTAACTTCCTCTCTGGCACACCCATTTCTAACATTCCTACAAATTCTGCGTTCCGTGCTTACTAAAACCAGCATCTCTAAATCAACATGAAGTGCAGCAAAGAATCCGGAGATACCGCCAGCATCCAAGCAGTCTTCAGCAACAAGACCGGTTACTTGGTCGAGAACTTAGTATTCCAGGTGGCAGTTATGAAGCATCTCAAGCTTGCAGTCAACCCTCTAAATTCCACCAGTATGCAACCCTACTCTCGAGACAGCGTCATCCAGGTAGAGCATTGAGTAACGCAGCAAATGAAGGTTGTTAACACCACGCCTGGCCAGAAAGGCATCGTCATGAAGTTCAAGCTTACCTACAGCGTAAACGGAGAACGCATCGCAGAAGAGGGAAAGATCAGCAACTTCCCCGACGGTTATTGACAGCATGGACTGATGGCTTATATAAGAATGTGCAATGTCACTGCTCTCAGTAGGCGACGCTATCAGGTGGGGCGATGAAGCCACTCGGTGGCAAACCGGTCTGCGGATCGGTTCCCTTAGGTCTGCGGAACAGTAGAATATGTGGTTCAGGCTTGTGAAGCTAGTAGTGGCTCCATCCACGGGATTGTTGCACTCCCAACTGTCTCCATTCCTGCATTAGAGAACCTTTACACTTTCAGAGAGGAGGCGACCCCTCGGCATCTTTTTGTACGTATCCTTGGGTAGGAGAACGTGTCGGTACTCATAGAAGTCGTCCATATACTTGTCGGAATACTCGATTTCGTCGGGGTAGTGAGGCATCAATTCAAATAATAACGAATAAGTTAGCTGGTGCGTTTAACCGGCTTCAACATATCTAACGGTGGAAACATTCGGCGGGTATATATATGTATATAGGGCTGACCAAGCGGCTCAATTGGCATCCTCAGCCTCCTCCAGCTCAGAGGTCCAGAGGGTGAGGTTGTCGCGAATGAGCTGCATAATGGTGGTGGCATCCTTGTACTGCTCCTCGTCGATGTGCTCGATATCGGCAATAGCGTCATCGAAGGCCTGCTTGGCGAGTTGGCACGCCTTGCTGGGATCGTTGAGGACCTCATAGTAGAAGACCGAGTAGTTCAGGGCCAAACCAAGCCTGATTGGGTGGGTGGTCTTGAGGTCGGCGGTGGCCTTGTCGAAGGCACCCTTGTAGGCCTCGTTGGCGTTATCACCAGCCTTCTTGTGAGCATCACCACTGGTGTACTCAGAGATGTAGCGGTAGTAGTCGCCCTTCATCTTCAGGTAGAAGACCTGAGCATCAGAGCCGTTGGCGTTCTTGATGAGCTTGCTCTCGAGGAGGCCGATGATATCGTTGCAGAATCCGTTCAACTCTTCCTCAATCTTCTTCTTGTAGGCCTTCAGCAGGGGTAGGTTCTTGCTGTTCTTGGCCTCCTCCTTCTTCTCAATGCTGGAAAGGGCTCTCCAAGCAGTTCGTCGTGGACCAATGGAGTTCTTGTAGGCAACTGAGAGAAGGTTTCGCTCCTCGATGGACAGGTCCTGGTTGAACTGGACGACCTTCTTCATGGCGTCGAGCATGTCCTCAAACCTCTCGGTTTGCTCGGTGATCTTTGCCATGTACAGCAGTTCATCACGGTTCGACATTGCTTGATCTTAAAAAAATTCAAATTAATAATTGAGGATGCAGGGGCCGGCATTTATAGCGCAGGATTTGTAACTTCCGGCTACCATGCCGGCTCTCTCCGGCAGCACCTGCCAATCAGTTTGATCGTCAAAAGCACCGAGACAACTGTCGCCAAAGGCTTCAACTCAGCCGGTCATCATCGTTGAAATGCAGAAGAGCACGTAATGGTTCTGCCACCATTCTCAGAAAATCCCTTTCGACATTCTAAGTCGCTGAGTGATGTTCTGCGACTTTGGGAATTTTTCCGATCGACCGTTGTTGATTTGTTCTCGAGAACAACACGAATAACGATATTCAAATGTCAGCTCGTTTTCCACTGCAGTGGGTTGGTTTCGCCAGACAAAGCCCTGGAAAGATGTCGTTAGAAGTTGCAGTGGAGAACAAATTAAAAGCTTTTGAATTTTCGAAATTGGATTTCATCGGAAGGAACCTATCCGTTCGTAGTTGGAAGGACTAAAAGGTGTGCTGGGGCAGTTTTGCGGTTTCGAAGGTCAGAGGCAGTTCGGCGTATCAGTATTCATCTTCGTGGTCACTACCTTAAGCTGTAGTAAATGAGGCAAAATGCAATATGCACAGGTGCCCGACAACTGCCCTCAGAGGACTCGGGTAGAACTGCAGACATGAAGGGAGCTGTCCACAGACCCATAACGACTCAAGGAAGGCTCGGGATCGAGCTACACCGTTGTGCAGGTAAAGTTTTGACGCTCTCGGCTGCGCATCAGCCTATAGACATATAACGCCATTCTGAACTGGGAAAGCACTCAGATACTGAAGAATTGGCTTCCGCAAGCAATTATAATCGATACTGGGGTTGGGGTTGGGGT
>Ga0075152_10001369_pt1 | contig 17549 bp, 17 predicted proteins | sample JI61114C2DNA_FD_70964 | JGI IMG/M metagenome (GOLD analysis project Ga0075152, IMG submission 70964) | Wastewater effluent complex algal communities from Wisconsin, to seasonally profile nutrient transformation and Carbon sequestration -... | ecosystem: Engineered > WWTP > Effluent > Algae...
AAAATTGTTGAGGCCAGGATGGGAACAGATGAGCAGGTAGAAATTTGCCGGGTTGAAACCAGTGATTACCAGTATCTCTATGAAGAAGGTGATTATTTTGTGGTGATGGATAATACTACTTTCGAGCAATTCAGCATTGAAAAAACCTTATTTGGAAACGCAGCCAAATTTCTGAAAGAAGGAATGAATGTGATTGTTTCTTTTGAAAGTGATGAGCCAATAATGGCACAGGCACCTACCAGTGTAGAGCTTGAAATTACTTATACCGAGCCGGCAGTAAAGGGAGATACTTCTACAAATGCTCTGAAAAGTGCTACTGTTGAAACTGGAATTGAGATTCGCGTTCCTCTTTTTGTTAATCAGGGAGATAAGGTAAGAGTAGATACACGTACAGGTGAATACATCGAAAGAGTAAAATAGATTTTAGATTTTTTTTGGAAAGGTCTTTTCTTTAAGGAAAGACCTTTTTTTTTGAACCAAATTTCGATGGAATTGTTTTTACATTCGTATTGTGGATAAAGTAAAACTTCGGAATTTATATCTGGAAAAGCGTCAGAACCTTTCACGTTCAGAATACTGGATGCTTACTGATGCCCTGATGGATCAGGTTAAGCTATTTAACTGGTCTGAGTATAGTATGGTTCATGTTTTCATGCCAATTAGAAAAAAAAATGAAGTTGATACCTTCTCTATTCTGAATCATTTTAAAGAGAACTTCCCGGATTTAAAGATTGTCGTACCCAGAACCGATTTTAAAAATCTGAAAATGGAAAACGTTCTTTATGATCATGAATACACCATTTTAGGCAGAAATAAATTTGATATCCCGGAACCAATCCATGGAAAGATTATTCCAGCTGATCAGATCGATCTGGTATTTGTTCCTCTTTTGGCATTTGATAAACTGGGTAATAGAGCAGGATATGGAAAGGGTTTTTATGACCGTTTTCTCCTGACCTGCAGGCCAGAGGTAAAGAAGATCGGATTATCTTATTTTGACCCTGTTGAAGAGATTTATGACCTGAATGAGTTTGATATTAAAATGGATGCCTGTATTTGTCCGGATAAGATTTGGAAGTTTTGATTTGATAAATACCTGATTTTGATATTATTACATTTAATGTTAGGGTTTATTATGTTTCTTTTCGGGTATTAGGGTTCTTTCTTTGGAAATGTACTGATGTGGAGCTTTTTAAAGCAGGTCCCGCTTTTAGCTTATACTCCACAGGCCTTAATCACAGGCCGGTATCCGCTTCAATCGGGTTTATATACATCAGACAGAATTCTTAAACGTTAATCCACTACCCATTACATCACTCTTGTTAAAAATTATATATCCAGCTCCAAAAGCACTGGACAATGATCAGAATGTCTGGCTTCAGGAAGAATGGCTGCCCGTTTCAGTTTATCCCTTAGTTTTTCTGAAACCAGATTATAATCGATTCGCCAGCCCAGATTTTTAGCCCTGGCATTTGCTCTGAAACTCCACCAGGTATAGTTATGCGGTTCATTATTGAAATGCCTGAAAGAATCAATATAGCCCGAGTTGATAAAATCTTCCATCCATTCGCGCTCTGCCGGCAGAAAGCCCGAAGAATTTGCATTTGATTTGGGATTGTGGATATCGATGGGTCTATGGCAAATGTTATAATCACCAGAAATCACCAGGTTTGGGATTTCAAGTTTAATTTTATCCGAATAATCTCTAAAATCTTCAAGAAAACGGTATTTGAAATCCTGACGTTCTTCCCCGCTCGAGCCAGAAGGAAAATAGGTGCTCATCACAGAAATCCCTTCAAAATCAGCTCTAAGAATGCGCCCTTCACGGTCGTAATCATCCATTCCGGAGCTGTATTCTACATGTTTTGGGCTAATTTTAGTAAAAATGGCTGTACCGCTATACCCTTTTTTTTCCGCCGGATTCCAGTAATGTTCATAGCCCATCTGCTCAAGCAGGAGCAGGTCTGTAAGCTGATCGGGAGTGGCTTTTATTTCCTGCAAACAAACCACATCCGGATTTGCGGCTTTTAACCATTCCAGCCAGTTCTTGCTTAATGCAGAGCGAATTCCGTTAACATTGTAGGTAATAATCTTCATAGAAATTAAAGTGTATTGTGTTTTAAATTCAGTTTCTTTTCGATCTTTCTTGCTTCTCCTTTTTTGAGTACGCTTACTATCATTGAAACATCTTCCACAGGGCGATCAGATGGCCCTGTTTTAAGCTCTGCTATTGCATCAATCATTTCGATGCCGCTAACTACCTCTCCGTAAACTGTGTAGTTCTGGTCCAGATGTGGTGTTCCTCCCTGTTCTTTATATACCCTGCGCTGCGATTCGGGAATGATACGGCCATTCATTCTTTTCATTTGCACATCATCAAGAGTTGAATCGGTCCATTTCTTACCCTGAACGATATAGAACTGACTGGCACTGGATTCTTTTTGCGGATTATTATCCCGGGCGGCTGCCAGGACTCCTTTTTTATGAAAAATACTGTCTCTAAATTCAGCTTCTACCCGGTATTTTAAGTCACCCTCACCCAATGCCTGACCCGGTTTTGCTGTTTTTGAATCCGGATCACCGCCCTGAATCATAAATTCTTTGATCACCCGGTGAAAAAGGGTTCCGTTATAAAAACCTTCTTTGCTCAGTTTCAGAAAATTATCCCTGTGCTTAGGGGTTTGGTTGTATAACATAATGATGCATTCACCTTTACTGGTTTTGATCTTTACAAAATCATGTTTGGGTTTAGCGAAAACTGAGCCGGCACAAAATATCAGTAAGAAAACAGATAGTTTTTTCATTTCTCAGGGATTAGATACTATCAAAATAGGTGATGATCAATGATCGCATGATCATTTCCTGTTCCAGAAGGGTATAGGCAGGGATGGGTTTAATTAGTTTCCAATGTGGCCAACCATCCTGATCGAGGCCCTCGAGTTCATAAAAACCCAGCTCACTGAATAAACGGCAGTTGGCAATATGCATTAATTCTTCTTTCTGACGTTTACTGAATTTTGCCGGACCTTTCCCAAGTTCCTGAACACCAATCAGAAAGAGCATGACCTTCATATCGGGAAGATCTGTATCAAAATCTTTAGCTATCTGCTCTTGTAATACTTTCCATTTAGAGTTTATTTCTGCTGGGGTCATGTACAAAAGTCCGTAAAAAAATGGAATATATGACCTTAGAAATTATCTGAACGAGGGGAAATATGGGAATTCTAAAAGGAAATGGAATTTGTCATTGCGATCCGCCCGGGGCGGAGAAGCAATCTTACTAATAATGAGATTGCTTCGTCGTGCCTCCCTGCCCGTCCGGTCAGGTGGGCTCGCAATGACAGTCTTTGGTCATTGCAACAACAGGCGTGTTGTCATTGCTGAGTGTAGTGTTATGTCATTGCTAGCGTAGCGAAGCAATCCCCTGGCTATTATTACTAAATTTGATAAGATTGCTTCGTCGTGCCTCCTCGCAAAGACATTCTACTTCAGTCATTGCTAAATTTCCCTGTAGTCTATGTTTTCCTATGGCCGGTGTTATCACCAACCACGTGATATTTTCACCCCAAATACTATATTTGTTCATGCAAAAACCAATCGTTACTGCTTTACTGTCTTACGGAATGTCGGGAAAGCTATTTCACGGACCCTTTGTTCATGTACATCCGGGCTTTCATTTTAAAGGGGTGCTGGAGCACAACACCAAAAAGGTAAATGCCGATTATCCGGATGTGAAAAGTTATAATACCCTTGATGAGGTATTGAATGATCCTGAAATTGAACTGGTTATTGTTAATACCCCAAGTAATACTCACGTAGATTATTCCAGAAGGGCATTGATGGCGGGAAAGGACATTCTTGTAGAAAAGCCTTTTGCTCCAACACAGGCTGAGGCAAATGAAATCTTTGATTTGGGAAGAAAACTGAACCGAAAGGTGATGGTGTACCAGAACAGAAGATTTTCCAGCGATTTTGAGGTTACCCGGGATACTATAAACAGTGGAAAACTCGGTCAGATCATTGAAATTCATTTACGCTATGACCGCTACAGGGCAGAGATCGGTCCGAAGGTCTTTAAAGAAACTCCAATTCCGGCAGCAGGCATTGTTTATGATCTGGCTGCGCACTTGCTGGATCAGGCAATTTGTATACTTGGCGAGCCTCTTTCGTACCGTAAAGTTACCGGTGTATACCGTAAGAATTCATTGGTGGATGATTATGGACATATCCACTTAACTTACCCGAACCAACTTAATGTATTCATAACCACAAGTCTCCTCGTTGCTGACCCCCAGCCGGGAATTATCATTCATGGTACTAAAGGTTCATTTGTAAAGGCATTCTGCGATAAGCAGGAAGATCAGCTGATAGCCGGAATGAAGCCAGGTGATCCCGGGTTTGGAAATGAGGATTCAGGAAAAGAAGGCCGTTTGACATTGATGAGCGAGCAAGGTGAAAAGACCATTGAATTGGTTCCATCTGCTGTTGGAAAATATATGGATCTCTTTGAAGCGGTCGTTCAGACTATTAGAAACAATGCCGAGTTTCCGGTGAAAGAATCTGAGGTAATGATACAGATCGGAATACTGGAAAGTGAACCGGATAAAGTTTAGGGGGATTGCTGAGGCATGTTATGGCCTTTTATGTTTTCATATACACTTTTGATAAATAAAGTAATTAACATAATCTATGACCAGTAAATTGCTTATTTGATTTGCTGTCGATATTTTGACCCTTTTGAGTTTCGAACCTTATTAACACAAAGCTTTAAGAACTTCTATTACTGCTAGTTTTCATTAATAATGTGATAGAAGTCCAAACGATGATTGTTAAAGATTTGAAAATTTCATGTCCAAAAACAGGATTGGGATTCATAAAATTGTTACACCCCCCTTTTGCCTGATTTTTGAAATATCTTCTTTTTTGCGTAAATTTGAAGTGAAGACTGTAATGAAAGCATTTAAAAAGACATTTGGACTAAGCTTCTCAGTAATACTATTGCTGAGTTTTTCCACTGTACTTCTTCCATTGGATTTCTTCCACAACCATGCTCCGATTCTGGTTTCTAAAGGATCAGAACAGCTTAACTCCAGCAGTTCTGAAAAGGTAAATGTTCAGAACAAAGCTGATTATTGCTGGGTTTGTGCCGTTCATATTGATAAAACCTTCACCAAGACTTCTTTCTATGAAAAGATCAGATTATCTCCAGTGATGTCTGTTTTTCTGAATAATGAAGTTACTTCCTATTTTGTTGAACAACTCCTCTCTACCCTAAGAGGTCCCCCTACGGAATAACTATTTCATTCATTTTTTAATTGTTATGCAGCGTTTTTACGCCTGCAGTTCTATTCCGTTTATTTACTATTCTAATTCTATAGAAATGAAATCTGTTATTTTATATATTTTATTGTTATTCACTTTTTCGAATTCTTACGCAAACTTAGCCTCAATAGAAGGTCGGGTAATTGATGGGCAATCTAAAGAAACCCTTCCGGGAGCACTTGTTACAATTCCAGATCTTAAGATCTCGGTTGTTACCGATGCATCGGGTCAGTTTAAATTCAATAATATCCCCGAAAAGGGACGCTTTCTTGTTGAAGTTCGTTACATCGGCTATAGTACACTCATTCAAACCATAGATTTTTCGCTTAAGGTCAATCTTGAGTTCGCACTCTTCCCCAGCGTGATTGAGGCGAAAGAGGTGGTCATTACCGGAACAGCTTTCAGTACCGACAACCGGAAAAACAGCACAGCAGTATCTTCGGTTACTAAGGATCAATTGATAAATCGACCATCAGGAAACCTCATTGATGCAATCGCCAAAGTTCCCGGTGTTTCACAGGTTACCACAGGAGGGGGTATTTCGAAGCCGGTGATCCGGGGGTTGAGTTATAACCGTGTTGTTACTCTTGTTGATGGAGCAAAGCAGGAAGGTCAGCAATGGGGAGATGAGCATGGTATGGAAGTAGACCAGTACAGTGCAGAGCGTGTTGAAGTATTGCGTGGTGCAGCCAGTTTGTTATACGGTTCTGATGCATTGGGCGGTGTAATTAATGTATTGGAACCATTGCCATCTCCAGAAGGACAGGTAAGGGGTGAAGTATTGACCAGTTATCAAAGTAATAACGGACTCAGCGGAAGCTCTGCAATGCTACAGGGCAATAGCAATGGATTTATCTGGCGCGCCAGGGCTTCCTTAAAAAGTGCTTATAGTTATGATGCTCCCGGCGGAAGAATAGCCAATACAGGATTTAATGAAACAAATTTTAGCGGGCAGCTTGGATTCAACAAGAAATGGGGTTATGCACATTTAAACTTATCCAGTTTCCAAAACAATATTGGATTGCCAGATTTTTCGAGGAATGCTGATGGTATGTTCGAAGACGAGAATGGTTCAGTTTTAACAGATAAGCAGTTAAAGGATCGTACCTTATTTCTTCCTTTTCAGGATATAAGACATTATAAGGTAGCAATGAACAGCCATGTTTTGCTGGGTAGCGGGAGATTACGAACCATTCTGGCTTATCAGAATAACCAGAGAAGAGAACTGGAAGACGACCGGATAAACCCTTCCCTCTTTTTTGATCTAAAAACATATAGCTCAGATTTCAAATATTACATCAATGAATCCAATGGCTGGGAGCCGGTAATCGGCTTATCTGCTTCAGCTCAAAACAATAAGAACAGGGCAGAGGAATTACTGATTCCGGATTACACATCCGGAGAATTAGGACTATTTGCGTATGCAAAGAAATCATGGGAGAGCAGCACCTTTAATTTAGGTGCACGATTTGATTACCGTAAAATCACTGGCGATCAGATGGAGGAAGATGGTAACCCTAAGTTCAATAATTTCACAAACAGTTTTTCGAATCTAAGCGGAGCTTTAGGTTTCACAAAAGAGTTTAATGAGTATTTTAATTTTAAAGCCAATCTTGGTTCAGCTTTTCGATCACCCAATATAGCCGAACTGAGCTCTGATGGGGTTCATGAAGGAACCTTCAGGTATGAGGTTGGAAATAATGATTTAAATCCGGAGAATAGTTATTATGGTGATTTTGCTTTCGAATTTAATAATAATGTGATCAGTGCAAGTTTGGGAGCTTTCAACAATCATATTGATAATTATATCTACAACAGGCAGATAGGAAATGAAACCATAGTGGTTGATACAGAAACCCTTCCGGTTTATCGCTTTGTACAGGATAATGCGAATTTATCGGGAATTGAAGCCAGTCTGACCCTGCATCCGGCCGAAGTGATTCATTTTGAAAACAGTTTCTCTTATACCCGCGGAGTGAACAGGGCCACCGACAAAGCCCTTCCATTTATTCCTGCGGCAGTATTAAGGAATGAGATCAGACTGGAGCCTGAGTTTAAAGGAGGTTTGAAAAGCACTTACTTTTCAATAGCATTTGATAATGTTTTCAAACAAAATCGGGTTGATAATTTTGAAACACCAACAGGTGCCTACTCATTGGTTAATCTCGCAATGGGAACAACCTTTATGCTTAATAAGCAGCCTTTAAGAATTAATGTTTCAGCAAACAATTTGTTTAATAAAGCTTATTACGATCATTTGAGCAGATTTAAACCTGGTCGTTTAGATGAAGCCGACCCTACTGCAGGTTATTATAATCAGGGACGTAATATTTCTGTCGGACTTTACCTGCCTTTTGTATTTAAATAGATAAAAAGTTCATTTTCAGACTTTTTAGGGTTGGAATCCTGAACTTATTTCTCCATATTTATCAAAGGATATTAAAGAAAAAAACATGAACAAGTTAAAGTTTTTACTTCTGGCAGTATTTCTCTCGGAGGCTATCGGCACTCAGGGACAGACTGCCAAGGCATTGGGAACCGGAGGAAACCAATTTAATAGTTATTCGGTTGCTTCCAACAATCGAAATTACATCTATGCAAGTGATGCGGTTTTTTCCGAACGGTTTAATAATGTAGAGCCGGCAGTAAGGAATAATATTCCTGAATTACTCCGTAAACCGCTTAATAACGAAATAAAAATAGAACGTTACAAGACCATTACGATGCGTGATGGAGTAAAATTATATGCTGACGTTTATTTGCCGGCTGCACCTGGCAAATATCCAACCATTGTTATTCGTACCTGTTATGGTGTACAGCGTGACGGTGGCCATCAGGATAAGATCAGATTTGCTCAGGAGGGTTATGCTGTGGTCTTTGCTGATATCAGGGGCCGTTATGAAAGTGAGGGCAACTGGGATCCTTTCCGTGATGAATCTAAAGACGGCTATGATGTGATTGAGTGGGCAGCAGCTCAGCCTTTCTCTAATGGTAAGGTAGCAACGCAGGGTGGAAGTTACCTGGGCCATAACCAATGGGCGGCAATGAGTGCAACGCCTCCGCATTTGGTAGCAGCATTTCCAGGAGTAGCCTCAACCAATATTTATGCTAACTGGTTAACCATGGGCGGAGCTTTCCGTTTAAGTTTTAACTATGGCTGGGGTGTTGTTCGTATGCCTAACCGGATTATGTTACCTCAATACTGGCATACTGAAGCTTACACTCCTGAGGAATTGAAATATGAAAATATTTTATGGCATCTGCCATTAAAGACTGGGGATCTTAAAAGTGCCGGTTATGCGGTTAAGCATTACCGCGACTGGATTAATCATGAGAGTTATGATGATTACTGGAAGTCAATAAGTGATGAGGAAAATTTTTCTAAAATGAATGTTCCGGCCCATACCTATGGTGGTTGGTTTGACATCTTTTTAATGGGTACTATTAACGGTTATATTGGGATGAGGAATAAGGCTGCAACTCCTGCAGCACGTGCAGGTGCCCGAATGATCATTGGTCCATGGGGCCATGGTCCCTCACAATCTTTTGGAACCGTCGATTTTGGTGCCACAGCCAACATGAAGATGTTCAACAGGGAATTGCAGTTTTACGATTACCATTTGAAAGGAATCAAAAACGGTTTGGATCTTGAAGATCCTGTGCAATTGTTCTACATGGGTATCAATAAATGGCGCAGTGAAAAGGATTATCCGATTCCCGGAACTCAGTACAAAAACCTGTATCTGAGTAGTAACGGAAATGCAAATTCTGTTCGGGGTGATGGAGTATTAAGTTTTGAGGCTCCTAAAAAGGCAGCAAGTGATAATTACACCTATGATCCAAAAACGCCAATTATGACCTTAGGTGGAAATAATTGTTGTGGAACTCCAACTCAGGCTGGTCCATATGATCAGCGGCCGCTTGAACGCAGGGAAGATGTGCTGGTCTACACTTCAGAATTTTTGAAAAGCCCGGTAACAATTGCAGGTCCCATGAAGATGAAGTTATTCGCCGCAACCGATGGACCGGATACAGACTGGATGATTAAACTGGTTGATGTTTATCCTGATGGTAGGGCAATGCCTATCTCTGAAGGAATTTTAAGAGCCAGATTCCGTGAAGGATTAGATAAGATCAAATTACTTACACCTAATCAGGTTTATGAATACGAAATTGAAATGACAGGTACTGCCAATGTATTTTTGCCTGGTCATCGTATTCGGGTAGATATTACTTCGAGTAATTTCCCCCAGTTTGACCGTAACCCAAACACAGGTGATCCATTTGGCAGCAGCGACCGTATTCGTGTGGCTCAGCAAACAATTCATCATGGCGGTGCACGTTTAAGCAGTATTGTGCTTCCGACGGTTCGCCCGCTTGATAACTAGGTCTTGTTCAAATATTCAAAAAAAGCCAGTCGAACGACTGGCTTTTTTTATTGTAATTGGTTAGTAAAGATTCTTTGTGACAGGATCGTTATTTTGTATATGGTGAATAGCTGATATTCGCTTTTACTTCAATTTTTTCCGCTATTTTTTTAAATACCAGCTTTGGAATCTCAATTCTGTGATCAATTAGCATAACCTCAAACAGTGTTTCAAGCAACAATGACTTTTCACCCACGGTTAATTTTCCACTCAGCTTCCTGTCCTGATCAACACCGTGAATATTCAATATCCCGTTTGCACTTACTGAGTAAACTCCTGCTTTACTCAAATCCAAATCTTCATTGATCTTACCCTTGAAAGTGGCATAGGGGTACTTTTCACTTTCCATATAATTTTCATTAAAATGCTGCTGCATCAGCTTGTTTTTAAATTGAAATTGTGATACAGGAATGCGAACAACAAGCTCCCGGTTAGATAGATTGATGATCGAATTAGCACGTGTATTTTTCGCTTCAATATCCTCTAATGGAGCCTTAGAGAAAAAGCTAAACTCAGTTTTATTGCTGCTATAAAGTTTATTTTGTGCTGAAGCAAAATTAAAGATCAGAATAAAGGCTGGTAGGATCAAGTAGTGCTTCATGGGTTCAATCTGCTTTTTTTCTTAAACGAAAATGTTCTTGAAATGTTAAAACCAAAGTGGATATCCCCGCTTCCCCAGCTCCCATCGGTTTCTGTAATGAACTGCCTTTCAGTCATTCCGAACGAATTCGTAAAAAGCAATTGAAATACATGTCCTCCGGTTTCAAGATCAAAACTAAAGGAAAGGTTGTTTTTATAGTTGTCATCAATCTGGTTCGGAAGAACATAATTATACTCACCGTTAAGGGAAGTGCGTTTGGTCAATTTCATTCTTCCACCTATTCCAGTTGCAATGACAGTTTTATTGTCTGTGAAAATATCTGCCCTGTTTCTATGAATCAGTGTCGGACTCAGCTGCAATGAGAATGCCTCGCTGAATTTTCTGGCGATCAGTAACTGTGCTGTATAACTGCTCCTGTCAGATCCTGAAAGTTGGGGCGCGGTTTTTTGAGTGCGTATCGCATACCCACCAAACAGCGTAACAGAAAGCGGTGTGCTTACCGCACCGCTTGTTTGTCTGAGCAGTTTGTACTTGGCGAAGTAATCAAATGTTTTCTGAAATGAGCTTCTTCCAAGTCCGATCATAAAGCGGTCATTGATTCCGTATTCTAATCCAAGACGATTTGTTGCAGCATCCAATCCGAAGAATTCTTCAAAACCACGGTTTATACGATCAAAACGGTGGGAAATAATAAAATCCATATTATTCTTGCCGACAGTTTCAACCGAATGTCCGTTAATAATGCGGGTAGCCTTGAAAGTAGCTGACCTGACAAAAACTTCGTTGCTATCAGAAACAAGTTTCATAAGATCTTCCTGTGCAAGGGCAGAAAACGGAAGTAATAAATACAGTAAAAGGAAAATCTTTCTCATATCATTTAATTTAGAATCAGGCTTCAAAAACCCTTAAGGAACTTCCGGTTAAAGTAGTGCTGTACTTTTTAAGAGCAGAAGTTGCCGGGCCCTGGACTCTTGCTCCGCTTGAATCAAATACAGATCCATGTGCCGCATCAGTCAGGGAGCAAGGAAAAGTATTGCTTCCGGAATTATAAGTCACGGGGTTTCCCTGATGAGTGCAAACCGAGGAAAGAGCAATGTAGCTTGAGCCATTTTTAGCAATGATTACACTATTCATAATGGTCCAGCCTTTTGAATTTATATCTGCATTTGAACTAACATCAAGCGTAAAATCTAACTTGCCACCGGGTGTTGGTGTAGGGGTCACCGGATCCGGGCTACCAGTATCACTTTTGCCACATGCACCGAGGCATGAGCTGATAACTAATGAGCCTGCGCTGAGGCCAAGTGCTGTAAGAAAGTCTTTACGTTCCATAATAGTTTTATGTTATAGGTTTCAAATTGTCTAAATTTCGAATAGAATTGATTTACTGCATATACGGCAGAAAAATCTAATTGGTTTATCCGGTGAAAATTTTATCCCGATAAGTTGAAAAAATTTAGTTTTAAATTATTGATTATGAGAAAGTTAATTCTGTTTTTTCTTTTGCTGGCCTCATCCTATGCATATGCCCAACAGATTCAAAGCCTGTCAATTACACTTGAGAATGTTGAATATCCATATCCGGTGAAGTTTTTGCCTTTGAACATTGAAGGCCAGGATGTACGGATGGCTTACATGGATATTAAGCCGGATAATCCTAACGGAAAAGCCTTAATGCTTTTTCACGGGAAAAATTTTGGAGGGTATTATTGGACAAATGTGATCAAAGCCCTTAGTGCAAAGGGTTACCGGGTATTGGTTCCCGATCAGATTGGCTTTGGGAAATCATCCAAGCCATTTATAAATTATAGTTTCCACCGGCTTGCCGCCTTAAACAGACAGCTATTAGACAGTTTAGGAATTCAGAAGGCTGTTTTGATGGGGCATTCCATGGGTGGAATGCTTGCAAGTCGCTTTGCCTTGCTTTATCCGGAAAGATCAGCACAACTGATCCTTGAAAATCCAATTGGATTAGAGGATTACCGCCGATTTGTGCCCAATGCAAGTCCGGAAGCAATGTACCAGGCTGAGCTGAAGACAACACCAGAAAGTGTGAAGCGATATTATCAAACCTCCTATTTCGTAAAGTGGAAGCCTGAGTATGATGAACTGGTTCGTATAGCTTCAGGAGTGAATGGAAGTTCTGAATTCCCCCGTTATGCAAAGGTATCGGCTTTAACTGCGCAAATGATTTATGAACAGCCGGTGGTCTATGAATTTCCATTGCTCAAAGTTCCGGTATTGCTTTTGATCGGTACTCAGGATAAAACTATTGTAGGTAAAGCCAGATTGAAGCCTGAGGATCAAGCAAAATATGGACTTTACAATCAGTTGGGAAAAGAAACTGCAGCTAAAATTCCGGGATCTGTGTTAATCGAGTTTAGTAATTCAGGGCATATTCCGCATCTGGAGATACCTGAAGAGTTCTTGAGGGCATTGGGGGAGAATATTAAATAGCTGAGAATTAAGAAATCACCTAACCGAGCCTAAATTCGATTTCGTCTTTACACAATGTTATGATAAAGAAGAGATAATTTGATCAGTCTTAAGCTTTTGTTGTTCTCCACTTTTCATGTTCTTGAGACTGAGCAGCCCGGTTTCCATTTCTTCACTTCCAATCAGAATAACAAAAGGGATTTTTTTATCATCAGCATAGCTCATCTGTTTTTTCAGTTTAGCTGATGAGGGATAGATCTCAGCACTGATCCCAGCATTTCTTAATTGCTGAAGCAAGGGAAGTGCATAGCTTTCGGCTGCGGAATCAAAATTGCTGATAAGCACCTTTGTGCTTTCAGAAGTACTTTCAGGAAAAAGATTTAACTCTTCGAGTACATCATAAATGCGGTCGGCACCAAATGAGATACCTACACCAGTCAGGTCACTGAGTCCGAACATTCCGGTAAGGTCGTCATAACGTCCTCCACCTCCGATACTGCCCATAGCCACTTCATTAGTTTTTACTTCGAAGATGGCTCCTGTGTAGTAGTTTAGTCCTCGGGCGAGGGTGATATCAAGTTCGAGGTTGAGTATTGAGTATTGAGTATTGAGTATTGAGAACTGAGCGAGGTAAGAAAGGATGGTTTCAATTTCAGATATTCCCTTCAAACCTGTCTCGGATGCAGCCAGAACTGAACGCAGACTGTTCAATTTCTCTTCATTTGATCCGTTTAAATTAATTATTGGCTTAAGTTTTTCGATATCTGATTCAGTAAAACCGCGTTCGATCAGTTCTTTGCTTACCCCCTCAATGCCGATCTTATCAAGTTTATCGATCGCAACAGTCATGTCAATGATTAGTTCAGGCTTTCCAATAATCTCGGCTATACCGGATAATATTTTGCGGTTATTGATCTTGACAGTAAAATCTTTGAGGCCCAGTTTGCTCAATGCTTCATGGTAGATCAGTACGAATTCTGCTTCATTGATCAGACTTTCTGAGCCAACTACATCTGCATCACACTGGTAAAATTCACGATATCTTCCTTTCTGAGGCCTGTCGGCACGCCATACGGGCTGGATTTGGAAACGTTTAAACGGGAATGAGATCTCATTGCGGTGCATCACAACATAGCGGGCAAAGGGAACGGTGAGGTCGTAACGCAGGGCTTTTTCACTTATCTCTGAAGTTAAGATTTGGGAGTTACGTGCCTCAAGTTTATCTGTGGGTACACTGGATAAAAAATCACCGGAATTGAGAACTTTAAAGATCAATTTATCTCCTTCATCGCCATATTTCCCGGTAAGGGTAGAGAGATTTTCCATAGTTGGAGTCTGGATTTCCTGATAACCATATTTTTTAAACACCGCGCTGATGGTATTGAAAATATGATTGCGTTTCACCATTTCACTTGCTGAAAAATCGCGGGTTCCTTTCGGGATGGATGGTTTGATGATTGCCATGGTGTAAAGGTACAAAAAGACCTTAAGCTTAAATAGTGGAAGCGAACTCCACTATTAATTCTTTGCATCGCTTTTCTATCATTTGATAGACCGGATCAAACTGATCATCATCATGATAGGGGTCAGGGACGATGCTATCTTTGAGAAAGAGACTGATTTTGTTATGTTCTTCTTCATTTCTGGCCAGAGCTTTCACATCGTTCAGGTTACTATAATCCATTACCAGGATCTGGTCAAACCTTTCAAAATCTGCGGTTTCAAACTGCCGGCAGCTTTGTCCTGATATATCAAGCCCATATTTTCTAGCAACAGCAATTGATCGCCTGTCGGGCTGTTCTCCTATATGCCAGTTACCAGTTCCTGCAGAATCAATTTCCCAGTTTAAACCTTTTTGCTGAGCGAGGTGTTCCATTATACCATGAGCTAATGGAGAACGGCAGATATTGCCCAGACATACCATTAAGATCTTCATAAATCTTGCTTAAACTGAAAAAATACTGTTTAATAAGGCTGCAAGATGAATTCCACCTTTAAGCATTTGCTGATTAGCGATTTCGATGTTATCATAAATATAGCGGTAGCTCAATTTATCACCATTATTCACCTTTGCATATAGTTTTTCACTGATGCGGTAAGAATCTTTAACCCATTGGGCTGCATCCTGCGACTGCAGGGAATGCAACTGATTTTTATCAATGAAATTAATCGAACGCGAATATTCTGTATAACTAAGTTCTTGTGAATCAATTAGATCTGAATCCCATACACGGTGCAGGTTAGTGTTTTGTCCGAACCAGGTTAACTGAATCCGATTACCTCCAAGATCTTCAAAACGGCCGGTATGCATCGGCTGATGGAGGTCGCCAACCAAATGTATCAGTAAACGCAAGTACACTACCTTTTTATCCTGTTCAAGGTTCCTGTTTTTTAATTCTGCACTCAGAAAAAGAATTTTAGTGTAGGCATCTGTTACGGTATCGCGTTTTAATGCAAAATCAAGCTGTTCCTCGTTCAAACCAGCAGGCAGGTTAATGTAATGCCAGTTATTGAGGTAATTATAGGAAGGTTCAGATTTAATAAAATCTGCCCAGTTACTGGCCATTGCCAGGTTTTCATTCCCCAGAATTAGTTTTATTTCACGGCTTGCTTTCCTGTTCAGATAGCTCTCTGCGATCTGACCAACTACCCTGTGTCCAAGGAGTCCCCAGGCCATAGTCTGAACAGGAAGATAGAATAGCACAAAGGCCAGAAATACTTTCTTTAGGGAATTAAATTTCATGATGAATTAGTTTAGTGGTTTCTGAATACAGACCGTTTTTTCTTTAAGGGATAGTTTAATATTCTGATGCTGTTTTAAACTTTCAAGATATAAACTATCGCCTGTATTTTTTCGGATAATAAATGCCGGAAGATATTGACCTACGCGGTAACATCCCGAAATCTTTTGCTTAAAATTTGATTTTGTAAAAGTTGTTGTCAGCATCAGGGTATCACCTTTGCTGAGATAAGTTCCTTTAGCGTACTCAGTCCAGCTTCCATTATTAAAACAGGAGTCGGGATAGGTATTTACTTTAGCGAAAGTTTTTATCGTTAGGTAAACAGAATCACAGGAAAAACGAAAGTGGTGCCTGGAATATTGAAGCAGTTCATCCTGGTAGTCAACATTATCCTCTTCCCATATTCCCTGAATACTTTCTGTGCCCTTACCCTGCAGGTTAGGATTGAATTTGCAGGAGCCTGAAGCCAGCAGTAAAAAGGCAAAAAAGAAAATACGGGCGTTTTTTACCATTTTGAATTTATAAATACCTCTCCCTGGCCAGAGCGAAGGAGAGGTACACTAATTATTTTAATCCGCCAATCATATCTTCGGGGCGGACCCACTGGTCAAATTGTTCATTAGTCAATAAACCCAGACCAATGGCGGCTTCACGCAGCGACTTGTTTTCTTTGAGGGCCGTTTTAGCGATCTTGGCAGCATTTTCATAACCAATATGAGGGTTAAGCGCTGTAACAAGCATCAGAGAGTTTTCAAGGTGTTTCTTGATACCATCATAATTTGGCTCAATTCCTGCCACACAATTATTAGTGAAAGATACGCAGGCATCTCCTATTAATCGTGCCGATTGAAGGAAATTAGCGGCCATCACTGGTTTAAAAACATTCAGCTCGTAATGTCCGTTTGAACCTCCGATACTAATGGTGACATCATTACCCATAATCTGTGCTGCAACCATGGTCACCGCCTCATTTTGGGTTGGGTTTACTTTTCCGGGCATGATGGAGGAACCGGGCTCATTATCAGGAATATGAATCTCACCAATACCTGAGCGTGGTCCTGAGGCCAGCATCCGGATATCGTTGGCAATTTTCATTAGTGAAACAGCGATTTGCTTTAATGCACCATGAGTTTCAACGATTGCATCATGAGCTGCCAATGCTTCAAATTTATTCTCGGCAGTGATGAAGGGTAAGCCAGTAAATTTGGCTATGTAAGCGGCAACACTAACATCATATCCCTTTGGAGTATTGATGCCTGTACCAACGGCAGTTCCGCCCAATGCCAGTTCTGATAGATGATCTAAAGTATTTCTTAAGGCCTTTAATCCGTGATTTAATTGCGAAACATAACCTGAAAATTCCTGTCCTAAAGTTAATGGAGTAGCATCCATCAGGTGAGTACGGCCAATTTTAACCACATCTTTAAATTTCTCAGCTTTGAGATGAAGCGCATCGCGAAGCTTTTCTACACCCGGAATGGTAGTTTCGATAACCATTTTATAGGCTGCGATATGCATTGCCGTTGGGTAGGTATCATTTGAAGACTGCGACTTATTTACATCGTCATTTGGGTGTACAAAGGTCTTGCCTTCACCGAGTTTGTTTCCCTGCAGAACATGAGCCCGGTTAGCGATAACCTCATTCACATTCATATTCGACTGGGTGCCAGAGCCTGTCTGCCAGATCACCAGAGGGAATTCTGAGGAGAGTTTACCTTCCAATATTTCATCGCAAACCTTTGCGATCAGATCGCGTTTCTCTGGTGCTAAAATACCGCTGTCGGTATTGGTATATGCAGCCGCTTTTTTCAGATAGGCGAAAGCATCAATTATCTCCTTTGGCATTGAGGCCTCTGGACCGATCTTAAAATTATTTCTTGAACGCTCGGTTTGGGCACCCCAGTATTTATCTGCAGGCACTTTAACTTCGCCCATAGTATCGTGTTCTACTCTGTAAGTCATTGGAACAGGTTTTTTGTTATGCTGCAAATTTAGATTTTTTTACCTTGAATCAGGGGCAAA
>Ga0075152_10001370_pt1 | contig 17548 bp, 28 predicted proteins | sample JI61114C2DNA_FD_70964 | JGI IMG/M metagenome (GOLD analysis project Ga0075152, IMG submission 70964) | Wastewater effluent complex algal communities from Wisconsin, to seasonally profile nutrient transformation and Carbon sequestration -... | ecosystem: Engineered > WWTP > Effluent > Algae...
AGACATTTGGAAGTTCACGTCAAGGATCCCTCTCGTAAGTGGGGGATTGGCGAGCGCTTTCAAAATAGTTTTCACATGCCTGATGGGCAATGGACAATATGGAATCGTGATCGCCCTGCCGAAATCGATACTGGCTCCGAATTTCAGTCAAAACAGACCTATGGACACCAACCGATATATCTCGCTCGTTCGAATACCAGCAAGTTGTTTCACCTGCTGTACTTCAAAAATGTCTATCCAATGAACGTAAAGTTGCAAGGTGAGAAGATGCAGTGGGACGCAACGGGAGGTGATGCTCATTTCCTTTTGTTCATCGGGCAAAAATAACCTGAGGTGCTGCTGAAGAAATACCATAAGTTTATTGGAGCTGGTCATATTCCACCTTTCTGGGCGATGGGTTGGCATCAGTCGAGGTGGGGATACCGCAGCCTTAACATGCTGGAGGAGGTAGTGCAGCAGTACTAAAAATATGGTCTCCCGTTAGACACTATCTGGACGGATCTGGAGTATATGAGCGGAAAGCAAATATTCACAGTAGACTAGGGTAACTTCCCTCTTGCCAGGTTCGCTTAGTTGATGAAGAAGGTCAGGTACATTCCGCTTGTGGATGCTGGAGTTAGCTTGAACACTCAATTCGCCGTGACTGAGGGTAAACAGAAGAATGTATTCGCGAAGCTCCATAACCAAGACTACGTTGCTTAGGTTTGGCCGGGAAGTGTGCACTTCGTCGATTTTCTGCATCCGAATGCGACAGAGTACTGGGTTAAGATGCTAGGGGTGCTATACAGCAAGATTAAGTTCAGCGGCATCTGGTTGGATATGAACGAACCCTCGAACTTCCGTGGCGGGGAACCGTTTCCAGAACCATATCGAGTGCAACATTGGGACACACTATCCAACATGACGATGAACCTGAATGTACAGCATTACAATGCCAATAATGTCTCCGACCCACTGACCCATGCTGAAGTTCATGCCTATTATGGACACCTTGAGGTTATGGCCACTTATAAGTTCCTTGAATCAGTACATCTCCGACCATTCATCATTACCCGCTCCAATTCAATTGGAACTGGCAGGTTTGCGGGACACTGGACTGGCGATAACGCAGCAACTTGGCCATTCCTAAGATTGTCTATCGGAGCAAACTTTCACCATCAAATATTCGGAGCACAGATGGTCGGTTCAGATGTCTGCGGGTTCCATCTCAATTCAACGGCTGAGCTGTGTGCCCGGTGGACCCAGCTCGGTGCACTTTATCCCTTCGCAAGAAATCACAACGAAATCGATTCACACAGTCAATAACCTTACACTTTTGGACAAAGGACATTAAGGACTGCTAAAATGTCGTTGGACTTTCGGTATGCTATCCTGAAGCAATACTATTCCATCTTTATCAAAGGCAAGGGACTCGGGTCTATCTTCCGACCTCTCTTTTTAGAGTTTCCTTCTGATGAACAGTGCTATAACGACAACGTCGAGGAGGAACAATTCATGATTGGGGAAATTCTGATGAGTACACCTATTCTTGCTGCTGGGATTGAGCAAACACGTGCTTATTTCCCAGGAAATTGGTATGAGGTTGCCAGTGGTTCGGTGTATCGTGGCTGGACAACCGTAACAAACGCATTACCCTCTCCACCTCCAGTCTTTATCCGCAGCGGAAGGATGCTATTCCTTAATAACGCTACCACTCGCACCCACCAGCTTACCAGCGATTTTAAACTCAAGATCGGCTTCCAACGAGATAGCACAGGTTATTTCTCAAAAGGATATATTATGAGCATTGGCAATTACAGTGATGACGCGGTGATTGATCGATGCCTCGCTTAAGACTGCCTATACTAGTTCAAGGCGGAAATGCGAGAAGTTGGCCAGATTCAACTGCGATGGGATTTCGTCGGACCAGACGGTCTGAACCATAGGTTAAGACTCCTTTCCATTGAATTCTACTTCCCCGACCGCCGACCAATCAAACAATCGACAGTATAGATAGTCGTTGAAGGTCCAGGAATGTACACTCACGAAATGACGGAGAACACTTGACTTGTGGTATGTCGATAAATGAATGGTCGGGCGTTTAATAGAACTGGCTCAAAGTTGTAGATAAATAATTGTTTGTGTGTCTGAGATGGTGCGCAACCTGTGGCTTGTCCTTGCTGCCATGTTAGTGGTCAGCAGCGGTATGATTATTCCCCATCTCGGGAAGCTCAAGGGTCATACCCCTCGCACCTACGCTGTGCAAATCGACGATCCACCAGAAGTGAGGTGGGCACCGATGGCCCACGACTACAAGCATGCGCTAGATCTGTTCATGGCAGAGTTCGAGCTCATTCCTATCCCCAAGAAGTTCTACAAGTTCATCGATTGGTGGGCACACAATGTGTTTGTGCATCAGGATTTCGTCAGAGAGATTGACGCACTGGCGAAGATTAGCGGCTATCCATTCGGCGAGATCTTCTTCCTCAACTTCATGTACGAGTTCTCCACCATCAAGGCTTGCTCTACCATCCTTGTCAAGTCTGCCGGAAAGGTACTTCATGGACGAAACCTTGACTTCCCGATGATGCGACTTCTTTCAAGTTTGGTCGTGACTGTCGACTATTACGAGGGCCATAAGAAAGTATTCACCATCGATCACGTGCTCGGAAGTGTGTTCGCTCTGACTGGCATTAGGTACGGTGCTTTTGCAGTGAACGTCGATACCCGATACACTACTTCAAATGTTGCTGAGCTTGTCAACATCTTTGTTGATGACGCTATGCCTGACGTCTGGCTTCTCAGGAGAGTCCTTGCTGAAGAAACTAATTATGCAGATGCACTTCAGAGGCTCAAAACTACAAGAATCGGAGCACCAGTGTACTTCATGATTAGTGGCGTCAAGGATAACGAAGGCTGCGTTATCGAAAGGGACTGCAACGCCGTTCATGCTAGCTACGAACTCAACGATGTTAATTGGTTCTTGGTGCAAACTAACTACGATAGGGACCAGCCCGATCCCATTATCGACCCACGACGTGGAGCAGTTGAAAACCGACTCAAAGAGCAAGGCAAGGCCGGCTTCACTGAGAAGATTCTGTTTGAGGACTTCATGACCGAATGGCCAACAATGAACATCGGAACAATTATGACTGCCATTATGACCCCAGCCACAGGCTACCATAACAGCACCGTCTGGTACAAGTCAAACCCCAGCGCCTCATCGATTGTTTGATCCTTGCGCTCGAAGAAATGTATCGGATATATACAGACTCATCGGAAAGGATGCAGCGGCGGACTATCAGGTCGCTACCACAGAATTCAAAAGCTGTAATAATTAAAGCAAATAATGATAAACAACGAGCCGAGCAACAGCTATTTAGAAAGGATGATTGACAGTCGCTATAACCGATACCGTCAGTTGCGGAAGTAGCACTACAAGCGTCGGTTCCGATAGGTACGGGAGGCTCGACTTCTCCATTTAGACTAAGTGAAGCGCAGTGAATAGTCCATCGATGGCCCAGGCGCTAATGACTTCGAGAAGAGTCAGGGAGATATTCTGTAATCGCACTCACTTGAGACACTCAACCAACTTATCAAGGAAGGGAGTCCCAGCATTCTAAATGAATTAGCAAAACATGCCGATTCGTTGTGTCAAAAGCTTTATGACAGTTCGTTTGCAGACTGGCAGCATCTCTGCGAAATACTTGGTGCTCTACTGCAAGAGCTCGATGACCAGAAGTGTCGAGAAGTTATTGTAGAGAGCCAAAGTACAGTGATAATGGCGGGAATGACGTTCGCGAATGGCAAGGCTATGTTTAAGCTAGAAATCATCGAAACAATACTATCCTACTACCGGGTTGCGTGCTGCCAGTTGGATTGTATCGGGAGAACCGAGATGTCAGCTCTCGCAAGGATCATCTCGGATCGGCTGACTGCCTTTGATGCTCGATTGGACAATGCGGATGACCTCGGGTTCTGTTTGGACACCCTCAATAACATCTTTGCTCAAGATGACAACCTGAGCTACGAGAAGGATGAAAGGCAGTTGCTTCGCAAGATGTAAATTAAGGTCTTAAAGAACATCTGCCTGAAGGAGTGTTTTGTCAATGATAAGCGCACCTTCCTAACGCTGGTGAGCATCATCGAGAGGAGTGATGAAGCTTTGATGCTGCTTCTCGCCATATCAAACGTACTGCAATCTGAGGATTACCAACGCATGTTCGTGACGGAGCTTGAAATGGAAATCCCACTGGCCAGCATGCTCTCAAGGCACAGCCAATCAAACAGCACTTCAAAACGGTTTGCTGTTCGGTTGGCGAATAACTTCCTTCAAATTTGCGCTAAGCTTCAGATAGAATCCAGAGCCCTCCCGTTTTGTAGATTTGTGATGCTACAACTCGACATGGACCTTACTGAACTTTCATTTGAAATCGTTGAGGCAGTAGCCAATTACCTTTGCTGCGCATTAATGCCAAATGTACTTGCAGTGTTTCACGACACTAACGGCTTGAGTCTATTCTAGTATGTCATCAGCAACGCATCAAGTGCTCCACAGGACACAGTGTGCGTCGTCTTGGAAGCATGCACACGCATTCTGTAGTCTTAAGCTTTCAGCTCGCAGCGCTCTGAGCAACTTCGCTCACTGGTCGTGATGGCCTCCAACATCTACTACAAATCAGAGAACCGGCTCATCACCTCACGTTGCATGGAACTGTTGGAAACTGCTCGGAAGTATTCGTAGTTGGAATGACCCACCGACTAGTTACTGATCAATACGTGAAATGCATAGTGAGCAGCAGCAGCTCAATCTTGCCTATCAAAGTAGTCGTAAATGAGATTGTCACTTCAAGATGGTCGGTATCGGCTATCTGCACTCCAGCCCAATGGCATGTGCGGTTCGGTAGGATTGTTTGTGATGCAGACCTACTTTGAATTTCTCATAAATATATTTCAAGAGACACATTCGAAGAGCTATGCAGGAGGGTGAACAATCCTATACGCTCGACGAATCACTCCTGGACGGTTCGAAGTCTCTTTCGGAGGAAAGAATGTCTCCTCGACATCCTATCATAATCCCCAAGCTTCCGATTGGCAAACTCGCCACTGAGCGTTTACGTGAACTTCCAAGAACGAGAAGCCAACGTCTTCATTTGCAGGAAGATGAAGAAGTAAGGCAGCAGGCAAGGTCCCTTCTTATGCAAGGTCGTCTCGGGTCCATAAGATTCCTGAATCCAGGAAAACAGTAGCTTTACGGTGGACGTCTACAAAGCTAACCTGCAGAACCTTTTCCAGAACTGAACAGCTCACGAAGCAGAATGGCCGAGCAACCCGATCAGAATGTGTAGCAGCAACTGAAGATTCGAGTTATCGAGTGTGAGGGTCTCCGTGCACAGATGATGCTGTAACAGGCCAAGCATCAGACAGAGCTGCTACTGCGCGATCGTCGCATCAAACGTTTGCAGCAGCAAGTCGAAGAGCTCCAAGAACGTTTGAAGCAGGTGGAACAACACAGTAGCAGCCAGCCTCTACAAGCCTCTAGCAATTCAGAAAGGACACTCACACACATGCCAAGCAGCAAATCGTTGCGTCGGTTCGAAAAGATTGAGCTTCGTTCTGAAGAGAGCATTTTACACCCTCAAGGTAGTCTCCAAGCTGAAGCCATTGAGATTGAACAACGTATCAGCAAGCTCAAGGAAATTGAATTGCAAGAACGCAAGACAGCGCAATCCCTCTTCCGTATAGTTGGACGCATCAAAGGAGAAAGTGACGATCATCCGAGTAGGAACAGTAACTTGCTCGCTATGAGACCCGAAAGCTGCGAACGGGAGATACAAACTCAGGCAAGTGCCACCAGCTTCAGATAATTTTCGGTAGGTACTGATAACATTGAGTCACCCTCTCGAGAGGAACTCCTTCGAACAATATCCAGCCTCGAGCAAGATAACTTGCAGATCAAGATCGATCTGAACCATCGTTGTCAGTTACAAGAAGATCTCCAGGTATAGCTAGCAAACCTTAAGCAAAGTTTGTCATCTGCACACGATTCACTGCTGCGCAAGAATATTGAGTTGGAGCAGGATAGAAGCCGTTTAGCTTCTTGCCTGGTGGAGCGCTAGCTGGAGATTGAACAGCTGAGACTGGCGCTAACCGATATCGAACAAGCTTCAACCCAACCGCACTCCATCGAGGAGGTTCCCTTGAGTAAGCAGGTAGAGTTTCTTGAATACTAGAATTTTACGCTAAAGACAAGGATAGAGTAACTGAGTGAGATTTGCCGTAATTTGGAGCGCCAACTGGGAGAGGAGAAACTCTCATTGGAGAAGAAAATCTCGAATCTCTATAACATTTTAGAAAAGATGGAAATAGTGGCGATCGAAAATGAACAGGAAAGGGCGAAACTTGAAACTAGATTATTAGAGCTAGGAGATGTCCAGCACGAAGAAGCAAGGCGCACCTATTAACATCAATACCAAAGCAGCATTATTCACTGTCTATAATTGGAGTCAGAGAATGCAGTTTCTTCTCTGCAATAGGAACTTGTCGGGGCTGCTCCATCCAACCCGGCATAAGCAAACGAAGTAGTTGCACTGAAAGTGCGGGTGAGCGAACAGGAGGAGGAAATTGAAGAGATGTGCGGTTGTATAAACGAGTTGGAGAAAGACTTGCTTTCCAAGTAGCGAGAACTTGCACAATACCGACCCCGCAAGAATGAGCGGGGAACTGATAGTCTTCGAGATGAATTCGACAGATTGAGGATTCACTGCCAGCAGTTGGAGCTTCGCCTAATCAACCAATAGTAGCAGAAGGCAACTGAACTTCAAACAACATTTGTCCTCGAGCAACAGCATCTGAATCGCATCGCAGAGCTCGAAGCTCTAACAAGTAACCTCAACAACGATCTCGTTGCTTCCGAAAACTATCGGGCGGATCTACAGAGAACATGTTAGCAATTCAACGTGTCCCTTGAGACACTCAAAGATACCAACGAAAAGCTGTACAGTGAGGCAACTTTACTCGCTCAGCAGAAAAATGATCTCGAAGAGAAACTAGTGAAACTGCTGGCGCGTCGTCTCGAGAAGAAGAATTCGAATACACAGCCCATCGAGGAGATGGACAATGAGTAACCATCTGAGCGGGAACCCGAGTATCATCGGCTTACTCGTGAACTGAAGACATTCGTACGACAGATGAGCCGCCTGTGCGACCAACTGCTCAACGATCTATAGACACGTGAAGTGGTGGCTGATATGAACCGTGTCAATGAGTTGTTGCAAGCAAAGCTCATCGAGCTCAACTTCAGTCCTGAATTTAAGAAGTCGATGTGGGATTCACTCGAAATTCGTAACGAGAAGAACGACCCAGAGGAATAGCTGAAGATGCGCGATAATGTTAACTTCATCGAACAATTTCTTGAAAAAAGTGAGGAACGGAATACCTTCTGCCAGCTCATTGAGAAGCGAGTCGAGATGACAGTTGGGCTCGAAAGTCAGCTGGCAGTGCTGCTCAACCGGTTTCTGCAGCAGTTGTTTCATCATCCCAACCATGAGTACTTGTTTGACCGGGTGGATCATCTGCTTCAGGAGATCAACGACTATGAGCAGCACATAGATAACAAGTTCAAGATATTGGAGAAGTCAATCGGGTAGTATTTGCAGCAAGCACATGCAGTCTTCCAAATTGAAGAATAGGAAAACGGTGTGACCGAAGGGTAATGCCGCAGCTAGCACCAACCACGGTCCACCCGTCCGTTTATTGGTGGATTCAACACTGAGGGACGTTAGAAAAAGGATGAAGTTGACGCATAACCTTAGAACGATTAGCAGCTCGTCTTAGATGGCGCAATTCCGTCGAGTACTATCTCAACCGACTTAGTTCGTAGCAATAATGCACCATGCACGGACACTCCTATTCCTGAATCTGAGGAGCCCGGGGACATCGCGTAGATTGCCCACAGTCTGAAACTGGAGTTGCTGAAGCAGGCAAATACTCGTATTCGCCAACAGCGCAAAAAGACGGCGGACGAATAGCGAAGGCAGCAACATGACAAGCCACCAACAAGAAGACAATCCTCCATCAAGTGAGCATCCAACAACCGTCGTGTATGTGATTTCTTTGGAGGGTCACAAGTCGCCCAGCTACTTCTTTATGTCCTCTTCGTCGGAGTTCTACAGCCACACTCGCGGGTGGGTCTTGTCATTGCGGGCGACAGTCACAAGGTCTCGCGTATACTGCTGTTGCTCCTCTGGTAGGAGCTGGAGGTCATCTGGATCTGGCTTCGCTAGACCCTCTGAGATCAGCTCAATATTGATTGATTGGAAAATATCCTCCGGTGGTTGTTGTCCTTCCTTGCAGTCATAGAGCATTACTGCTTCTGAGTAAAAACGTGTCGTTACCGTCAGTAACTGGAACAGCAGTGAATTCCTTATTGAGGATGATGTTCTCGATCTCCTCTTTACAGGCCAATTTACTTTCGTTGTTCACATTAAGCTTCTTCACCAGGAAAAGCCGGGTTTTTTGGGCGAGTTCCTCAACCTTCATCAACTATTCGGGTAGTTGCCGCAGCTGGTCTTGATCGATTGCCAACCGATTTCCATAATCGACGTAAATCAGGAATATCTTGTTGCCCTTCTTTCGTTCTATGTTATGTGGATACGTACGTGATAGGATACGTGCGCGATAGAGTTTTCCGTCTTCGAATGGAGCTGCACAGAGGTTGCCGACCTTGATATGTTGCTTATGGAGTCTTTCCTCCAGTCCATTTTCCAACAATGGTGATACCTAACGCTCCAATCTTTCCAACGACTCTGCTGTTTGGTAGTAGACGGTGCTACCATCCACAACCTCACTGATAGTTGCACGGAACGGATTTTCTGGAGGGTTGCCTTCTCTTGAGCTTTTCAGCCGACTCAAAACGGGAGTCCACATCCCCTTCTGCTGCTGTTTTGCTTGTTCCTATAACCGACTGTACTGCCGGTTCTCAAGTTCTGAAAAGCTTCCTGAGCAGTACACCAACCCATTTTCAAGAAGCGTTTCGCAGATATCCCTTCCAGCGATGTACACGTACCCGACAAGTTGGCAGCCAGCCTCCCTCAGATCGACAACTTCGAGTTCGACGTCCCGCTGAACAATGTGATCACGCAGGAACGAAACGGATTCTGTTTTGAAGTCTGTATACTCCTTGAGCACAAGCTTGAAGTCCAGAACTGATACTCCTTCCAGCTGGACATTTACAATGAAACGGTACTCCTTCAACAATAGTGAGAGAACATTGTTCTTCTTGCTTCCGATAACTACTGCGGGTACGAGCTTACGTTCCTGGTGGAGGCTGTTTGTGAGCCGATTGTAAAGCGATCGAAGGTGCTATCGAAGTTCATGCGAAGGAGTTTTGGTGAGATCTTCAAAACGGACCTTGCCTAATTTGCTTGAGAACAGCCCTATTCTCTCCGATAAACATTTCCGTTGTAGCTCGAGTAATCTGCTGAACTATGGGTCAACATTGGTTTCCTTTTCATCCCGAACGGTTGCCCAACCGTTGCTGACTAACAGTTTGCTATAACGCTGGCTGTCACTAAGACGCACTAATGAAGCCATCTGCCGAAAACCGAGATCTTTTCTCACGTAGACATTAAATTCTTGGCCTAGAGCCTCCTTTCGAGAAAACTCCCGAGCCTCGTAAGCACCGACCTCATCGTTTTGAGGGCATACAACTCCGTAGACCTCGACTGATTGATACTGCCCCGTCTCGATATTCTTCATAAGAAACACATTGCCCTCATCCACCTGCACAGGGATCGCTAAGAAGTTATCCTTAGTGTAGGCAGACTAAAAAATATCGACGGGATTGCTCCAAAGTCCACGGAAAGTCTTGATTGCTTGTTGGCGCGCAGAGTGAAGAATTTGGTAAGTGGGATCCTCTAGTTCTATTTCGGCTGTAGTGGACAAGTCCGCCCAACCTCTTCGCAGCAGTTCTTCTTGAAGAGCTAACGGAGGCACAGCTTGGACAATGTAACTTTGCGCAGCCAACACAAACACAGGTCTGCTAAGATTGAGTGTCACTGTTTGAAAGCTTCTGATGAATTCTTCGAGTTCTTTCTACTCAATGCCGTCGAGACTGAGATTGAGATGAGTGAGTGTTACCGGAAGGTAGGTACTCCCACTACTCACAATCACCTGCCCACGAATACTCTCGATAGTGAACTCTCTGCTGACTGCTACGAAATTCGCCAGGTCGGCCAGCAATTCATTTGATCGTACACAGTTTGTGATGCTTATTAATGGCTGATCTTTGGCTTTCTGCTGTGCTTGTTTCAGCTTCTCCATTTCTTCGGGACTGTACAACAAAGATTTTGCGAGTTACTCTTCATCAATTGTCGCCAAGCCAGCCGCTACCAATCCAAGTCCGATATCAGTTCCGTTGGCATCTACAAGCTTGCAGCGATGCTGTGAACTCTTCGATGGAAGATACTCCACTGGCTGGTTTAGTTGTGCTTTGAGGGTATGGTAAAGCGCTAGCTCACCTGTGAAGCCGTCCCAGCGATCGAGTACGAGTGCCTACAGCTCAACAACCTTGATCTTTCCGTTATCGTCCAACAGAGTAAGCTGCGGCAGGGTTTTTAATCCCACGAGTTTGCCTTTCCTCATATAATGAAATTCCCGACTCACAACCAAAGGCATGCATAGTGACTGGCTTATGGAGTCTTAAGCAAACTATTAAATAAATTTATGACGGCACCAGCAGTGAACATCTCTATTCAAAAACGACTGCTTGAGGAACGCGAACATCTAATAGCTAGCTTCGTCGGCGAGATGAAGGATCAACGCACCGGAAAGTTACTATCTGGATTCGTTGATCTTGCATATCCCGATGGGGGTAGCTATATAGGTGAGGTCATCCCTGATACACTCTATCGTCACGGCAAGGGGATATTTTGGTATCCCAAAGACGATATCTACATGGGCGAGTGGGAAAATGACACTTTCAATGGGTACGGTATCTACTTCTTCGGGTCCGGCGAACGATATGAGGGGGAGCTGAAGAAAGGTTTGAAAGAAGGAAAGGGCACTTACTACTATGTAACAGGCTCCTACTACTCTGGAGGATGGGCGGCTGACACCAAAGAAGGTCAGGGTCTTTACGAAGATCCAGTAAAACAATAGCGATTCGATGGTTAATGGAGAGGAGGAGTAAAACAGGGTCGAGGCCGACTAACAAATGTGCATGGCGATATGTATCTCGGCTCGATAGTTAACAACCGAAAAGAAGGTCAAGGTGAAACATTCTATGCTGACGGAGGTTATCATACTGGCCAGTACCAAAAGGACTTACCTCATGGGAAAGGGCGTCTAGAATTTACAAATAAAGACGTCTATGATGGCGAGTTTTTTGAAGGGATGAAACACGGGCAGGGAACGTATCGGTTTACATAGGGCTCTGTTTATGTTGGAACATGGGAACGAGAAAACAAAGTCCGTGGAAAGCTGAGTTTGTTCAACGGAGACGTCTTCGAAGGCGACTTCGTCAGCAACGAACGTTCAGACGGTCGGTATGTGTATAAGAATGGCGATGTGTACGAAGGGCAATGGCGTCACGATGTCAAGCATGGATACGGGAAGCTGTTCTTGAATAACGGAGAATATTATTAGGGGCAGTTCCTCAATGGTAAGAAGGAAGGTGAAGGTATGTACAGATGGGCGAACGGTGACACCTACACGGGAACATTTATCGATGACAAGCGTTAGGGTACAGGCTTGTATCGGTGGAAAGATGGCGGAACTTACAAAGGTCAGTGGAGTCACGAACGCATGAATGGAATAGGAAAGCTAGACCGTGGTGATATCCGAGTCCTTGGTCTATTCAACAACGACCGCTTCGTGCGGTTGGTGGAGTCGAATGAAATTGGCGAACTTCGGCACTATTTGGGATGATCGATCGCGTATATCTGCTTTCCTCAGGATCGTCGATTGGAATAGTTTGGAATATTAAATTTTGTAAATGAAAAGAAAGCCTGCGACAGCCTTCGGAAAGAGCAACCGGGACAGACTGAAACCTCCCTATCTTTCCAGCGAGGAGCATGCTGAGTTCGAGATGGAATTCACACTGTTCGGTTAGACTGTTGATTTGAAGTACTCTATTGTGCAATCCAAGGCAATTGCTGGCCACAGCGAATTCACACAAAGACAAGTTCCTGACTGAATTCGTCAGTGAGCTCATACTGAAAGATAGCAAGCTTAACTTCCAAGCATACCTTCAGGAAATTGAGCAGTTCTTCAACGACAAACCCACCCCATAGCGAAACGACATACTGTTTCATCTGCTGGACGAAGATGCAGAAGGATAGCTTTCTTTAGAGAGGTTTCGGAGGATAATGATGGAATCAGGCGAGGAACAACTGACGGAGTAATAGGCCACGAAAATGCTAAGCAGCATTACGGGGAATAACGGCCCTGTCTGCCGATTAACGCGCGAGAAATTCAGCGCTGTGATAGCCCACCGACCCACTTAGCCCTGATCTATTGTTCGTTGATGTAATCACTTCTTGCCTGGCTGTTGAGGTCCTTGGAGCAGCTTTTCAAGTTAATCTTTCAGAATTTGATTGGTTTTCTTCTGCGTTTCCACGTTGTTTTTATGTGTATTTCGATCGAGCTCCTGCTGTTCTCGATCCTCCAACTCGATTTGATTGATCTTCTTCTCCAGCTCCGTCACTTGACGCTCAAGTTCGCTGCTCTCAGTCTTCAATGTGTTTATACGGTTCTCCATTTCCTTTTTCTTCTGCTCTGATTGTAGTGCTTTCCGCATTCCATAGGCGATTGAAGATTCGTAAAGTGTTTGATAGGCTTGGATGGTCTGAAGTTAGCATTTGCAATTACCGTTCGAATTTAGTCACGAACTCGTACAAGTAGTAGTCCTCTTTCGGCACAGTTTATGGTGATCTGGCGAATCAGTTCATCAAAACACTGTGAGTAGAGTTATTCACGGATGGGACAGATACCAGTCTAGCGAGCCTGTCGCTGCTGGAGTCTTTTATCGAGTTTCTCTTGAAGATCAAGCACGTCTTGCTTGGTGGCGGGGGTTGCCGAAACGGATTGAATCCTTCATAAGCTTTGCCTTACCAGAGCTGTTGTTTATCCATGGTATACTCCCTGGGCGGCAGAATAGAATTGAGGATGTCCTCGGTATATGCAGCAGAGATGTTCTGTGGAAGACCCTTTCCCTCCTTGACATTCTTCTTGCCGCTGGTGGATACCATCACAGCATTGCCATACTTGACAAGTGAGACTGGCTGCGTGAGGTTACTGGGTGTGCTCATATTGATTGTGCAACTTCCTTTATTTAAATATACGGCAGAGAATATCATCATCACAGCTGCAGCTTCTGGATCTTCTCATGAAGCTCTTTTATCGCCCGTTAGTACTCCTTTTCACCGCTTTTATTCGGAGTCTTTGGACGAACCTTTTACTTTTCAAGTCCACTCAACCTAAATTCTTGGGTTTTTGTGATATTGCCGTTCCAACCACGTCCTGAATACTTAAGCTCGAATTCCTATGCCCTACGTTTCATTTCGCTGGCTTGTTGAAGCCGTTCGAAGTAGCTAGCCAACCCTTCCTTCTCAAATTTGGAGAGTTCCATTTCGGTCGGAGTTTTCTTGGAAACAAATACACTTAACCTCTGGGAATTAGCTTCCTCGCGGGTAATTCTCACTCTTTCCTCTTCCTCTCTGAGCTTGGTGATTTTATCTTCCTTTTGCTGGAGCCAGAGCTAGTTTCTGTCGATTACGTTTAAGTCGCATTGATTGAACTGTTTCAGTGACTTCTTGGAGAGCACTGGCTTGAAGGAACAACTTTCTTCCTCCCGTTGGGTTTGGCAAGGTAGCTGTTTGGGCCGACTGAGGGTATTAATCCGTTCCCGGGAATAACGTTTTCCAGTGTCGCTTGTTTCTCTATAGCCAGGTTTGTCTTGTTGAGGTTTTTTCTATCGGGTGGTTAGCCGGTCGAATGACGGGCGTAGCTTTTCTGCTATTTGCTTGCTTTTATGGAGTATTGCAGGTTTGAAAGTACACTCTAACTCCTGGCCAAGAGTTGAATGGCCTCGTTTGGTGAATTTCCCGTTGGTGGATTGCGTTTGCTTACGAAGCTATTTTGTTAGCTCCCCGCTTTGTTCAGAATTCTGTTCGGGTTCTTCTTTGATGTCGAATTCAAGTGAATCGTAGTCCAGCAGAAGGGAATCATCTTGGAAGAGGCGGTTTGATTCTGGATCCTGCTGTGGGTCAAAGAGATGTTCTGGTTCAAAGTCCTTCATTAGGTTGCGGCACAGGGAAGGATGGGGATGCGATTATTGTTTAGCAGGGGGTCTGCTCACTGGTGGGCGAGGGGGCGTTGGTGATGGCATTTGCTTCTTTTGTGGTTGCTCCATCCCTGGCGCTTTCTTGCTTCCACCTGGCTTAGTGGCTGCTGTATTGAAAGGTCGGTTTTCCTTGTCGGCTACCGCTGGAGCTACTGCTGTGGTTCGACCCATAATGAGACTGGAGAATTGATGCCGAATAGGCTTTTTAGTTGGAAAAGGTTGAGGCTGGTTGCTAACGTGATGCTGTACTTTTAATTAGCTCACTTTGAACCCTCGACTACTATAGCCGTTGTTACAATTTGTGGAAGGCTTGATTTGCAGCACTCGGCGTTCAGGTTAATCTACCGGCTCCGTCTTCAATTTGTTCCTAGAGTTCCAGCATTGCTGGTCGAGTTGATCGATCTCCTTGGCGAGCTGCAGTTCTTTCTCATCGAGTTCATCCCTCACAGAGCTATGGAAGCGGTTGGTCATATGTTATAACTACCAACGAACAACTCAATTAATAATTTGTGTTCAGAGGCTCTATCAAGCGACCAGCTCGGTGTCCACGATACGGTAGATAGTCTCGGTTTTACTGGAAAGTGGGCTCAGCAATAACTCGATACCATTATGGTTGTCAGTCTCTTCCAGCAAACGGTTGCGAACGTTATCGAACAGCTGACGGAAGTGAAGGGTATTTCTACCGAAGATTCCCTCTGGTTGCATGCCGGGCAAGAACTCCTTTCCTCGATCGTCGAATGTGTAGAGGAAAATGCTGAAAATGTCGCCTTACATGCTCCCATCAGTAGCAAGCAGTTCAATGTTGTAGATGAACTTCCCTTCCGTAGATTCGTAGTCCTTTTCCGTCAAGTTTTCTGCATCGAACTTTTTCAGACACTTCTCGAAGGAATTCGGAGCCATATCGAGGATTTGGCATCTGACACGAGTCACAGGCTCCGGACTTTCTGTACTAGACTTGCAAATTACCTTTCAAGGAGAGCTCTCTCAAGGTTGTGAGCTTTGGTGCGATGTCGACGTTCAGCTTAGTGACGAGTCGCCCCTACTTGTTTCCCTGGCTAGCTTTTCGAGCTTTTTTAGGTTTTTCCTTCTCCCACTCCTTCTCCTTGTACGACTTCATCCAGTGTGGTACAAGCAAGAAGTTGGTGTAGTCGTTTCCAGATAGTATCGCCCGTTAGCCATCCCAAGTGATGTGAGCAATGCTCCTGACCTTATAAACTCCCTTCTCCACATGCTATCGATGCACTAACTCGTAGACATTGACGCTATCTGTGAGGGTCAGCTTGTAACTTCCATTGACTGGCTGCGATTCGGTCACTCGGAGGATCATATCGAAATCTGAGCTTTTGTTGCTATTGCGTGTCACGAGTGGAACGGGATTGCTCTTGAAGTGCTTTTCAGAAAACTTTCGAAGCTGGTTGATTCGGTCGTAGTAGTTGGAGAAGTCACGGTTCGTGGATGCTTCATCGGTTTCGTTTCGCAGCTCGAAATCAGTAGACTGAGGGTTCCCGCTGAACACGTACCACGAGCTTTTCTTATTGGACTTCGCCTGGAACGTGCCGTTCCAAACATCGAATGAGAATCTGCGATTAGCTTAGTTTATACCCGCGCAGGAGCAACACATCACCGAACTCAATGCTGCAGCGAAGTCTCTCAAGCTCCGAGCTATAGATGAACACACTGCAGAAGTCGGTGGGTCGACTTTCATCCATTACCTTCATTCGAAGGATGTAATCCTTCTTCACGTCTTTCTTGTGCGCAGCCGTCACGTCAACGATCAGTGCAAGTGTGGATTGTTGCTTGCGATCGGTCTCATTGAGATCGAAGATGCTCTGCAGGGATCTCAGATCAGCCATCCGATTAATTTTTTAATGTCAAGGTGGCGGCAAAAGCACCCTTAAACCTCGTTATGAACTATTTAAAGGGGAGATGTCAATTCAATATCAAAGCTGTTGACCGTAGAGCAGAAGATACTCTCCAAGGGTCGTCCGCCGTATTCTGGGAAACTCCCCGATAAGAAGATTGCTGGTGAGCGTACTTGCACTATTTTCGGATTCTCGTTTTTGAATGAAACTGCTGTATCGGTGGATTTCGTCAGCCCGTAACTTGAGCAGCCTTCCTTCAATTTCATCATTCCAGACTCTCAACCGGTTGAGTACATGCCGCAAGTTGTACGAAGCAGCATAATCTGCAGTTGCCAGCGAATGGAGGTACGGTGGATCACTTGACTTGCTAATCTTCTTGCCAAGCAGCTATTCTAACTGTGAGAGCGATCTCCAGAACTTCTTCTCATTGACGCAGCTCCGAAACTGAAGCAGGTTGAACTCAATGAGTTCGAGCAACTAACACAGCTACTCGCGATTACGCAGCTCTGCTTATTGCACGCCGTCATGTTGATCAGTGTGTTGGTCTACTCGAGTAAACATCCTCTATCGAATAGAAATGGAAATATATTGGTCACTGCTCTGTTTTGTCGAGAATCGCTGCATTGACCTGGAGTAACCGCTCCTTAAGGGAGGAGTTTGAGCTGGAGCTCAACCTTTTGGGGTGCACACACAAGCAGAAGGTGGTAGCAACCACCACGAAGAGCACGATGGCTACGAGGTAGGAAGATGCTTCCAGCAAGCTGCCAAACTGTTTGAAGAACTAGACGACCATAGTGTAGCAGAATGCCTTGGGCTTACCTTCAATTAGCAGTGAACTACCTTGGTTCAGATTTGTGAAGAGGTAGTAAAGGTTGGGATAGCCATTCTGCTCGCACCATCCACTGCACTAAAAGATACCTTCGAGCAGCGACAGAGTATCAACATTGGCGTTAGTGATGTTCGTCCATTGGGTGCAGTTCTGAGCATTTTCTGGCCAGCTTTATTAGGTCTGGCTGGTATTGTACAGGTTGTTCTCAAGCCAGTTCTGCTCTGAATTAGCGGTAATGTACCTGTCTGGTTGTAGTAAGTGGGGTTGTACATCGTCGAGAAGTAGCAAGGACATGTCTTACAGAGCATATCCTGAGCAGTATCGACTGCTTGTTGGAACTCTAAAGTACTGTTGAGTTTGCTAGTCTAGCAGCTGTTGATGAGTGCCTTCGGGTAGACAGTCGCAAATACGCCCATAAAGAGGAACAGCACCATGAAGATAACACTTCCAAGGGAGTACAAACAAAGAAAGCAAGGCTTGTTGTTGGTTATTCCTGAGTTAGGGTTGATTTTACCGTAGATACCGCTAACACCG
>Ga0075152_10001373_pt1 | contig 17537 bp, 31 predicted proteins | sample JI61114C2DNA_FD_70964 | JGI IMG/M metagenome (GOLD analysis project Ga0075152, IMG submission 70964) | Wastewater effluent complex algal communities from Wisconsin, to seasonally profile nutrient transformation and Carbon sequestration -... | ecosystem: Engineered > WWTP > Effluent > Algae...
CCTATACTTCACTGGCAGCTTCAAAAGGTCGGTTCGGCGGGACTAAATTCTAACTTGATATGGGCCTTTAAGTTTCGATCGGATGGACGAAGAGATGCTAATGATGTGGGTGAATCTCTGCTTGTTGGCGACGCGGAGCCTCGTAGATCTTGGAGTACTGAATGCGAGAGCCGTTGATTGGTGTCGGTGCTGCGACGCCCAGATGATTCTGCAGAATCATTTCAGTTCGAAGGGTTATGATTCGAAATATATAAGAAAATATCAATTAGGACCCTTTATCCCGCTTTGATTGTACAAAGTAAATTTGAATGCAACGGTTGCGATCGGATTGCTATTGGGAAATATTAAAGTTTCTATATTTAAAGATCTCGCTCAATGCTAAATCAATAAGGTCTTCCTTGTGGATAACCTTGAGGGGGGTAACCAGCTCCCGGTGGATAGTTTCCTTGTGGGTAGCCGCCTGGTGGATACTGAGCATAACTGCCTGCTCCATATGCTCCTGGGGAACCATACGGTCCGGGAGGGTAAGGACCGGGGCCAGAGGTAACTGTGGTGGTGGTAGTCTATTCAACCACCGAACCTGGAACCACTCCGACTGTGCTTGTTGTTGGGTAATACCCCCCGGTCTGATATCCAGATTGGTAGCCTGCTTGATATCCAGTCTGGTAACCGCCAGCTTGGTAGCCATAGCTTGTAACTTGAGGACCGACATTGGAAGAATAAGTGGTTGACGTCACCGCAGGGCCTACAGTAGTGGTGACTCCTACAGGTGGAACAACACCAACTGTGGATACCCCTCCTACGTACGAGCCGGCATAGCCACCTGGACTAACCGTACTGGTTGTGAAGGTAGTAGTTGGAGCGCCGGTAATGACGGTAGTAGTTTCTTGTTGAGGATAGTGCACGTAGGTGCTGAATTAGCTATGGGTTTACCTTTCGTATGGTAAATACTGCACTCTCTCGCTGACCTTTTCCTGCTGAATATAATCTATCACCTTCTCTTCGACCACACGCGGAACATATTCAGTTTGATACTCGACTGCGTAGTAGTCCTGCACAGTCTTCTCCACTGGGATCACTTCTGTACGCTTCACAGCATCGTATTCGGTGATAGTCCGTTGTACGGGGATCTGTTCAATCCTCTCGACCTGATCATACTCAATTCGACTCTTTTGGTAGGGGACATAATCCACGCGAGACTACGCTACGTTATCGAGAAAGCTACCTGGAATCTCTTGAATCACGGCCTTCTCGTAGATTGTCGGAGCAACGGTGGTGGTGCCCATAGACACAGTACTGGTGCGGCTCACCGGTACAGTCGAAACACCTAACCCAGAGACTCCAAGTGTCGAAGCTCCGTAGCCCCCGGGATAGCCAGTGTTGTAGGTGGTCTGGCTGTAGCTGTTGCCTGGCAGAACTCCGTAGGCACCATAGCCAAGACCAGGAGCAGGTCCAGGGCCAGATGTGACCGTGGTTGTCGTCGTTTCGGTGACACCTGCAACCCCGCTTGTTGCGAGTGGAGCAGTATTGGCTAAAGTTATTCCCATGGCGTACGATAGCCTGTGTTGTACATCTTTTGTTCCAATTTGGATAGATATTATCTGTGAGGAAGCACCAGCGACTCCGCATTTATGCAGTTGGCTTCGACAGTTGGAGCGTTCCGAAAGGACGTCAGCTTTTCCAAACAGACAACGAACACTATCGACCAACATTTCGGCATAGACTTCTGAAAATTCTGTACCAACAGACAGATAAAAATGATTCATATTTCTTCGTTCCACTCTTTGCCTTCATCCTCGAACTACTCGTCTTCCTCCTCGATATCTCCCATATTCTTGTCGACTCGATCAATGTTCCGGTAGAGTTCTTGGATGGCCTCGCCTTCAACGGTTTCGTCAAACACCAATTCAAATCTATTCGTCTCCATGGGGTTATCGCCCAGCTGGTATTTCTTGTTGACTGGCCAGTTGTAGGGCGGTGGGAAGAGTGGGTCTAGCCCGATCTTCAAAGCATTTTCGACCATAGCAGGAATGATTTTGCTCAGCAACGGACAACACAACTCCAAGCACGGGTTGGTGTTGATCTCGATGAGCCAAGGTCTGAAATCCTCATCAACCATGAAGTCCATCCCAAAGATTTAAAAGTTGTGACAGCGTCGCTAAGGATCCAGTAGGAAGTAGGAAGCGCGCATAGCATCGGTACAGATCCTTTTCATCTTGGGCAGAATGCCACCGAGGAAGTCGAGTCCTCGATGGTTCTGATCCAAGTATCTTTGAAAGTCTTGATAACTGAGTTTGTTGCCTTTCTCGAACCTTCCATAGTCTTCGTTGTGCTTTTGAATAGCGTCGTTGGTGAGATGCACAAGGTTGTCCCGACAGTTCTTGACTGAGTACTCGAAGCTAGTGGTACGGATGTAACCCTCTTCATACCAGTAACCCTTGAATGCCCCGTTGATACCTGTTATCAGCATGTAATGCCTGATATCGAACTTTCTGCGTTGGTACAGGAAAGGCCTTTAGAGGTACTTCTGAACGATGAAGGTACGGAACTTGCCGTTTTGGTTGCGCTCGCGTCCTTTCAGTCGAATTTTTACATCATCCAAATTGGCACACACAGTAATGCCGGTGCCTCTATTGGTGAACTCTCCTGGCTTGACTATCCAAATATTTTTGATCTGACGGTTGGCCGGTTGTTGCTGGTTGCTCTCTTGAATCTGCGAGTAGTGTTTGAGAAATTTGGCGCATTCGGGATCGTCTATTCCACGAGCAATGTGGAAAGTCAGTGGAAGGAAGTCGAACACGTTCTGACCATTGAGCTCATAGTATTTGCGCATTGAGTAAAATAGTGCTTTTTTGTTTCCGAGGAAGTAGTTGGCATTGAAGTGATTGTGCACTCTCAGCTGTTCTGACGACTCAATTTTGCTGGCATTCTTGTTCTTCAGCAACCATGCTCGCTTGCTGTATATCCTGTCGTTAAGTGATTCCTCCATCTTGCGGTTCTTTTCAAAGTAAGCCTGCCACATCATCAAGTCTTGGGTGCCGAAGATCAGTTCATGAGGGTCGCGGACTGTAGAGGTAGCCTGCACGACCGTCTCGGAGTGCTTCTAACGATGCTTTTTTCCAAGTTGCCGATGCTTCCTCGCTGTCTGAAGTGAGTCTTGAGAATGTTCTTTGAGCTTGGCATCGTTGGAGCGAGAAGGAGCATTACTCTCCGTATCGCTGCTGGTTTCAACTGTAGTGTTTAGTGTCACCGACGAGCTGTAGATGCGGGTGTTGCTGCAGCCACCCAACGTCGTCTTCCCAGCGAAGGGTTTTTGAATTTTAATGTAGTCGTTGTTCTTGAGCTGCGTAAACACAAAGTTCACAGCCTCCTCACCAGTACAAGTCACCTTATCCACTACAGTCCACCAAAACCTTCGCTTCATAAGCCCCTTGATGAGCATCGAATTGTTGCCTCGTCCCACGTATACCTTGTAATTGCGCTCAAGCTCCACCTCCGGTTCGATGAACAGTCCATTTGAGAAGTTGATCTTCCAGAGGAAGTCTCGGTAATACTCCACTCTGTTATCTGCAATAACCTTTATTAGATACTTTCGACAGCTGGGCGGTCGGACATGCCGAACACGAAATAGTCTTTTTTGTTGAAAGTGCGGCGCGTCATTGTGAAGTCTTGCTGGGCTGGGCGTTATTGTCTTCGACGATCCTGACTGTTGGTGCGAGTGGGTTACTTCTACTTTGGCTAGCGAATGTCTTTGGGTTTGAAGAGTAGTTTGGCTTCGAGATTGGCTTATTGTACTCGACGGTTCTTTTCAGATTATTCCTTCATGACGATATTGCGGATAAGCATGCCCTGACACTGATGATCGATGGCGGAATTGCCTGTATTTTCGAAGGGCTGAAGAGATTGCTGATGCTGTTGCGAGGCTTTGATCACTGGCCGAAGTCTTTCGATATTCAGGTATTGTTTGTGTATGTACTGGGTGAGCTCATTCGTGAATTTCTTAATCGGCGAAAGTTGCACCCTATTGAGACTGCTCCTCGCTCGTTCTTCCTGCCTCTGAAGACCATTGTTGGTATTGAACTTGTTCGTAGTGTATCTCGCGTTCTCCAGCTCTCGAAATTCATATACGGTGGTCTGCTGAAGAGGATTACCGCTACTGACTACCTGCTGTTGTTGATTTTGCTGTAGATGCTGGCCTGTGCTTACCATTGACTGGTTCATCAACTACTGATCTGCGGCGGTCTCTAACAGGGCCACTGCTAATGGCCTATTGTCCACACTTCTGTGCTTTCGTTTAAGGTTTTCGAAGGCTCGTTCAGGTGGCCGTTTTACTGCAAAAGCAAACTCTACGTTTACGATGGTAGGTGTTTTGCATTTAATCTCGCGGTCTAGCCTTGCGAACTCTTCACTATACTCCTCGAGAAACTGTTGGGTGGTGGGGGACTGTTCCACGATTCTTTCCACAAGCGACCTGTCAATGATGATTTCCTATTTGGTTGCAATGGGTTTGGCTTCAACCTCTTGTAGGCAAAAGAAGCCACTGGATTGCTTTCCACCGGCCACCGTACAGTTTACGCTATGTCGCTTCTTGCGGCGTCTTTCGCCGATGGAGATGTGATTTAGCTGGTCGACACGACTTGCCATCTGGCTCTCGCTTACCATTTCGAACTTGATTTCACTTTGGCTGCCGTTGCGTTCGGTGTTATGGGCGGCCTGCGGACTATTCGGAGACGGTTGCAGCTGCTGTTGAGTGATGTTTGCCTTCACTGCAAGCTTTACTGCCTTGGAAGCTACACGTAAGAGCATACGGTACTCAGCATGAAGGGTCGGTGCAGTTTGGCTGTTCGATTTTTTGGCGAGATGCCGTTGTTGGATTGCATCGGCTTACCGACTTAGAGTTATACTTTATTGCCGGCAGCAAATAAACATCGTTGGCGGCTGCAAGTCCAAACTTAGACAGTTCTGTCAGACTGTTGAGTCTGTACCTACCGCTCAATCCGATCTAAATATTTGTTGGGTAAACCCCATATAAACTACCAAAGTAAGGTCACTGCAGGGATTCCTTTGGCTTCTGCTTGCGCCGGTGCTGACTCGCAGCATCACTCACGTTTTCCTTCAGTTGTTGTTGGTGCTTGAAATCGAAGTAGCCGGAGGCTGGGTTAAGACTCATATGTACCTTTTGGACGGTTCTTACTCGTTTGGCAATACCAACCGTTTTGGGATGGTTGCTCCTATTTAGGTTGGGCTTTTGCGGCTACAGTGCTGATTTGCTTTGTTTTCTTTGCCATGTTTGGGCAACCTGGGACTATCGGTACAACCGCTGACCGGTTATTATCGTCTTGGGAGGCAACAGTGACCGACATATGCTGCTGCCGATGGTTCTTGAGCTGTTCCATCTTTCGTTAGATTCCCTGGATCTGCCTCGCGCCGTTGCTCTTGTTGATGCTGGTTCGCATCACAAGATCTTCCTCCCAATGGGTACTCACCTGTCTCCGATCCTTTTCGAAGTTATGAAGCGACAGCATCTCGTTTTGTTGATGCTTTGCACTGAGATATGCATCATGGTTCATGGCCTCAATCATGCACTCCATCTTACTGTTTTCGTATTTGTAGAGGGCCAGTTATTGGTTTCTATTCTTCAAGGTCGTGGTTAGCTCGGCTAGTTTGGCCATTAACTCACCGTTTAGGGAATCCTTCTACTGCAGAAGCCGGGATGGGTCGATCGGTTGTGGTCGAGCAATGTTGTCAGCAATAATCTTTTGCAGGAGTTCTACTTGACCGTCCCGCTTAAGCAGCTCCCTGCGGTAGTTCTCCAACTGCTTTAGCAACTCTTCTCGTGTCAGATTCTGAACGTTGTCCTTGATAGGTTGAAAGACATCACGACTACCCGATACTGGGCTTTCCGGTTGCGACGGGTAGGGGTCACTTGGTTTCTCAAAGGTTGCAATATTCGGGATAGAGCAAGGCTGCTTGACCAACAGACTCGGCTTATTGAACGTCGTAGGCGGCGGATTCACATTCACAACTGCTGCCGCAGGAAATACGAATGCTTTTGCTCTGCCTTTGTGAGATGGTGCTGGTGGTTCCCTACAAACAGTGTTGTTTGAACTTGTCACCTTGGAGAGGTTGTCGCTCGCTTGAGCAGCCATTCCGATGGTCGTGGAGGTCTGCTAAAACTTCGCTTCTGGCACCTAAATATTGAACTTCCTGCGAGCGTTCGCCTGTGGACCGTTAGTCGTTCCGATATCGAACTCTTCGAATTCAAGGAACCTGCGACTTGCCCTTGACCTGTCCGGCTAAGCATTAGGCTGGATCTGCAAAATGCTGACTGCACGTGACACACTTCCGTCCTCCTCGGGTTCCTCCTCTGAAAGTTCCGTACGGGTAGTCTTCTGAAGGTGCTGCTGGCCTGAAGTCTCATGCAACAGCAGCGACAGTCTCTTGTTCATTAGCCTTAACAACTATTATAAATAATGTTGGCGGTTTGGGTCAAGTGGCGGGTGATTGCTCCACCCTTTCGTACAGTTCCCGGATGGAATGGGAGTACTGCTACTGGTACGCGCGGTGCTGTTCTATCAAGCGTTCTGTGAGGTTGAGTCTCAGTCTTTCCGTAGAGATTGCCTTGTCTAATTCAGCGAGGCGTTGCTGAAGCTGATGCCGCAAAGCGTCCATAAAACAATTATCAACAGTATTATGGTGTTCAAAAAAACTGGATGGCCATGGCCGCTGCATACTGTCTGTCATCAGAGGAGCACCCGAAACATCAGCTAGAGGCTGCGGGAGGCATTCGAAGTGGGGTTTGATTCGATAGTGGTGAAGCTGTTTAGTGATGAGTACCTCAACCAACAGTTCGAGAGGAAGGGTAAGTTGCACCTCGACGAAAGCACAATTCCTTCGGACTAGCACTTCGATGCCAGACAGTATACCCGCAATGTAATGATGGAACTCAATGAACAGCTGGTAGAGAACTTGGAAGTCGAACAATGGCGAAACTATCTGGAGTTTGTGATAGGATATGCTGCCTATCTGGGAGTCTATGCAATCGTCGTCAATGTTCCAAGGGTCGGCCAGAAGCAGTTTGCAGCCCTGTTAGACTCCTATTTTGAGAAAGGCAGACTTGGAAATGTAAGGCTGATTGTGAGGGTGCTATACGAAGCGTCGGAGAGGCACAGCCAACAATGGAACCACTACATCCTGCTGCGACAATTGCTAACTTCCAAGCTGAATGTTGACCTTATGTTGGTACTCGCCGCAGATATGCCTGCCGATATGGAACTCCATCGTTGGATTGGTGAACACATCGACTACGTGGGGATATCGGCTGATTGCTTCACCACCAACAGCAAGGGTCACCCAGTGCTGGCATCAAAGCACGCTGGTGTTCTCAAACAGCTGCTGTGGCAACGTGCGACGGTATGCATCGAGCAGACACATCCGTAATAGTTAGTTCAGCCTTTCCTGAAGTTCGTGCAGTTTGTGTTCGAAAAGCTGAAGGAGCCCAGTGTCAACTAACTACAGAGCATACGATATGCCGATATTCTTCAGGAACCACTTCAACCTTACTACGACAATCTCGAGTCTTAAACATACAGTGTGTTCGAACAGGACAATGCTAAGTACGACGAGTATGAGATGGCTTTGCAGCGGGCACTCCTGGTGTTTCCAGCTGACCATCGGGTAGTCATATTCTACATCGGCTGCGGAAGAGGGCAACTCATCTATAGCTGTGTCAATGCCAGCAAGAAGACCAACCGAAACATTGTGGTATATGCAATCGAGAAGAACCCCTACCCAATTCAGACACTGAAACGTCGCATTGCTAAGAACAAGTGGGTGAATCTCGTGCACATCGTAGAAAGTGATGTGAGAGATTGGCAGCCGGAGATGCAGGCTGACATCTTTTTATCTGAACTGTTAGGTGGTTTTGGAGATAATTAGCTCAGCCCCTAGTGCCTATCCTGGGCTGAAAAGCACTTGCAGAAGCATACTATCTGCATCCCCAAAAGTTACTCGGCGTGGTGCTCACCTGTAAGTTGCTCCTGGCTCTATCGTAAGATGAACAGTGAGGAGAGATAGAAGTACTTCGTAGTAAGGCTCAGTAGCATATATCGACCCAGCGATGTGCAGCAGCTATGGAGCTTTGAACACCCTCTCGACAAAACTGAAAATTTCGAGCGGTATGCAGAATGCAAGTTTACCATTCAGCAGAAGGCAGTGCTACATGGTTTCGCCGGATACTTTGAATGCCAGCTATATGAAGGGTGTAAGCTCAGCACAAACCCGGAATCACACACCCCAGACATGTACAGCTGGTACCCAATGCTCTTCTCCTTCAATGAGCCACTGGAGGCTGAGCAGCACAACAAGCTTATCGTCAGAGTATGGCGCAAGTGCCAATCCGATCGAGTCTGGTACGAATGGCAAGCCGACTTGTTGGATTCATTGGACTCCCTGCTTAAATCGACGAAGCTGCACAACGAGCAAGGCAGCAAGCTGTCGATAATGATGTGATTGTTGTGTACTGTGACAATTAGCAACAACTCTTTTATAATTGGATGATTGAAGCTAGTGAAAGCAGGGAGGTGCTCGCCAACCAGCTCTCAAGGGTGCAGCAAGGAGGGAGAGAGATCAGGAAGAATGTTCAACTGCAGCTGGTGCAGACCTACGAAACATTGGTGAAGGAGATTGGCGGCAGGCGAGCTGACTTGGTTGTTTACCTTGAGCAGATCCGCAGCGAGGCTGGATACTACTCGAACTTTCCAGCTGTTGAGTATGTAATATCGAGCATCCAGCAGCAGAGGAAGCTGTTTATCGGGAGGGTGTGTCCTGCCCACCGCGCACTTGTATATGCTGTGTTTCTCTTATCAACTCTGGAAGCAGCAGGCGACAACCGAGGAATCACCCTCGTATCATCACAGGATCTTGTTCAACGAGTCAGTAAATCCATTCCTGGAATCACCTTGCTGAGCTACCAATAATACTCGAAGGCAGATCCGAAAACTGTAGTGGTTGTGCACACCAACAATCATACCTTCCTGGATGTTGCTTGCGCTGTGATGGACGGGCCATCCCCGCATATCATCATCGGCTCTGAGGAGATTTATAATACACTGAGATCAGTACATCCGACTACTTTGAAGACCTACCGCCTCTGCAAGTGCAACAGCAATTCGGCAGTGGTAGACTGCTACGACCGAACCAACCACCTCGACGATCGGTTGAAGATTTATATGGAGGACGGGCTCAGCGATATACTGGTACTGTGCGAATCCGACAAAATGAAGGAGATAACACTCATGGCGCATCAACACCGCAGACGTTCCATCAACTGCCTAGAGGTGTAGCACCACATGGAACAGTTCAACTATGTCCCGAAGAAAACGAATGTGTTCATCGCTGAGAGTGCCTCTCAATTTCGTAAGGCTGTTGGCAGCTTCGAGCAGCTGGATATTAAGACGGTATTAGACTACAACAACCAACGAACAACCAATTTCGACTTGGAGCGAGAAGTGTATGTTCAAGAGAACTTCTTACCAGCGACATCTGAGGAGTTCAGTGAAAGGCTCAATTTAGCGGAAGAACTTGCAGTCGATCGTTACGTCCTGCACAATAAGGATGGTGTGAGATGCCTTCGTAAATGCCTCACAGCTGACAATATCGCTGTCACTGTGCTCAAGTACGGTAAGAGCAAGGTTGAACAGGTCCTCAAGAACATCCACCTTGAAGAATCCCAGCAACAGCTCTCATTAGCAATCAACTTCCTCGGAAAGCACCGCAATCTTCTCAATGAGGACCTACAATTGGGGATAAAGAGAGAGGATTGGGCTGCTATCCCTTCAGAACTGTTCGCCAACGAAATTCTGCTTTTGAGCAGTGACAGTAAAATACAGGAGTCACCGGCAACCCTCCACTACCACTATCTCTTGTTCGCCTATCTCCGTAATACTGTCAATAAATCGACCGAAAAGAAATCACGGCTCAATGATATGAAGGGCGATCTGAATATGCTGCAGCAACTCATTGTACAGTACCACTCTTTCGATTCCTTCGTCAAGCAGGAACTCAACCGAAGCAAACGCAAGACCTCGGAGGGAAGTGTGGAACTAGAAAGGATGGGGTCGGTGCTCAGGCAGCAATCCAGCTTCCAAGGTGAAGGCAAACCGCAGACCTTTGGGAGAACTATCAAGTTCAATCCAAACTTCATCATGAAGTGGGCTGACGAATTCGATAAGTTGAGAGGCGACGGATCCGTAAATCTCGACGAAAAACAGAATATGACGAAATTATGTTCTGGCCGTCATACCAGCTTCTCGAAGCCTTTGAAGAAGTATGTGATTGACAATATCACCAAGGATGGCTATTATGTTGGTAAGTATGCTCTCCTCGCCAACATTTTCCCTCAGCTGAAGAACTTGCAGGTATTCAAGCTCCTTAAGAGCAATACAGCTGACCGTTCAGACGAGATATTAGTGGGGGAGTAGTGCCATGCTGAGATGCTTGGACAGGAGGACCAAGTTATTGAGTTCAACCAGATTACCACGAGTATTCTATCGCAAGCTACCATCCGAAGCTTCGAGGAAAGCCATAACTGCGAAGTGGAGCTCAACCCAGAATTCCAGTCGCTAATCATTAGCTGTAAGAAGGAGCTTAAGGAGGAGGTTGAAAAGGCTTTCCGATAACTCCTGCAGCAGTTGCTGAGCACGGTCAAGAATTAGCTGATACCCAGGAGCTATGGAGTCAAGACTTTACAGTTCGGGGCAGGCGCTCGTATTTCTTCTATCAATAATCCAACTGAACATGCCTCAAACAGTCTGGTCGCCATCAGAAATCTGCCAGGGTAATGGACCGAGGCTGATGTCATCGAGCTGCTGGAGGATTAAGGCAATATCCAAAGTGTCGTGATGCATCGCAACCGTTCAGACGATCAGATAAAAGATGCAATCATAGAGTTTTCAAGAGCAGAAGACGCTCTACAAGTATACAAGCTGTATGATGGAGTGGAGATCTGCGGCAATGTGCTGAGGATATGTAAGCCGAGCGATATCCGAAACCCTTTTATGAAAGAGCACAAGCTTGCAGTGCTGAAGTGGTACACCCACAAGTGCGACAAAACCGGTCAAGTTCTATTCTAAACTGAGGAAGGTTGCCGACGTGCCATGGATTAACTCAAGCAATACCTCAACGAGCAGCTGACCGTCCCGGCTGAGGGACTACTGGTCTTGAAGAACCTTTAAGAGTGGGTCGACGAGGAGTATCTACGCCAACTGTACGGTCAACTGGGTGGCATACATAAAATTAACCTGAAGAAGATAGCCCTTCCGTAGAAGGACAACTCTCAGCTGCTGTACTACCACCTCAATGAAGCGTTGGGAGCGGGTAGTCGTTTCACAGTTTCCGAGATCCGAACTGTTGACCGAGAGGTGGGCGAGAAGTAAGTCTCAATCAGCTTTGACAATCTGGAAAACGTGGAGAAGGTGTACAACTATTTCAACAACAAACGATAATTATTGGGGAAAGCCCGCACGTACGCCCGCAGGGACATTCAGTGTACATACCTTGGCAATGAGTCGTTGATGAAGCTACTCAAAAAATTAATAGAGGAGTTCCTAAAGCAGAAGGACATCAAACAACAGGAACTGCAGCTAAGTCTGGCAAACTTTGAGGATGAGTACTACCTGACGGTGTAGTCCACAAACGGAGCGTTGTTCCGACTAGTGGTGAGCAAGATCGACGAACTGCGGCGCGGTTAGATACTGAAGCCCGATGCGTAAGGACTCTCCTTCACAGAGTTGGGGAAGAAACGTCTTTCCGAAATAAAACAGAAATTCATATGTGAGATCACCGCAGTAGCTAGCAATAAAACTCTTTCAGTCATCTGTAACAGTACTGATCTCGACGCCATCCGAAAGGAAGTAGAATGCCTACCAAAGCATCGCACCAGTTTGGAGTATAGGCTAACCCGTAAGATGTTCTAAGCGATGGTATCCAACTAGCAATACCTCAAACAATTGGAGCAGTTGGTCAAGACTGAACTTAACCTTGAGAACCTGTCGCTTGAGCTTACCGGAGAAATTGGCGAGCTCGTTCGAGCAAAGCAGTTCATCACCGACCTAGGGAAGGATATCAACAAACAGCTCGTCAGCTAGTAAACAGGAGTCTGCGATATATGCATGGAGGCCTTTGAAAGTGTGCCAATCAAACTCATGGGTTGCGGGCACGTATTCTGCAAGAACTGCCTATCAGGTGTGCTGGATAACTGCCTCTCCAACTACAGTGACTTCCCAGTTCGGTGCCCCACATGCTCCGATTTCATGGCCTTCCGCGATATTGAGTTCCTTGCTGACGGTCCCGAACGGTACAATAAGCTACGCAAGATTGCCATAAACGACTTTATTGGCAATAACTCCGATAAGATCTGTTACTGCCTCACTGTAGGTTGTGATGGCATTGGGTTCATAACCACAGCCAAGACTGTCTGCGATATGTGTAACAAGGAGTATTGCCTGGCATGCAAAGTAACCCACCCAACTATCTTAGAAACCCTTCCACCACGGCATGACCTGCTGGGAAGCCTCCGTCGGCTCCGAAGCACTGTTCAAGATGTACATCTCTTCCAACGACGTTCGAAAGTGCCCAAACAAAAAATGCCCAGCACTGATCCAAAAGAATGGAGGCTGCAACAAGGTATTCTGCGCAATGTGTAAAATGTCGATTTGCTGGAAGTGTATGAAACACTTCCCGGAGCAACAGCTAGCCTATAACCACCTAAACGCACAACACGGAGGTTACTTCGACAATTGATCATGAATTGTGTTGACGGTTGGCGACAGCCATACAGAATGTGTAGAACAGCTAGGCCAGGAATTTAGATGAGCGCTGGTACTACACTGCTGGGTTGAATTAGCTGCAGTCCACTAATGCTACCTTGGGTTGGCTGCCAGCAGCGTGCATGAGCTCGAAAGCCTCCAGATCGGTAAGGCCGCCGACTACACTGGGTGCCGATACTCCAGGCATGAAGTTAGCACTCACCGAGTCAATGTCAAATGAGAAGAATATTTTGTCGCAGTCTGCTGCCAGTTCGTCTAACAGTTGTTTCATCAGTTGGCCAGCCTGGGTGCGGTACTGTGAGTCTTCCAAAAGTGGATGGCGGCGGATATCCCGTTCTAACCAAACTACTTTTGCTTGCTTGGAAAGCAGATATTAGTAGTGTTCATTGCTGCATGAAGCGCCCTTGCATGCGAACTCAACAAACCTTGAGTTGTTCTTGCTGAAGAGAGGGTCTTCCAGCATCAACCGAAATGGTGAACCAGAGTGGGCTTTGCCTTCCTTGAGTGGTCTTACATCAAAATGTGCGTCGATGTTGATGGTTGCGATTCTGCTGGTGGGGTGCGTGTGTAATAGAGCTCTCACATTCGGATAGCTTTGATCGTTGGAACCACCGATCACAAAACCAATGGCCTTTGGGTTGCGAAGGATCTCCATGTTTCGTTCAAAAAGTGCTTCATGAGCCTTGGGTAGCTCTAACTACTTCTCGATATCACCAGCATCCAGCACAGTTATTGCTGGCCCCTTCCTATACAGTTCATGTTCCTCCAGAGCCTTCCGGAAGATCATGGAGGCTGCAGATCCACCTACACGACCGCCGTTGATGCGTGTACCTTCATCATATGGGAAGCCAGATAACACTACGTGTGTGTTACCCTCTTATTGCCTGTAAGGCTCAAGGGTCTGCCCGAAATACTTCTCCTCCGGTTTGAAGAACTCCTAATTCATAAGAAATAAGATAAAAGTCGCACGATCAAGATCATCGTAGAAGTCACTCCAAAGACTGGCTTAAGGTGAGGACCTGTGAAAGTTCTTATCGAGCGAGTTAGGTGAAGTACTGCCGCAGACTCATGAATTCCTATGAACGGTAGAGCCGTTCGAGATGGCTATTATCCCTCAACTTTACTAACCCGCTCAGGAAGGAGATGTTTGCCAGCAGCTACTGTTCGTCTAACCGGCGGAAGCTACCACTACGTAGTACCGACTCATCGCCTTCCTCGACTTGCTGGGATTCCTCACCCGTTTCCTCCTGAGATTTGACCTGCGAGCCGAACATCCTGATTCTTTGCTGCAGTGACTGTAGTTCGAGCATGAGCACCTCCTCTCTATCAACAAACTCATGCTTGTCGCTGAGCAATCTCAGCTAGAGGTTGATGATGGTCCGATTACCCAATTCCAGCAGTTCTTCAGTTTTGAGCATCTTCTTCGTAAGGTGAGCTTCGTAGTTACGCAGCTCAGCAATAGTCTTGTCCCTCACGGCGATGATCTTGGAAAGTTCCGCAGCTGCATTATCCTTATTCTCCAGCTCCAGGTGGAACTCGTTGTTCTCCTGGTTCAGCAGGTTCAGGTTTTGTTCCATCCAGTCGATCTTTTGCATGAGATCCTGTACGCTCTTCTCATAGCGATTGTTGGTCGTGAGCAGGGTCTCCACGCGGTTGATAACCGATTCTTCTGATTCATCTTCCTGAAGTTCGAGGGAAATCAGCAATGCCTTGTACTTATGTTAGTAGTCGATGGCAATTGCGACGACAAGCGGTTCATTGATTGGTGCTACTGGTGGCTCTCCCAAAGTTGCTTGGAGCTGCTCCTCATCACCTGACATTTTGCGAGGTGTTTGGCTTCTTGATCTCTCTTCACTGCGCTTTTGAAGGTCCATTAGCTTCTTGTATTTGTCAATTTCCTTGTCCTTTTCGCGAATTGCAGATTCAAAGTCTGACAGTTTCACAAACTACCCCTGATCTTCCATCTTCTGTTCCTTCATCGGAGAGGTCTGCTGACTGCGACTGCTGCGATGCAACTGCTCGATTGTGTCTACGAGTTGTCCAATATACTGTTCTTTCTCTTGTAGCCGTTGGTTATATTCCAGCCGGTCGCAGTCTTGCTTCTCCAGCACCTTATGGCTCACCTCTTGAAGCTGCTGCATTTGAGTTTGGATGCTCCTCACTGCATCATTCGTCTCACGTTCTATTTCGGACTTTTCCTGCATCAGTGCACTGTTGAACGAGTTCGCTTGCACCAGTTGTTCCGTAAGCTGGCATTTCATCTGGTCAAGCTCCTTGATCTTTTGTTCAAGAATGCTAATTCTTTCCGTGAGGGCATTTGAGGCTTGATCTGACACAGCCTGCTTTTCGGACTGTCCGTCCTGAACCTTGTGCATCTTGTCGATGATCATCTCCATAGCGTCTATGGATGCTTGCTGTGCTGATATTTTATCTTCTTTCGCCAGCAGTTATGCTCGAAGTGGGTCGAGCTGTGCTTCCAGCTCGGCCCTCTGTTGAGACTCCCTAAGCTGGGAACTGCGAGACTGATCGAGATCGGTTCTTAGCCTGGCCACAGTTTCGAGTTGCTGATTGAGATCTTTCTTCACTTCTTGGAGTTGCTTCACCAATGTGTCATGACCTGCAGCAGTTGATTGGTTGTTCGTCATCAACTGGTCATTTTGTTTTTTCTCACGCATCAATGCTTCTGCAAGCACACCCCGTTATTGTTCCTTTTGCTCCAGAAGGCGTTTGATTGTTGTCAGTTCATACTTCACTGCTGCAGCGTCGCGGGAAGACTCTTCGTACTTACTCACTTGAACAACAAGGTCTTGGCTCAGCTGACTATTCGACTGTTCGCGGGTCTTCAATCTTTCGTCCAGTGTGCTGATGTAGCTTGTCTTGGCCTTGAGCTCACGATCCTTCAGTGCGATGGCAGTTTCCTGCGATGCAAGTTGCAGTCTCAAATTCCTGAGCTATTCATCCTTCCCTGACTTCTCCCGATCCCCTTCGGTAATCTTGCTATCGTAGTTCTTGACAGTTTCACTCAACTTTTTATTCAACGATACAATTTCCTTGCGGAACACATCGTTCTCGTTGGTGAGATGCACAACTCGTGCCTGCTGGGTGCTCAAGTCTCTTTACTTCTCGGCTAGCACGTTCTGCAAGTTCTGCCTTTCGAGGCGTAGGCTGGATAGCTCGGTCTGCTGCCGTTCCTTGTCCTGCTGAATGGCCATCAACTGCTCGACATTCTTGCGTTCTGACTCCTCCTGTCTGTTAATGTGCTCCTGCCTCAGCACTTGGATTGTAGAGTTCTGCCGGCTGATTTACTGCTACTTGGATTAAATGGTCTTCCTCAACGAATTTTCAGTATGCTTAAGGTAAGTTAGCTCTGATTCAAATTTGCTTGATGCACTGGTCCGTGCTGCAAGCTCATTCTGAATGGACCTGACTTCTTCGCTGTGCTGGATATTCAGAGCTTGGATTTCGTTTTGAAGGCGGAGTAGTTGGGATGCCAAACTATTAACCCTTCCATCGGACTCTTGTTTGTCGCCTGTGAGCTTCTTGTTGATTCGAGCTAGTTATGCGTCGAGAGCTGATACCTGTCCAGCAAGCTCTTCAACCTTGAGTGCCTTCTATCTTATCTCTTCAGCCATCCCAGAGCTCTTGAGAGCGTACGAGCTGATCTGTGCGTCTTTGTCCCGCAATAACTTCTTAACCAGTTCATTTTCCTGTTTGTACGATCTGGCTTCTTCCTGACTACGGGTTAATTACGGTTTCATCGATGAAATTTCTGAATTCAGTTCCCTGATTTCAGCAGTCTTTTGGTTCAGAAGAGCGTCCTTGTCGCTCTGGTCGTTGCTGTACTTCTTCGAAATAGCATCCACGTGCAGCTTCCTCGTTTCGAGCTCCTTGTTGAGGGTATTGATTTGTCTCTGCAGCTCTGTTGTTTGGTCACTTGACTGTAATTGGTTGATCTTTGATTGTCTCAGTTCCTCAGTGAGTTCGAGCTGTCTCTGCTGCAGCTCACTGATGCGCTTCTCCTTCATATCGATGTGCAAGCGATGTGTACGCTGGGACTCCTCGAACCTGGCCGATTGCTCTCGATTGGTGTTTTCAACTGTAGCACGAGCTTCATCCAGCCTAGCCAAGTAGCTCTTCTATTGGTTCTCAAGTTAGCCAATACGCCGCTCCCTCCGCAGCAACTCTTGGTTGAGCTCATTAGTCCTAATAAGCGTTGTCTTCGACTGATTTTGGTATTAATCCCTCTCGGTCTGCAACATCCGTTTAAGGTTGGCCAGTTCGGGTTACAGCTGCTCCAAACGAGAATCTTTGAGTTTGGTGGTCTTCTCGAGTTCCTGAAGTTTGTAAGCGAGCTGTCCTGAATTCTGTGCGGCTGCCTTCTTGGCTTCCTCGATGCTTCGTTCAGCTTCCTGCAGCGCCTCCCGTTTGTTTTGGAGTTGCAGCAGCAAGTCTTGTTTCATTTCATCGGCGCGACTGGCTTGCTGAATTATTACTCCATCGTAGTGTGCCTTCAGATCCATAAGCTGCTTGCTGCGACCTTCAAGCTCCCTCTCAAGAGCCTCAACCCTTAGTTGTGAATTTTGTTGTGCCCTCTCCACAGACTGTTTGGAGTGGTCTTCGTTGAGCTTATTCTGTCTTGTGAGGCTATCCAACTGTTTCTTCAGCTAGCCAATCAATTGTTGGTCGCGGGCCAGCTCGCCTTCCAACTCA
>Ga0075152_10001374_pt1 | contig 17529 bp, 16 predicted proteins | sample JI61114C2DNA_FD_70964 | JGI IMG/M metagenome (GOLD analysis project Ga0075152, IMG submission 70964) | Wastewater effluent complex algal communities from Wisconsin, to seasonally profile nutrient transformation and Carbon sequestration -... | ecosystem: Engineered > WWTP > Effluent > Algae...
TCAAGCTCCATGTCGAGACGCTCAAGCTCTGGCTGACTCAGCAGTTGGCGTAGTTCAATTACAGATTTTTTTGCGGCTTCGTCCGGTGTAAAATTGTGATATCTGACCGCCATACCCCTATAAACTAGCGTATCAAGATATTCTTTTTCTGACTCTCCATTTGGCGTTGGAAATGTCGGAATTAATATTTTTCCAAGTTCTAGCTCAACCTGACAACGTTCGGCTATGCGGCGCGTATTTCGGATCGCTTCGGGATTGGTCTTTTGCCAACGATCAATAATATCTTGCGGATCGGCGACATGCAATTCAAAATCTTTAAGACTCATCCGTTTCTCATCGCTGAGATAAGAACCTGTACCAACGCATAGCAGAATCTCATGAGCATCCTGATCAACATGATCAACATAATGCGCGTCGCTTGTCACAACACATTCAATTTTTAGTTCATCAGCAAGTTTTACTAGATATTTGTTAATTTTGATTTGCACATCCCAAGCAGTTTTACTATCTTCATGACCATGATCTTGCAGCTCTAAATAATAACGATCGCCAAAAATCGACTTATACCAACTAGCGATTTGTTTGGCTTTTTCGTAATCATCGTTTCGTAAGCTTTCGCCTACTTCACCGCTTGCACAAGCGCTTAGACAAATTAGACCCTCGTTATATTGCTCGATTAGCTCATGGTCGATTCGTGGTTTGTAATATTTGCCCTCGAGCTCAGCTAGGCTAGCTAGCTTCATCAAATTAGCATAGCCAGTGTTGTTCATTGCTAGCAAGATCAAGTGAAATCGCTGCTTATCTTTTGCTGGGTCGCGATCTTGACGTGTTCTCATAGCGACATATGTTTCGATACCAATAATCGGCTTAACGCCACTAGCATTGGCTGTTTTATAAAACTCAATCGCTCCGCTCATCGTTCCGTGGTCAGTGATAGCGCAAGCATCCATGCCCAGATCTTTGACACGATCTACAAGTTCGGGTATTTTTGTTAAGCCATCAAGCAGCGAGTGATGGGTATGATTATGAAGATGCACATAATCACGTGCCGATAATTGATCTGCCTCAATTTGCGAACCCAACTGCTGTTTCCCCATTACTTATATTATACCCAAAAGCCGACGCTGCTGCTGTAGTGAAAAAAGCTTTACTTTTTTGCAGCATCAAGTAAAGCCGATAAGCCATCAAAGAAATCTTTGAGCGGCGGAAAGACATTGGCGAACAAAGACAACAACCAAATCACAATTGCTACTAAAATCGTACCACCAAGTACGGTACCAAAACCAAAAAATATACCTCTAAAAAAATTGATCTTATATATCGACAATCGATGTCGGTACATGTCATAAAATAATTCTTCGAGAACTGCATCTCTAGCACCTTTTTCTTGCGCAGCTGCCACTTGTTTGAGTGTCTGTTTGACCTTATTCATAATCTCATTATACTACGAATAATTATGCGTTTTCATAGAAAAGTTTAAGCTGGCTGAGTTTTACTTCTCAACTACAAAATACTGTCAGAGACTAGCTGCTGGCAGTATTTTAGGTTAGTTATAAACAACTATTTTTTTGATTCTTTTTCAAATTCTTTTTTTGCGCTATTAAAAGCTCGCTCAGCACGTGATTTGTAGTCATCGACTGTTGACTTGGCCTCGTTAGTTACCTTGTCGGCACGAACTTTGGCGTCTTGAGCAACTTTGTTGGCCTGCGCTTTTACTTCCTCGGTTTTTTTGACGGCTTCAGTTTTGTATTCATCAGCTCGACGTTTTAGATCATCACGCGTCTCTTTACCTGATTTTGGTGCAGTCAATACACCTGCGATTGTGCCTACAACTGCTCCAAAAACTGCGCCTAATGCAAATTTACCTTTTGACATAAAAACTCCTTACTTTTTAAAATTACGTACAAATGTAGAAACTACTCTTCCAATTGTCGCAGGACTAGTAGCGGCTGAAAAGTTTGCAACTACGTTTTCTGCTTTGACAGCGGCTCGTTCAGCTGAAGTTGTCACCGATCTAATCTGACGTGTAATCTTGATCAGCAAAATGACCAATACTATTGAAAGAAGCAAAAATAGTGCCAAAAATGCCGATAAGATTATGACAAGTATTTGCGTCCATTCCATGTGCATCTCCTTGTACTTACTGCTTGGCTATATGACAAGCTAACTTCATTATACTTATATATAGGAGCACTATGCAAGTTTTTAGGCTAGTTGTCACCTAGCGCTTGACGAACATCGTCGGCATAATCTTCGTGATCTAACACGTATTTGAGGTGAGCCAGGAAATAATTCTTCGGATCACCAGTTGTCATCCACTCACCATCAGTTGTTACAACGTAGACATCATCATTAGCTGCGATACTGGTTATGGCGTCAACTGTCCATAATTCATCATCAAGTCCAGTGTTGTTATTGTTTAAGTACTTAAAGACTTCTGGGGTCAGTAAATAGCGACCATAAGACGCTAAAGTTGATGGCGCCGCATCGGTTGTTGGTTTCTCGATTATATTGTCGAGTTTATTGCCGTCTTTGAGGGAAATAATGCCGTACTTATCGACTTGGCTGGCATCGACTTCTTGCGCCATAATGATGGCTTTTGCATTTGGATTGGCGTCAAAAGATTCAATCAACTTTTTAGCATCGGACGAATCAAAAACCACATCATCGCTGTATAAAACCAAAAAAGCTTCATCATCGGCGATGTAATCGCGAGCGCTAACAATCGGTGACCCATTGCCGTACGGTAAGGCAGGATCTTGTTGAATAACTCTAATTTTTGGAAAATCTAGTACATGCCTAACTGCATCATAGCGTTCATCTTTACCCTGAGCGCGCAGTTGCTTGCGGATGTGATTGACAGCATTGTTGAAATAATCCTCATAAATTGGCTTTCCTTCAGGGGTAGCGACAATAATAATTTCCTTGATGCCAGCTTCAATACATTCCTCGACTGCCAGTTGAATAATTGGTCGGTTGCCAAGAGGCAACATCGCCTTAGGTATAGTTTTTGCAATTGGCAAATATCGGCTAGCATAACCAGCATCAGTAATTATGGCTTTAGTTGGTCGTCTCATTGTTCTCCTTTATTTAGCAAGATGTACAATAGATTTCATTATATCATTTTTTTGACTCGCGCCATCAATACGCAATTTACATCTGTCATCTTGTTATTGAGCGCGTTGTGAACCAGTTGATTAGTACTAATAAGATCGACTTCGACTTCTTCTGCTGTTTCTAATTTTTGGCTTCCAACCAATTTGCAATCGCGCGCTAAAAAACCATGAACTACTGTTGCATTCCACGCATCGCAATAGAATGATCCAATGTATTCGAGCGGCTTGTCTGACGAATAGCCAGTTTCTTCTAGCAGTTCGCGTTTAGCTGCTTGCTCGGGTGTCTCACCTTCATCGACCATACCGCCAGCAAGTTCATCGAGGACAGCTTGCGGACCACAACGAAACTGACGAGCAATTACAACTTGATTGTTTGCAGTTAGAGCTATTACGGCAGCGCTTTTTGTACCTTGCTGGCCAATAACATCGGCCACCATCTCATATCCATTATTGGTTAGGTATTTCTGACTAACGACGGTACGATAACCGACTTTAGTGCTTTGCGGCTCGCCAATTTTTTGCCAAGCTTTCAAACCAGCCTCCTTTTTACCAACTTTTGGGCCAGGCCAGGATTGGCTTGACCCTTAGATTGCTTCATCACTTGACCAACTAAATAGCCAACTGCTTTATCATTGCCATTTTTGATATCTTCAATTGCTTTTTGGCTGGCTGGATCTGCTATGACAGCATCAACTACCTCTAAAATCGCCGCCTCATCGCTATTTTGCAGCAAGCCTCTTGCTTCAGCCAACTGACGTGGGTCACTAGCGCCATTCATCAATGCATTGAAGAGTTCTGTTGCGGCATTTGAGCTAATTTGATTGTTGTCTGCCATGTCGCAAAGTGCTAAAAGATCAGCCACATCGGCATTGTATGTCTTGCTACTTGATTCATCAACCGATAAATTACTAGCAATCCAGTTAGCAACACGTTTGGCAGCCGTACTACCGCCGTCTACCAAAACAGCTGAAAGTAGCTTGGCGTAATCTTGATTGGCGAGAATGCTATTTATGACAGACTTGTCGACATTCAAACTCGACCATTCTTGACGATAAGCTGGTGGTAACTTTGGCACTTCAGACTGAATCTGATTTATTTCATCGACTGTCAAAACAATCGGCGGAATATCTGCATCGGGCATGTAGCGATAGTCCTGAGCATCTTCTTTAGAGCGCTGCGATGATGTTTTGCCAGTATCATCACTCCAGCCACGGGTTTCTTGGACAACCTTTTGGCCGGATTCAATCACTTCGACTTGACGTTTAAACTCATATTCGGCCGCTCGCTCAACCGAACGAAAACTATTGAGATTTTTGACTTCGGCGCGTGTGCCAAGTTGCTCTGAACCTACTGGAGCAATCGAAATATTGACATCAAAACGCATATTGCCATGATAAAGATCACCAAAAGTAACGCCGGCATAAGTCATAAGTTTGTGAAGCTCCGTCGCATAGGCACGCGCTTCTTGCGGCGAATGCATATCGGCTTCTGACACAATTTCAATCAAGGGTGTGCCAGCACGGTTTAGATCGACGAGACTATAATCGCCGTAGTGCGTCAACTTACCAGCATCTGACTCAATGTGCGCATGGTGAATCCTGACGCGCTTTGTCGAGCCATCGTCCATCGGAGCATCGATAAATCCGCTTAAAACAGTCGGCTGATACATCTGAGTAATTTGATAACCATTTGGCAGGTCTGGATAAAAATAGTGTTTGCGATCAAATCGACTGACTAGTGCCGTCTCGGCATTAAGCGCTTTGGCAGCACGCACTGCCAACCGAACTGCTTGATGATTCAAAATCGGCAGCATACCAGGTAGACCAAAATCGATTGGGTGAGTTTTACTATTTGGCTCGGCATCACGAGCGTCATTGTCAGCAGGACTAAACAATTTGCTTTTGGTAGCGAGCTGGACGTGGCATTCGATGCCTATCGTCATTTGATACTTATTGGATAAATCATTCATTTTATAATGCTCCCAGATCTTTTAGAGCTTGCCGAAAGGCCGCTAGTGCTTGCTTTGTTAAGTCGTATGTCAAGTTGGCCTCGGGTTCATGAGCAATCTTATTACGTATCTTATGAGCAGTCCAAAGAGCATTTTCATTGGTCCACTGACCTTTTGAGCTCTTAAGACGCTCGCCCATCGTTGTACCTTTGTAGTTTTTTTGCTGCATTGCTTGATCGACAAGTTTATCGGCATTCAATACTGCTAGCGCTAAACTCGGCAAGTTTGTTTTATCAATTGAATCTTCTATAGTCTGCCACCTTTTACGATAATAAACAACATCGAGTGATTTATGGTTTCGACGGCTCAGTACAACCACAAAACCAAGTATCAACAATCCGATAAGTCCTGCCGCCACTAAAAATATGATTGGTTCTGTCATTATGAAGCCTGCTCCAATTGTTTAGCCAAGCTTAACAACATGCCATCTGCACCTCTTGGGGCAATCAGCTGCGCACCAATCGGCAGACCATTTTCATCCTTGCCAACCGGTACACTGAGCGCTGGTAAACCTGCCAAACTTGGCGGTACAGTCATAATGTCAGCTAAGTACATCTTGATAGGATCGGCGCTATTTTCACCAATCCCAAAGGCCGTTGTCGGCGCAGTTGGCGTCAGTAAAATATCAAATTTTTCAAACAAATCATTGTACTGATTAATCAATAAGGTTCGAGCTTTTTGAGCTTTAAGATAGTAAGCGTCAAAATATCCGCTCGATAAAACATAGCTGCCGATCATAATTCGACGTTTATTTTCAGTCACAAAACCCTGATTGCGACTATGCCCATACATCTGCGCTAGTGACTTGATGTCGGCTGCTCGACGTCCGAACCGTACGCCGTCATAACGCGCTAAATTACTGGTTATTTCGGCTGGCACAACAATATAATAGATCGCTAAGGCGTACTCCATCATCGGCAAGTTTGCTTGGTCAACTTTATGGCCAAGGCCAGCTAGTTTTCTAGCCATTTGCTCGATCGCCTGGCGAACAGTTGACTGCACATCATCTGTCATTGTCTCGGCAATAACGCCAATGCGTAGTTTGTTGATATCTTGATCGGTGTACGAGACTTGGTCGATAGTCGTCATATCGCGCTTGTCTTTGCCTGCCATCACATCCATAACTAACCGAACATCTTCTGAGGATTGCGCAAAACAACCAATCGTATCGGTACTGCTAGCCATCGCCACAACGCCGTAGCGACTAACAGCGCCATATGTAGGCTTCATACCGTAAACGCCATTAAAACTAGCTGGTTGACGAATTGAACCGCCAGTATCAGTACCGAGCGCAAAAGGCACAACATCAAGCGCAGTCACAACAGCCGAACCGCCTGATGAACCACCGGCAACTCTTGTTTGATCAAAAGCATTATGCGTTACGCCGTAAGCTGAGTTTTCGGTGCTGCCGCCATGCGCAAAAGCATCAAGATTAGCCTTTCCAATACAAATGGCGCCTTCGGCCTCTAGCTTTTCGATAGCCGTTGCCTGAATTGGTGCTTCAAAATTTTCCAGAATCTTTGCAGCCGCAGTTGTTGGCGCACCAAATGCCAAGAAATTATCTTTGGCCACAAATGGCACACCAGCTAAGCGACCAGCCGGTTTACCACTACGAATATCAGCATCAATCTCATCAGCCCGCTCCAAGGCGCGTTTGTCAGTCAAGCTCAATAAAGCATGGAATTCTTTAGTAGAGTCAGCTTTGGCTAAAGCTTCTTCTACACACTGCCTAGCGGTTTTTTGACCAGAAATAACCTGACTGACAATTGCAGAAATCTGACTCATAATACTTTCGATACCTTGATCTGTTGCTTAGCGTGTTCAGGCGCTAGTTCTAGGAGCTTGTCTAAGACTGGCGATTTTTCGACTTCATCTTCGCGCCAAACGTTTTCAAGATCCGTCACTTGATAGGTCGGCTCGACGCCATCAGTATCTAGCTCGTCTAGTTTTTTAACGTAGCCTAGGATGTTGTCGATATCATGCTGCAGCGCGCTGATTTCATCATCAGAAAGATCAATCGCACTTAGAGCAGCAAGTTGCCTTACGTCATCGTTTACTATTGTTGTCATTGCTTATTAGTATAACAAAACCGAACTAAAGCTGCCAGTTATTCAGCAGTGGCCGGCTCCATACCGCTGCCGTTGACTGGCAGATCGCTAGCAGGAACTTCTGGCAGTAGCGGCGAATAAACAGCCAAGTTATAGCAATGGCGTCCTTTTGGGTGCTTTGTAAAATCACCGTAATATTCGTAGCTATCTGGCGCGCGCATGGCCTTAGTCATATTGCCAGTTTCAATCGTATTCGTGGCAAAATCTGCACAAAGTTCATAGGCTTGATCAGTTTTTTTGCTATACGTATAGTTAGCAAGTGATTGACTTAATGATCGGTCTTTTAAATCAAGTTGATTAATATCATCAGGTAGACGGCTACTATTTTTAGTGTAGTATTGATTGATAGAAGTCTGAAGGAGTGACAAATCATTGGCTTTTTGCCTATCGTGTTTTACCGATCCAGGTCCCGCCAAAAGAACAAAAAGCATAACAAGTGTCAATGCTAAGCAAAGGCCAAAAAAGACCGATAAAAATCGTTTCATTTTGATGCGGCGTGAAAATGCCATCGCAACAAAAACATGCACCATCGAGGCGAGCACGACTGGCAAGCTGTGCGTTACAAGCAACTGGCTCCATGTCATATTGGCGGCGTTATTAAAACTAAAATATAGTGCCGTCGCAAATGCGGCAATTAATAAGCCAACTGCTGCTAGTAAATGCACACAACAAAAAGCGGTATTAAAAATTTTGAAAAAGTTTCGCTGTCGAAAACTTTGCTTATCTAAGTCAGAGCGACTACGCAAATATAATACAGCAGCAACAGGCAGCCATATCAGCATTGCTGCCACCATAAACAACAGTGGTCCATCCAATAACGCACTTTTTTGCAAGCTAAAACCATTGTAGATATACGACATCAAGCCGCCAACAAGCACATCAAGTGCAACCGCTGCTGCCGATATGCCGACCATAGCCAAAATTAGCTCAATACTAAATGAATTAGTCGCATGCAGCCGAGTGCCAAGCTTTGTTTTTTTCGAGTTTTCTAGTTTTACCATACTGATACCTCCAGATTTAGTGGCTTCATTATACTACATTTTTGCGCGGATATCACTAATCAAATCACGTAGTTCTGCTGCCTTTTCAAACTCTAGATTAGCGCTTGCAAGCTCCATCTGAGCACTAAGGTCGTCGATCAAGCTGGCGTATTCGTCTTTAGGAATTTTTGCTAAATTAATTTTTGGAGTTTTGTCTTTTTCAGGAATGATCGCTCTTAATCCTTCGTCAATCGCCTTAGCAATCGAACGAGGCGTTATGTTGTGCTGCTGATTGTAGGCTTGTTGAATACTGCGGCGACGATTTGTTTCGTCGATTGCCGCCTGCATCGAACGGGTTATTCTATCGGCGTACATAATAACCTGACCTTCTTCATGCCGAGCCGCTCGTCCGATTGTTTGGATCAATGATGATTCGCTACGCAAAAAACCTTCTTTATCAGCGTCAATAATTGCCACCAAACTGACTTCTGGCAAGTCGAGACCTTCACGTAGCAAGTTAATGCCTACTAAAACATCGTAGACTCCAGCGCGTAAGTCACGCAATATATCGCCGCGTTCCAGCGTGTCGACTTCACTATGAATATAAGCTGTTTTGATACCTAATTCTTGAAGATGGGTTGTTAAATCTTCGGCCATGCGTTTGGTCAAAGTTGTCACCAAAACGCGTTGCGATTTTTCGATACGCTGATGAATTTCATCAATAAGATTATCGACTTGATGGTCACTTGGACGAATTTCAATTTTCGGATCAAGCAAGCCCGTCGGACGAATAACCTGCTCGGCTGGTGCTGGTGAATTATCGAGTTCGTAATCGCCTGGCGTCGCCGACACATATATAACACGATTGATATGCTTTTGAAATTCTTCAAACCGCAGTGGCCGATTGTCTAGTGCCGAGGGCAAACGAAAACCATGTTCAACCAAAACTTCTTTTCGGGCTCGATCACCGTTATACATACCACGCACTTGGGGCAGCGTCACATGGCTTTCATCGATAAACATCAACCAATCGTCCGGATAATAATCAAGCAAAGTAGCTGGTTGTTCACCTGGCTCGCGACTGGTTAGGTAGCGAGAATAGTTTTCGATGCCTTTTACGAAACCAGTTTCTTCAAGCATCTCGATATCATATTTGGTACGCTGCGCCAGCCGCTGAGCTTCTAGTAATTTGCCGTTCGATTCGAACCAAGCTAGCCGCTCTTCGAGCTCTTTTTTGATACCTACCAGCGCGTGATCAACCCGTTCTTTTGGCGTCACATAGTGGCTACTTGGAAAAATATGAACTTGGCTCGGTGTACTAATGATTTCACCAGTCAATGGATCGATTTGCGTGATACGCTCGACTTCATCGCCAAAAAACTCAAGACGAAAAGCGCTATCTTGTCCCGCAGGAAAAACATCAACAACATCGCCTTTGACACGAAATGCACCGCGATGAAAGTCGATGTCGTTGCGTGAATACTGAATATCAGTCAGTTGGCGCAACAGCTTATCACGAACGCGTCTTTCGCCCTGTTTCACCAAAATCGACATCAGTTCGTAGCTATCGGGCGAGCCAATACCATAAATACAGCTGACACTCGCCACAATGATAACATCTCGCCGCGTCAACAGCGCACTAGTAGCGGCATGGCGCAGACGATCAATCTCTTCATTGATTTTTGAATCTTTTTCAATATATGTATCGCTCGATGCAATATAGGCCTCTGGCTGATAATAGTCGAAGTAGCTTACAAAATAATGAACTTCGTTATCAGGAAAAAAACTTTTGAACTCGCTATAAAGCTGCGCAGCCAAAGTTTTGTTGTGCGCCAAAATCAAAGTCGGCTTATTTTCGGCCGCAATCAAATTTGCCATTGTAAAAGTCTTACCGCTACCAGTCACTCCTAAAAGGGTCTGTTGACCAACGCCCGAATCAAGACCAGATTTTAGCGTCTGGATTGCTGTTGGCTGATCACCAGTTGGTTGATACTGAGAATTAAGTCGAAATCGATTGTTCATCTAGACTTATTATACTACGTGTAGCTAGGTGCGCTCCCGCAAAAATTCATGCAAGACTTGGCTTTCTATAAAATGTATTTATTCGCTGCGCCAAGTATGGCCCATAGAAACATAAGCAAAACATCAATAACTGTGCTAGAATATATTCAAACCTTATGAAACCAAAACCAACCGACAATATTCCAGCTTCATGCATACCGCGTGATATCTTGATGCAAGCGGCGATGCTGCGTCTTGGCGATATCGATAAAGAAATCCAAGCTGGTTACAATATTTTGCGCAAGTATCACAAAACTGTTACTATTTTTGGATCGGCGCGCACGCCAGAAAATGATCCATATTACGAGAAAGCTGTTAAGCTCTCGGAAACTCTTGCCAATCATGGATACGCTATTGTTTCTGGGGGCGGTTTTGGAATTATGAGTGCAGCCAACAAAGGCGCCCACACGGCTGTCCAAAAAGGTGCTCGAAAAGCTGGGGGTGAATCAATTGCCTTCAATATCAAATTGCCTCACGAACAAACGCTCAATCCCTATGCCACAGAATCATATGAATTTCAGCATTTTGCGCCGCGCAAAATCGTTATGACGCTTTATGCCGAAGCTTATGTATACTTTCCGGGCGGTTTTGGGACTCTTGATGAACTAACCGAGATCCTAACCTTGATCCAAACAGGTAAAACAATCCGTGTGCCAATTATATTGATCGGCTCAGATTTCTGGCACTTCTTTGATGATTTTGTCAAAAACACCATGCTGGCACAAGGTACTATTTCTGAGGGCGATGAGCAACTTTACCGCATCACAGACGATATTGATGACGTCGTTCAAGAAATACTAGCTAGTACAACTTACTGCAACTACGACCCAGCCATCTCTAAGACGCACAGTGCTTCGCACGCTCGCTAAGTAACTTATTCGATCGGCTGCGGTTTGTAATCAGACGGCGCTTTTTTAAGCCATTCTTCGATTTGTGGCAAAGTCTGTAGTCCAGCCTGAGCGCCAAGATGCTGCAAAACATTCATACTGTTAATCGGCGCCCAAGTCATGGCAACATCTAGCGAATGACCGAGTGCCAAAGCCGCCACGAGTGTGCTCGCAAAAGCATCTCCAGCGCCAGTTCGATCTACTGGCGGTGCAATATCTGGATAATTTGGCATCTTGTACTGGCTCTTACCATCAGACGCGTATGCTCCATCGGCGCCATCGGTGATAATTGGCACATTGACTCCAAGATCATGCATGGCCTGAAGCAATACCTTAATATCGGCACGATCTTTGCCCGTTACCTGAGCTGCTTCTTCACGGTTGAGCACAACAACCTCTGCTCTTTGATAAAAAGCTTTCATCTTTTCGGCCCCCCACATCAAGTGGTACATGCCTGGTTGGAATGCCAAACGAATTTCTGGATTCTTATCGAGATAATCTAGTATCGCCTCGTGCAATAACCAAGTTTTTTCACCCAAAACACCTAAATAAATCCAGTCTGGCTTTTCGACAGGCTCTTTCCAATGATAAGCATAGTCTTCAAACTTCTGAAACTTTGTCCGATCGGCACCATAACGCAAAACATAATGATAATTAGACTTAACACCGCGCTCAACCACCAGATTTCTGGTATCTACAGCTTGGTCATTGAGATAGGTACGCATACCGCGTCCAGCTTCGTCATCGCCCAGCCATGACATCAAGCTAGTACGCAGTCCGATACGGCTCATCGAAACTGCTGCATTTGGGCTGCATTCAACCGATTTTACGATCTCAACTTCGTCATATGGTAACTTAGCGCCCAGTTCAAAACTCAATCGCTTGTAGCCTTTGTCATCGGTGTAAGATTCGGCATAATCTTCTGACAATTTTATAAATGCATTGGTAACAATGTCACCAATGCACAAGACCAATGGTGCATTTGTGTTTTTCAGATTTCTATCCTCCTTCACTGAACTGTTGTCGCTGTCTTTATCGAGCTGAAGCCCAGCTTCTCGAGCAAGATTATTGATTGTCTTGTTATTGGTTCTTTCGTGATCGGCATAGCGTTTAATCAGCTCTGAACGTAATTGGCGTCTGGCATGTTCTAGGCTACGCTCATTAAAATATCGATCCTGATCAATGTTGGCCTGAATGTCTTTTTCGTTTAGCGAAATGGCTTCGCCACCTACATTAACAATCACGTACTTGGTGTCAAAAAACAGGTCACCACGGCCAGCTTTGACGGCAGAATTTAGAGCCTGAAATAATTCGTCTGGCGTCGTGTCGGCAGTGTCTAGCCCCAGTTGGCGCATCGTATCATGGCCTGCTCTAGTAATATCGGCTATTAGTTTGATATCTATGCCTGCATTGCCAGCTGATTTTTCCATGGCTGCAACATTCGCCACAAACAGCGGATGATCGTGTCCTAGAAGCTCTGCTAAACGTGACATTAAACGGCCTTGACTTTCTTTTCTTGGATTGGCATGTCGTGCAATTTAACATCTTTGTGCAAAATTGCTGTTTTGGCGCCTATTTTTGTAACAACTGAAGTCGAATTGGCACTAGCAAAAATGATTGACTGTTTGAGGCTTTTACCTTGGGCGTACTGACTCAAAAACCCAGAGCCAAAAGCGTCACCAGCACCAGTTCTATCAAGCACTTTGACATCCTCGTACATTCCAGCGCGCACTATTGTCTGTCCGTCGCTCGCAACCACACCGTTTGGACCATCGCTCACAATCACTACTGGCACTAAGTTTAGACCGTGCAGTACTAGCTCTTCCAAATCTTCGCCGTGGACAATCATCTTCATTTCTTCGCGGTTGACCAAGAGGATATCGATATCATCAAGTAGTGGTTTCAAACGGTCCATTTGCTTGAGCTCGCCCTTACCTGGATTGAACATAACTTTCATGCCTTGTTGCTTGGCTTCAACCAAAATTTGGTCTAGTACATCCATCTTGCCTGACATACTCGATAAGTACAGCCAATCGGCGTCGGCGTCGGCAATCGCAAAATCATCAACTTGGTAATGCGTACTTGCGCCGCGATAAGTCAGAATAGTACGTTCGCCATTTGGCGCCAAAAGCAAAACCGAATAGCCCGTATTGTAACGTTTCGAAACTGTCACACGGCTAGTGTCGACACCTTCTTTATCAAGATCAGCTAGTACTGCTTGTGCAGCTGGATCATCACCGACTGCCCCAATAAATTCAGCCCGAAGACCTTGCCTAGCGAAAGTAACAGCAGCATTAGTCGCACCGCCGCCTGTACAAAAATTAACTTTATTGACATCGGCTTTTGCACCCAAAGTTAGTTCCATAAAACATTCTTCAGGGTTTTTGCAAACTGCAACGAATTCTTCGCTATTGCTCAAAAAAACGTCTTGAACGGCAGCGCCGATTGTTAGGATTTTTGGTATTTTTCCATTCATAATAACAGTATACCACTTATGTTTGTTTGGTAGAAATTTGCCCAATAAAAAACAGCATCCGCTTAGTCAGGATGCTGTTTCTTGTTGAGTTTTTAGCAAGATACTAATTTGTACGACGCGGCTGCGCAAAGTAAATTGCGCCATAAACCACGATCGAAGCAACTAGTCCAATTAGCAAGTAGTTAATCGAACGCACTTCGGTTGGGCCAGTGTGCGGTAGCTCCTCGGCTACAACAACTGGCTGAGTTGTTTTTGTGACAACTGGTGTGATTGGTGTTGGTGTAACACCGCCGCCGCGACCGATTCGGTTATTGACGAATACGACTGAATTGCTCGCTGCGTCATAACTGATGCGACCGTCTTTGTTCAAAATGTAGTCGTTGATTGCATTGTCTCCGAGATCAGTCGCTACCATCCAACCGCTGACTGTACTACAAAGTACGATAGCACCTTCAGCTTTCTGGTAGTCGATCGGTGCGGTTTTTTCAACTAAAAGCAAGAACTGGTTGGTGTCTTCACAACTGGTAGCTGTTGTCGACAAAATTGGAATATCTTGAGTGATGCCATTAGTGACCGATACGCCAGCCATATTTGACCAGCTGTAGTCGTGGAAATATTGACATGTCCAGCCAGGCTCATTACCCGCTAGCACACAAGACACGCCGTCAAATACCATACCAGTCAGTGGCTTGCCATCTTGGTCAACTTTCTTGACTAGTGGTGCCTCATTCTGGACAGTAATCTTATGATTAACGATGCTCATAGTAGTCAGGTCTGGCGTTGCAACCACGGTACCATTTACACCAACTGTGTTCTCGCCAGCCACCCAGCCGTTTTCGGTCAAACAAACCGTTAATTTGCCAGTTTGCATGTCGTAGCCACTCGGTGCTGCAGTCTCCCAAATTGTGACAGTTTGCAAACTGTCTTCACAAGTTGTACCGGCAATTGTGAGCGGCATATTGGCATTGAAATTGTCGGCTGTTGTACCGCTTGCAGTAATGCCTTCATTGAACCAGTTGTAGTCTGACAAATTGATGCAAGTAAACTCAAATTGCGTCGAAAGTCGCGTACAAGATGTGCCAGCATAAATTGCACCAGCTAGTAGATTACCGTTTTGGTCAACCTTGTTAATTACCAAATTTGCGGCTGCACAACTTTGGGTGTTTTGCTCTACAGGAGCAGAAATCGTCACGACCGTATTTTCAGCCGAGTATGTATATCCATCGACTACCTTGAAGACATAGCCAGCATTTGCAGTCAAAGTCAGTGAGCCATCGCTGTTTCGAACGACCATGTAATTACCGGTTGGAACGTCTAGATAAGTTGCATTACCAAGTCCACATGGGTCATCAACTGGTACAACAGGCACATCGATTTCCTCAGCAGCTGGCTGCTCGCATGTCGCAACTGTCACGCTGCCACTATAAACGATACCCCCGAAAGCCGAAACTGAGACAGCGTGCGAGCCAGCTGCTAGACCATCGAAAGTCAAGGTTTGACTAGCGCCGTCGGCCAGTGCTTGCGTTTGTTTCGTGACACCACCGACAGTTACCGTGTAGATAACTGAATTGCCAATGATTTGATCGCTATTCGTGACTATTACCGAAGCCGTACTGGTGCTGCCTGGATTTGCACAAGGCGCACTCGCCGAAACAGCTGGAGTGGCCATTGCATAACAATCAGCTACGGTTGGCTCTGGCCTTTCGCCGGGCTTTGCAAAGCCCATGACATAAGACCCACCTTGCGCATCATTAAACAGTGTACCGACTTGATCGCCATCTTTACGATCGCGCGACACTGGATTATTACCAGTTTGCAAAACTTCGTTAACCCCTGGCGTACCAGTCATCTTGCAGATTAATGTTTTATGATTTTCATTAGGGTTGTCAGTTGGATCAACCGTCCAAGCAGAAGCTGCCTGCGCTGCTGATAGAACTTGCACGACCACAAGCATCAATGCCATTAGGCCAGACAAAATTCGTTTCGATTTCGAGCCTGATATTACCATGGTGTCTGCTCTCGTAGACCCCACCCATGATTACAAATTTAGAAGGATTGTAGTACAATACTTGACACATGTCAATACTTATTATATACATAAGAATAATGATCCTACTAAACAACAAAAATAGTCGAGTTGCAACTCGACTATTGAATCACCTAGAACAAGTTACTTTATCTAGATAACTGCCTTGTTTGCGCTGCCAAACGCAGTGATTTTTTCTTCAACTACAGCTTGAATTGCATCATAAACTACCGGCATTAGTTTGACAACAGCGTATTCATCGGGATTATCTTGCAATACTTTTTCTAAAGTAGTCCGAAAAACGTAGCGCATATCACTGTTGATATTGATCTTGTTAACACCAATCTTCGATGCTTCTTCGAAATAGTGTAGAGGTGTCCCAGAACCACCATGGAGGCTGATATTGCAATTAATCGCTTGACGAATCTGCCGCAACAGATCAAGATCGAGCTCTTTTGGCACAGGATATTTACCATGCAAATTGCCAATCGCCGCCGCAAAAGTGTCTATACCAGTTGCTTCAACAAAAGCTTGAGCACCCTCTGGCGTGCTGAACGTCTTACGAATTGTCTCGTAATCAATCGACTCATTATGAACATTTGAGCTTCCGCCAAAATAGTGCGGTTCACTTTCGACAATTGCTCCTGTAAACTTAGCGTAGTCGACAACTTCACGCGTGAAATCAATAATTTCTTTTTCGCTAGCGTCTTTGTTTGCCTGCGATATATCGATATGAATAAACTCATAGCCGACATCAATTGCTCGTTTGCAAGCTTCAACACTTGGACTATGGTCGAGGTTAACGTACATCTCGATACCGTATTCTTCGCGGTAGTTATCGACCATGTCTCTGATATTCTCAAGCCCCATTGCCTCAACTTCACCATCACTAACTTCGACCAAGACTGGCGAGTTAGTTTTTTGAGCTGCTCGTGAGACAGCAATCAAAGTTTCTTGATTGTCGATATTAAATGCGCCAACCGCAAAGCCTTGCTGACGCGCTCTTTGCATCAGATGTCTAGCATGTAATGTTCGATCGCGAATCTGATCAATTGTTAGCCCCATTGGTATCCTTTCTTGTACTGCGGTACTGTGTCGATAAATTTTTTGACGCGCGGCAGCATTGTTTCGGCCGTAAGTCCAAAGTGTTTAAGTAGCTCGTCTGGACTGCCAGATTCGCCAAAACGATCTTCCATGCCCACCCGTAGCAGCGGCACTGGCAATTTTTCAGAAAAAACTTCCGCCAATAAACCGCCAAAACCAGCCGCTGCCTGAGCTTCTTCGATCGAAACCGCTCGACCTGTCTTATCGACACTAGCCAAAACTGTTGCTTCATCGAGAGGCTTAATAGTTGGCACATGAACGACTTCAGCCGATATACCCTCTTCTTCGAGCATGCGCGATAGCATCAAAGCTTGATGAGTCAATGGTCCAGTCCCAAAAATTGTCAAATCATCACCTTCGCGTAGCACGTAAGCCTTACCGATCTCGAATGGCGAACCTTCAGTACTAAATATCGCCGACTTGTCGCGCGCCAAACGAATATAGCTTGGATCATTGGTTTTGGCGATAGCTAACGTCGCTTTTTCAGCCTCGATTGCATCGCCCGGATAAACCACAGTCATATGCGGCAAAACTCGCATCAGAGCAATATCTTCGAGCACTTGGTGTGTCGCACCATCTGGGCCAACTGACACGCCAGCATGCGCACCGACAATCTTGACTGGCATTTCATTTAGACAAATTGTCGTCCGAATCTGCTCCCAGTTACGCCCCGGACTAAATGCCGCATAACTAGCCGCAAATGGAATCTTGCCGACTCTCGCCATACCGCTGGCCACAGTTACCAAATTTTGCTCGGCGACGC
>Ga0075152_10001376_pt1 | contig 17521 bp, 20 predicted proteins | sample JI61114C2DNA_FD_70964 | JGI IMG/M metagenome (GOLD analysis project Ga0075152, IMG submission 70964) | Wastewater effluent complex algal communities from Wisconsin, to seasonally profile nutrient transformation and Carbon sequestration -... | ecosystem: Engineered > WWTP > Effluent > Algae...
AAATCCTTGAAGCGCGCGTGATCGAGATGCAGGACGAAGGCCGTGCGTGCGCCCTCCGGGCGAAAACTGACGCTGCCGATCGGGATCTCCACCCCGTCGCGGCCTTCCAGCGTGATGGTCTGCGTGCCGTCGAGCTCCCACGCGAGCGCCGGGCAAGACAGCCCTATCAGGGCACCAACAGCCAGTACCCGGCAGGTCTGGCGAATAGGCAGGACACGCATGGCGACACCTCTGACGGGGACGGACACGATAGTGTCGATCACCGGCGCGCGGCTTCGTTCCCTGCGCCACTCAGCCCGCGCCGACAATCTCCCCCAGGCGGGCCAGGGCGGCCTCGATCTGCGGAGAGAAGGGATAGCCGCAGCTGATGCGCAGGAAGCGGTCGAAGCGCGCCGAGTTGGAGAAAAGCAGGCCGGGCGCCACCCGGATGCCCTCACACAGGGCGGTTTCGAAGACCCGCCGGGAAGAGCAGCCCTCGGGCATCTCCACCCACAGTAGCATGCCGCCCCCGGGCATGTTGAGGCGGGTGCCCGCCGGAAAGCGGGCGGCAACCGTCTCCGCCGTGCGCTCGCGCTGGTCCTTGAGCTGGCGGCGCAGGCGTGACAGGTGCCGGTCGAAGGCGTGGCTGGCCATGAACTCGCCGATGGCGATCTGGGCCAGCGCATCGTTGGGCCGGCTCTGGGCGTGCTTGAGCATGCGGATGCGGTCCTGCCAGCGCCCGCCGGTCATCCAGCCCACCCGCATGCCGGGGGCCAGGGTCTTGTGGAAGGAGCCGCAGTGGATCACGTTGCCGCTGCGGTCCCAGGCCTTGCAACCGCTGAGGGGCTGCTCGGCATCGCTGAGGGCGCCGTAGATGTCGTCCTCCACCAGGGGCACCCGATAGGTCTCGCACAGCGCGACCAGACGGGCCTTCTCCGCGTCCGGCATGACGCAGCCGAGGGGGTTCTGGAAGTTGGGCACCACCACCACGGCGGCGATCCGCTCGTGGGTCTGGAAAGCCAGCTCCAGGGCCTCCACGGACAGGCCCCGGCTCGGGCTGGTGGGAATCTCGAGGGTGCGCAGGCCGAGGCTCTCGATGACCTGCAGGAGACCGAAATAGGTCGGTGACTCGACCGCGATCACATCGCCGGGCCGGCTCACCGCACGCAATGCGAGGTTGATGGCCTCGGTGCAGCCATGGGTCACCAGGATCTCGTCCGCCGTCAGGTGCATGCCCGCGGCCAGGGCACGGCGTGCCAGCACCGCCCGGAAACCCGGGTCGCCCTGGGGGGGCACCGGGCTCACCAGCACCTCCGGATGCCGACGCAAGGCGCGCAGGGCAGCGTTCTTGAGGGCTTCCTGGGGATAGGCTTCGGGCGCCCCAAAGGCCAGGGCCAGATTGGTGTGCACCGGGTGGCGCTCGCATTTGGTGACGAAATCCGAGACCCGGTCGTGAATACCGGCAAAGGCCGCCGGATCGGGCGCCAGGGCCGCCGCCCGCGGGTCGGGCTCGCTGACAGGCTGCAGATGGGCCCGCCGCGGGCGCTGCACGAAGTAGCCCGAACGCGGCCGCGCCTCGAGCAGCCCCTCATCCTCCAGGCTGCGGCAGGCCTGCAGCACCGTGGACAGGCTGACTCCGTGCTGCTTCACCAGGCTGCGCAGGGAGGGCATGCGCTGCCCCGGCGGCAGCACACCGGACTCGATGGCCCGCCGGTAGTGGGCGGCCACCTGGGCGTAAAGCAGGGTATCGGGGAGTTCGGATTCCATGGCGCGATCATCCCCGAAGCCAGGCGGAGGCCACAGGTACAGACGGGCTAAAAGCGCACCATAACAGGCTTCAAAAGATGCTGCTGAACCGATACAGAAAGGCGATTGCTGTGTCTGACGGACAGCGCCGGGGATCCGTAATCTGTAGCCATCCCCACTCACGGAGCCCGCCATGGACCCGACACCCCTCAAACCGGACGCAACATTGCAACTCGGCCCCGCCCAGCGCCACCTGTGCCACGCGGCAGCAGGCAGCGTGCTGGTGGTGGAAGAAGGCCTGGTACTTCTGGACGGGCCGCCCCGCTGGCTGAGCGCGCAGATGCTGACGCCACGCCGCCAGGTCGAAGCGGGCTGCTGCCATGTGCTGGAAGAGGACGGCTGGATCGGGCTGACGGCCCCCCGGGGGGCCCGCCTGCGCCTGCTGGCGGAACGGGGCGAGGGCACGGACGATGGCTTGCTGGCCCTGCTGCTGGCCCGGGTGCGCTGGCTGCGGACCCTGGAGAACCGCCTGCTCGCCGCCGGTGTGGCGGCCCTGCGCCTGCGGCTGGAAAGACGGGAAAACTGAAACTGGCCGGAAACCGGCCAGTGGGCTGAAGAAAAGCCTGGGCCTAGCGACCGGCGCTGGTGCGCCTCATGCCATAGCCGGCCTCGATGTCCCATTCAGCCAGGATCTCGGCCGCCTGGCAGGCCAGCTCGGGGTCGTCGAAGCCTTCCCGGGACGGCACACGCACAAAGCTGCGCAGCAGACGCCCGTTCTTGGCAAAGAGGTCGTACCAGCCGTCCCACTTGCCGTCGTTGTCACGACGCAGCACCGCGTAAGGCTGAAAAGTGAAGTCACCATGCATCTGCAGAGACATTTTGCTGCTCCCTCCAATCCAAGAACATGCGGACGAATTGCCACGCAGGGAATCGAGTGCAGATTCTAAAGATCGCGCTGCAGCAAGGGGTTAAACATCATGGCATCGGCACAGCCCGAATCAATCGTTCACAAAGTCAGCCCATAGGGGTTGATCCAGCCTGATGGCATGGGCTCAACGGGCGGCCAGACGCCCCCGCAACCAGCGCATCAGCGTGCCGAGCAGGGGCAGACGGGCATACAGTTCCTCGCCGGTATCCCAGTAGTCCCGGTGGGTCGCCACCCGGCCGTCGGCGGCAAAACGCAGGTGGGTGGCACCACGGATGCACTGCAGTTCGGCCTCCTTCCAGCCCCGGAAGCGGAACTCGAACTCCCAGGCGAGCCAGGCTTCGTCGCCCTCCTCCATGCGGCTGCTCACCCGGAAGCGCGGCTCCTGCACCTGCTCGTACATGTGGCGGAACACCTTCTCGATGGCTGACAGGCCGCACACCTCATTGAAGGGGTCCTTGAAGCGGGCATCGGCGGCATACACCTCGGCAATGCGGGCCAGGCTGTCGGGGGAGAGGGATTCGTAGAAGTCCACCACCCGCGCCACAGCGAGATGCGTGTCGATCACAGGCCGGTGCTCCGGGCGATAAGACGAAAGTAGAGGCGGTCGGGCAGGATGCCCAGCAGCTTCAGGACCCGGGTGAAACGGCGCGGGAAGTGGATCTCGAAGGCACCGCTGGCGAAGCCCTTGACGATGCGCGCCGCGGCATCCGCTGCGGAGATCAGCGCCGGCATCTCGAAATCGTTCTGGGCCGTGAGCGGCGTGGCCACAAAGCCGGGGTTGATCAGGAACACCGACACTCCTTTCGGAGCAAGGTCGAGATACAGGGTTTCGGCAAAGTTGATCAGCGCCGCCTTGCTCGGCCCATAGGCCAGGGCCTTGGGCAGGCCACGGTAGCCGGCCACGCTGCCAACGATGGCCAGCGCCCCATGCCCCTGGCGGAGCAGTTGTGGCAAAGCCGCGGCCACGCCGTCCATCACCCCGAGGAGGTTGGTGTGCACCGTGTGGCGGGCGTTGTCGGTGGTCAGATCCCAGGCCCGCAGGGGCATGTAGGTGCCAGCGTTGAGGATAACCAGATCCACCCCGCCCCAGGCGTCGAGCAACTGCATCATGGCCGGGGTGAAGGCGCCTGCGTCGGTCACGTCCAGAGGCAGCACCAGGGCATCACGCAGCCCGCTGGCCACCTGCTGCAGCCGCTCGGCACTACGCGCCGACAGAGCCAGACGTGCGCCACGGGCATCCAGCTCTGCGGCCAACGCAGCACCTATGCCCGAGGAGGCACCGACGATCCACACCCGCCGGCCCTGCCAGTCGGTGATCGGAGTGTTCAGCGGATCAAACCAGCCCATGCTCATGTCTAGTCGCGTTTGCGGAAACTCAGGGTTACTTCACCCAGGTGGAAGCCGAACTTGCTCATCACCGAACGGTTGAGCATCACCCGGTCATCCATCAGGAACATCCAGTCATCGAAGTCCACGTTGTACACCTTGCCGTCCACCGGCAGGGCCATCACATACTTCCAGCGTAGTGCATTGCCGCGGGCTTCGCCGCTCGCCTCGCCGACCACGTCATCGGCCTTGCCAGTGTAGCGGTGGGCATCCAGCCGGGTCAGGGTCCACACCCGGCGCTGGGTACTGCCGTCCGAGTAGGTGAAGCGCTCGTCCAGAGTGCCGGTGTTGCCCGCCCAGCGGGCATCGATCAGCACATGAAAGCGCTTCACCACCTTGCCGGAGCGGTCCTGGAAGATGCCGTCGGCGTCGAGGGTGCCGTTGAAATAGCGGGTCAGGTCGAGCTCGGGCTTCTCGGTGGCGTAGTCCGCCACCTCCACCGATGCACAGCCGCCAAGCCCGACGAAGCCTGCCAGCAGGATGGCCAGTTTGCTCATTGCGTTTCCCCTTCCATGATCCGGCGCCAACGCCACAGGGCGGCAGCCGCCATTAGTTTGAGTACCAGAGGCACCACGGCATACACGGCCGACAAAGCCGCCGTGGCACCTGCGTCCCGGGCCCCCGGCGCGTAGCCGAGAAAGCCCAACAGCGGCAAGGCCAGCCCAGCCGCGAGGGCCAGGTTGGCCTTGGTGACGAAAGCCCACCAGCCGAAACAGGCCCCGGCGCGCCCCTCCGCACGGCGCGCCAGCTGATCGGCGAGCAGGGCCGGCGGCAGGGCCAGATCAGCGCCCAAAGCCAGGCCGGAGAGCACGCAAATCGCGCCAAAGGCCAACGTGTCGCCGGGACCGATCAGCGCAGCCCAGGCAAACACAGCCACGGCCAGCCCCATGCCGGCCAGCCAGGCTCGCGCCTTGCCCACCCGCCGGGCCAGGCTCACCCACACCGGCAGGCCGGCGGCACCGGCCAGAAAATAGATGGCCAGGAACAGCCCCGACAGATCTTCCCGCTGGACCACGTCGGCCACGAAGAACAGCACCGTCGACGCCGGCACTGCCGCGGCGATCCCGTTGAGGGCAAACACCCCCAGCAGCGCAGCGAAAGGCCTGTCGGCGAGGGCGCCGCGCAGGGCTGCCCAGGGGTTCTCCTGCCGGGCCACGGGGCGCCGGCCGGCGGGCATGCCCGGCAGGCTGACCATCGCCACCAGTGCCAGGACGGCCACGAACACCCCTCCCGTCCGCGCCAGCCCGGCCTCCATGGTGGCGGCCAGCACACCCGGCAACGCCGCCGCCAGCAACACGCCGAGGAGCCCGAAGCCCTCCCGTGTCGCCACCAGACGGGTGCGCATGTCGCTGCTCTCTCCCAGCTCGGCGCCCCAGGCCCCGTGGTTGATGGTGGCCACCGAGTAGCCGAAGGTCACCACCACCAGCAAGCTCGCCAGCCACAGGCCGCCCGCCCCGGGGGGCGGCGCCAGCAGGCCGCCCACGCCCACGGCCAGCAGGGGCAGGGCCAGGGCGATGAGCCGTCGCCGGCTCGAAAAACGGTCAGACACCCAGCCGATCAAGGGGTCGCTGAGGGCGTCGACGACCCGGGTCAGCAGCAGGATTGCCCCCACCAGGGCCAGGCTCAGCCCGGCCTGATCCGCATACAGCTTCGGCACGTGCACGTAGATGGGCAGCGCCGCGAAGGCCAGGGGCAAGCCCAACAGACCGTAGCGCAGGCCCAGCAGGCGCACGGGCGCGGCGCTCAAGACGGCGGCCCGAGCAGGCGGCTGCGCAGGGCCGGCACCCGGGTGCGGCTGTCGAGCCAGATGGCAAAGAAGGCCCGGGAGAAAGCCGGGTCGGCAACCTCTCCGGATAGCCGCCCCTGGTGATAGAAGGCCGCACCTCGGCCGGGCAGGTGCACACCCACGATGGTCTCTCCGGCGGCCACGTCCGGAAAGACCCGCTCCAGATCGCTCTTCCAGCGGGCCAGGCGGGCCTCGTCGCCACCACCGAGGCGACGCATCTCGTCCAGGCTGGTGGACACCAGGGTGTCCCGGGAAAAGGCACGGGCGTAGGTGAGGGCCAGGGCGAAGGGGGCATCCTCCCGGTAAGCTTGGCCACTCACCCACAGGCTGGCGCCGTAAAGGCGCAGGCCGAGGAAGCTGGCGTCACCGCTGCCCAGGTTGCGCCAGGCGGGCGCCAGGGCCTTCACCGGCTCGGGCAGGCTGGCCTGCACTGGAAGCACGGCGCCTGCCAGCGCCGCCAGCAGGATGAGCTTACGCAGCCGGAGCATGGCCGAAGGCAAACTGATGCACATCGACGCTGCCGGCCCGGAAGCCAGCCTCGCAATAGGCCAGGTAGAAGCGCCACAGACGCACGAAGCGCTCGTCGTAGCCCAGCTCGCGCACCGCCGGCAGCGCCGCTTCGAAGCGCCGCTGCCAGTGCACCAGGGTTTCTGCGTAATCCAGGCCAAAAGCCAGGTCTGCGCTCACGGCCAGACCAGCCTTGGCAGCCTGACGCCGGACGATATCCGGGCTGGGCAGCATGCCGCCCGGGAAGACATAGCGCTGGATGAAATCGGTGCCCTTGCGGTAGCTGGGGAAGAGCGCATCGGCGATGGTGATGGTCTGCACCACGGCGCGGCCGCCGGGCTTGAGGCGGTCATGGATCTGGGCGAAGTAACCCGGCCAGAAGCGCTCGCCCACCGCCTCCATCATCTCGATGGAGACGATGTGGTCGTAAGTGCCGCGCACGTCACGGTAGTCGCACAGCTCGAAGTCCGCCTCACCGGCCCAGCCGCCGTGCTTCGCCCGCTGCCGCGCCCAGGCCAGCTGCTCCTTCGACAGGGTCAGGCCGAGCACGCGGCAGCCGTATTCCTGCACCGCGATCTCGGCGAAGCCACCCCAGCCGCAGCCGATCTCGAGAATCACCTGCCCGGGCCGGACATCCAGGGTGTCGAGGATGTTGCGGTACTTGCGGCGCTGGGCCGCATCCAGGGTTTCGCCGGCCCCCAGGCCGAGGGCGCTGGAGTAGGTCATGCCCGGGTCCAGCCACAGGCGGTAGAAGTCGTTGCCCAGGTCGTAGTGGGCCTGGATGTTGCGCTGGGAGCCGGCCCGGGTGTTGGCCCGCAGCAGGTGGGTGAGGCGATGGCCGATCAGGCGCCAGGCCTTGCCGTGGATGGCGCGCTGCAGGGTGTCCCGGTTGCGGGCCAGCAGTGTCAGCAAGGCGGGCAGATCAGGCGTCTGCCAGTCGCCGTCCATCCAGGCTTCGGCAAAGCCGATGTCGCCCTTTGCCAAGATGTCGTCGAAGACACGCTCATCCTCCACGCGCATGTGGGCCACGCAGGGGCCACGCCCGACGCGCCGGGTCAGGCCGTCACGCAGATGGATGTCGATGGCGCCGTCCTGGATGCTGTCAAGGAGGCCCAGCACGAGGCGGGTGCCGCGGCGCAGATGCGCGGCCTGATCGGCAACGGCGCCGACAAAGGGGTGTTCCAGCCGGTTCATGACGAAAGCTCCTCGGTGGGCGGATGGGGTTTGCGGAAAAAGGGAACGCGACGGAGAGCGAGCCGCAAGGCTTGCCAATGGATACGGGCCACCACGCCGAAGCTCATCAGCGGCAGGCGCACCAGCCAGCCCAGCAGGGCGCGGCCGGTGAGGGGCTGCTCCCGGCCCGACAGGCGGGTGGCAAGCTGGCAGTGGCCGCCCTCCCAGTAGTCGATGGCGGTGCTCACCACCCCGCCCTGACGGGAGAAGCGGAAGCGATACTCGCCCCGTACCGGAAAGAAGGGCGACACGTGAAAGACCTTGCAGGCCTTCAGCTCGTCACCGGCGGTGATGGGGCGGTGGTCCGGGTGGGCCACCAGATAGTTGTGATGCTCGCCGAAGGTGTTGCTGACTTCGGCGAGCACGGCACGCAGACCGCCCTGCCGGTCATGGCAGAACCAAAAGCTCACGGGATTGAACAGAAAGCCAAACATGCGCGGCATGGTCTGCAGCACCACCTCGCCGTCGGCCTCGACCAGCCCATTGCGTTCAAGCAGATCGCGGATCCAGGGCAACAAGGGTGAGCCGTTGCGAGCACCGTGGTCACGGCTGCGCAGGGTGAACACGCCCGGGCGATCCACGCCCAGCAGCGGCACGCGCAGGCCCTCCAGGCTGCCAAGGGGAATACGCAGGGTGGCCAGGGGGTAGGTGAAGCGGTTATGCACCGGGCGGGTGCGCTCGTGCATGACTGCGCCCATGCACACCTTCGGTGTGAACGCCTGCGTTTCCATCATGCCACGGCCTCACTGTGGTGGCCGCTGCCCTGCCACGGTGCCGCCACACCCAGGGCGGCAGCCACGACGAGGGCCGACTTAAGCCCGTCCTCATGGAAGCCATAGCCCGTCCAGGCGCCGGCAAACCAGCTGTTGCGCTGCCCCTGCAGGGCCGGCAGGCAAGCCTGGGCATCAATGGCGCCCTGGTCGAAAACCGGGTGGGCGTAAGCGTAGCGCCCCAGCACGGTGTCGGCCGCAGGCTCGATGAGAGGATTGAGGGACAGGACCACCGGCGTGCTCACCGGCAGAGGCTGCAGGCGATTGAGCAGATAGGACACCGACACCGGCCGCTCCCCCGGCGCGCCATGGCCGGACAGGTAGTTCCAGGCGGACCACACGCCGGGGCGACGGGGCAGCAGGCGCGTGTCGGTGTGCAGCCAGGCATCGTTGTGCTGGTACTTCACGGCCCCCAGCACCGCACGCTCGGCCTCGCTGGCGTCGGCGCCGAGCAGGGCCAGGGTCTGGTCGGAGTGGCAGGCAAACACCACCTCGTCGAAGCGCTCAACCCCGCTGCGGGTGCGCACTGCCACGCCGAAGCCCGCCTCGCGGCGCACCTCCAGCACCGGGGTGGCCACACGCACCTCGCCAATACCGCTCAGGAGCTTGTCCACGTAGCTGCGCGCGCCGTTTCTCACCGTGTACCAGCGCGGCCGGTCAAAGACCTGCAGCAGGCCGTGGTTGTGGCAGAAGCGCACGAAGGTGGCCAGCGGATAGGCCATCATGCTGCGCGTCGGGCAACTCCAGATGGCCGCCGCCATGGGGATCAGGTACCAGTCACGAAAGGCGTGGCTGTAGCCATGGGTCACCAGATAGTCGCCGAGGGCCATGTCGGGGGTCGTGCCCTCCCGCGCCATGCGCGTGGTTTCCCGGTTGAAGCGCCGGATGTCCTGGAGCATGCGCCAGAAGTCCGGCCGCAGCAGGTTGCGGCGCTGGGCAAAGAGGCTGGCCAGATCGCTGCCGGCCCACTCCACGTCGGTCGCCGTCAGGCTCACACCGAAGGACATCTCGCTTTCCACCGCGTCGACGCCGAGCAGGGCGAACAGGGCGCACAGGTTGGGGTAGGTACGCCGGTTGAAGACCAGAAAACCCGTATCCACCGGGAAACGCTGCCCGTCCACCTCAACGTCTACCGTGTGGGTGTGCCCCCCCAGGTAGTCACCGCCTTCAAACAGCACCACCTCGTGCTCGCGGCTGAGCAACCAGGCGCTGGCCAGCCCGGCAATGCCGGCACCGATCACGGCGATGCGCCTACCCTCCCGGGGGCGGGAAGCAAACTTGTCTAGCGGACCACGATCCATTGGCGACTCCTAAGAAATACTCTGGCGCTCAGCGCTGGTGAGGACATTGGTAACGAGCGGTTCGGGTTCGTCCCGGGCATCGCAGGGGCGAAATCGGGCCGCTCGGCAGATTCACTCACACGCTCTCAGCCGTTGCGGCCTTCCATCAGGGCGTAGGCCGAGTGGTTGTGGATCGACTCGAAGTTTTCAGACTCCACCGTCCACGCCGCGATGCGCGGCTCCGCGCGCAGGCGCAGGGCCACGTCACGCACCAGGTCCTCGACGAACTTGGGGTTGTCGTAAGCACGCTCGGTGACCCACTTTTCGTCAGGGCGCTTGAGCAGGCCGAAGATCTCGCAGGACGCCTCCTCCTCGGCAATCCGCACCAGTTCCTCGAGGCTCATGTCTTCCCTCAGCTGCGCGCTCAGGGTCAGATGCGAGCGCTGGTTGTGGGCGCCGTAGTCGGAGATCTTCTTGGAGCAGGGGCACAGGCTGGTCACCGGCACCACCACCTTGATGCTCAGCTCCGCCTCGCGGCCGAAGGCCTTGTCCACGCTGACCGTGGCATCCAGGTCGAGCAGACTCTCGACGCCGCTCACCGGGGCACGCTTGCGCATGAAGAAGGGGAAACGCATCTCGATGCGCCCGGCCGGGGCCCCCAGATGGATCAGGGTTTCGCTGATCAGATCACGCAGACCCGCCATGTCCAGTGCCGCCCTTTCGCTTTCCAGAATCTCGACGAAGCGCGACATGTGGGTACCCTTGACCTCGGGGGGCAGGAACACCGTCATTTCGAGGTTCGCCACGGTGTGCTGAACCTGCCCCTCCTTGTCCAGAAAGCGCAGGGGGTAGCGCAACCCCCGAACGCCGACCCGTTGAATGGCCAGTTGGCGCAGGTCCGGGGAGGCCTGGACATCGGGAAGGTGCAGCTTTTCGGGTGCATTCACGGGAACTCTCCTGTCTGGGGCGGGTAGGTAGTGATGTTCAGAGACGGTCTGCGAGGGCTTTTTCAACTGCATTCACCAGACTGCGGCTGTCCGGTGAGGTGGTACTGGGGAAGCTCAGCACCTTCTGGCCACTGCGATCGATCAGGTATTTGTGGAAATTCCACTTTGGCCGCTCGCCGGTGAGGGACGCCAGCTGACGGTAGAGCGGGTTGGTAGAGGAGCCGGTGACGTCAGTCTTGGCAAACATCGGAAACTTGACGCCGTAGGTCAGCCGACAGAAATCGGCGATCTCCTTGTTGCTGCCCGGCTCCTGGCTGCCGAAGTCATTGGACGGAAAGCCCACTACGACCAGCCCCTGCTCCCGGTACTTGGCGTACATCTTCTCCAGCCCGTCGTACTGGCTGGTGAAACCGCAGAAGCTGGCGGTGTTGACCACCAGCACGACCTTGCCCTTGTATTGGCACAGGGACTGGGGCGCATCGTCCTGGAGTCGCGGAAAGCGATGGTCGAGCAGGGCCGGGCAGGCTTCGGCGGCAGCATGGGCCGCACCAGCGACAAACATCAGGGCAAGAACGAGGATGTGGCGGCACAGGGAAAGCATGATCATCCCCTGCTCACAGGCCGGCGTTCTGATGCAGAAAGATCTTCACCGCCAGGTCTTCGTCCTGGACAGAAACGGGGGCAGCCTCGGTTTCAGGGGCCACAGCCGAGGCGCCGAATACATGCGGCTGCGCCGCCATCTGCTGGACACCAAAGGCCACCGCACCCATCAACAAGAGGGAGAAGAGCATACCCGCAGGGGTTTCAAAACTCTGTGTGTGCATGATGTTTGTCCTGGACAATTAGGGGCGACACCCCTACACTAGGATCAAATCATCTCAATGTCAACATTTTGTCCAGGACAAAATATGAACACTCCACTCCAGCCTGCAGGTTTGCCGATTGCCGCCGTCGAACGTGACACCGGTTTGGCCAAGGACACATTGCGTGTCTGGGAGCGCCGCTATGGCTTTCCTCAGCCAACCCGGGATGCCAACGGCGAGCGGGTCTATCCGCTGGCCCAGGTAGACAAGCTACGCCTGCTTCGACGCTTGATTGATCAGGGCCTGCGCCCCGCCAAGATCATCAATCTCGAATTGCAGGCGCTGGTGGGCATGCTCGACGAGATCGGCAAGCCCCGGGACAGCGGAGACCCGGAACGCACAGCCCAGTTCGCGGCCATCCTCAAGTTCGTGCGCCTGCACCTCCATGAAGACCTGCGCCGCAGTCTGCAGCAGTTGCTGATGAAGCTCGGGCTGCAGCGCTTTGTCTGTGAGGTGGTCGCGCCGCTCAATCATCTGGTGGGTGATGCCTGGCTGCGCGGCGAGATGGAGGTGCCCGAAGAACACTTGTATACCGAACAGATCCAGAACATCCTGCGGGCAGCCATCAGCACTCACGCAGTTACCCGCAGCGCTCGGCCGGTGGTGATGCTGACCACCTTCCCCGAAGAACAGCACGCGCTGGGCCTGCTGATGGTCGAGGCTGCCATCACGCCCGAAGGCGCCTGTTGCGTATCCCTGGGCACCCAGACGCCCCTGGAGGACATCCGCAGCGCCGCCGCCAGCGGGCGCTTCGACATCGTCGCCGTGTCCTTCAGTTCGGCCTACCCGACCCGCCAGGCCATCGAAGGTCTGCGCAGCCTGCGCAGCGGTCTGCCCGAGCAGATCAGCCTGTGGGCGGGCGGCGCCGCCTTGCATGGCGCGGCCCGCAAGCTCCCCGACATCACCGTATTCGAATCCATCGATGCCCTGCCTGCCGCGCTCGAAGCGTGGCGGAAGGCCTCGGGCGTGGCTCAACCGTAAGCAGACGCAGGGGCAAGGCGCTGGCGCGGCACCCGCTGCATGGACCAGTTGGCCAAGGCCCACTGCCAGACTGCCGCCAAACCGGATTCCGCCAGCCCCCCCGGCGGCCCCTGGCCGAGAAAGTCGAGAGCATCGACCAACACGCCTGCCGGCTCCTGATTCTCGATACTGCGTGCCAGGGTCTGCTTGGACAGCTTCTCGCCTGCAGCGTTGGTGGCCACAGGGAGATGGGCGTAAACCGGGGTCGGGTAGCCGAGCAGGCGCTGCACCACGATCTGGCGGGCCGTCGAATCGAGCAGGTCAGCCCCCCGCACCACTTCGCTCACCCCCGCCTCCGCGTCATCCACCACCACCGCAAGCTGGTAGGCAAACAGGCCATCGGCACGCAGCAGCACGAAATCACCCACATCGGCGGCCACATCCTCTTCGATCAGGCCCTGCACCCCGTCCTCGAAACGGACCCCACCCGCGGGCACCCGCAGGCGCCAGGCACGGGCCTCACGGCCCACCGGTAGCCCGGCACGGCAAGTGCCGGGATAGCGCCGGGTGCCATCCCTGGCAAGGGAGGAATCGGCCATCTCCCTGCGCGTGCATGCACAGCCGAAGAGCATGCCTGCCGCCTCCAGGCGGGCAAAGGCTGCCTGATAGGCCGCCGTACGCCGGGTCTGCCAGATCACCTCGCCATCCCAGGCGAAACCATAGGCCTCCAGGGTGCGCAGGATGCCGTCGGCCGCTCCCGGCACACTGCGCGGTGCATCCACATCCTCAATTCGCAACAGCCAGCGCCCACCCCGGGCGCGAACCGACAGGCAACTGCCCAGGGCCGCAACCATCGAGCCGAAGTGCAGCGGCCCGGTGGGCGATGGCGCGAAACGCCCCACCAGCGCTGCCGATGCCACGCCCGACGACTTATTCTTCATGCATTTTCACCCACCCAAAAGACACAACATTAAACAAATCAGGCGCTTACCCGATCTGAGCGAAACCCCTATGACTTTCGGCATATTCCGCTTCCAGCAATGCCCCCGGATAATCCGTGCGGCCCTAGGAAAGCCCGCCCAAGGGCATTGTGGCAGCGATTCGGCAAGGTCCGAAAGAGCCCGCCAGTCATGACATTCCCAGTCTCCACGCCGACGCACCCAACGCCTTCCGCATGAAACCTGGCAGCCTTTCCCTCCTTCGTCCGGATATGCCGCAGGCGGCACCCGCCGGTCCGAGGAGGCATTCGCTCGCCCTGCACCACCTCCGCCGGGTTCATCTGCTCGGGCAGCTCGCCAGCATCGTCACGGTGGTCGGCCTGTGGTCCCACATGGCGAGCCCTGGGCTGCTCCTGCTATGGTGGCTGGGGCTGATTGCCTTCCAGGGGCTCCTCATCGGCCTGACCCACCCGGCCCGCCTGGCCCAGCCCGGCACGCCCATCCACGACCCCCTGCTGCGCCACTACCTTCTCTCTGCCATCGCGGTGTTGGGCGGCGGGGCTTGGGGAAGCCTGGCCCTGGTCGGCCCCTACGAGGCCGGCCCCCAGGCCCAGGCCATCCTGTTCATGGCCCTCGGGGGCGTCACCCTGGCCGGCGCCGGCATCCTTTACGCCAGCCGTAGCGCGTGCGCGGTGTTCGTCACCGCCGTGCAATTGCCCCTGTTCATCCAGACCGTCGTCAATCCGCCGGCCACGCTGCCCCACGCCAGTTTATTCCTCGGCGTGTTCGTGCTCATCGCCCTGACCCTCAACGACCTCCTCGCTGCGTCCCGGGGCGGTCGCCCCTTGATTGACGCAGGTCCCGCCGAGCTGCTCCAGCAAGCCATGCTTGACAACACCGGTGAAGCCATCGTGCTCTCCCGCGGGCACCGCATCCAGCGCTGGAACCAGCGCCTCCCGGAAGTCCTGCACTGCAGCCCGGCGGATCTCTCCGGACGGCGCCTCGATGTCTGCTTCGGCACTCGCCAGGAATGGCGCCGACACGCCCGCAAGGCCATCGACACCCTCGGCCGCGGAGAAACCTACCGGGGCGTCACCCGCCTGCGCCGCCTGGACGGCAGCGACTTCTGGGCGGAAGTCTCCGGCAGAAAGGTCGGCTCCTGCGATACCTCGGCGCACATCGTCTGGACGGCCGCCGACATCACCGAACGAATCAGCGCCGAGGCCCGGGACGAACTGGCTCATACCCAGTTGCTGGCACTGCTCCAGCACTGTGCCGACTGGTACTGGGAAACCGACGGCCAGCACCGTCTGATGCAGATCACCCCGCTGGCGGTGGCTGCCGACGAAAGCCTGCAGCGCCAAATCGGCCGCAAATGGTGGCAGTTCCAGCGTAGCGGTCAGAGCCCCCACCCGGCCCATGGCACCCTGCGCCGGACCTTCGAACAAAGGGAGAGCTTTCGCGACCTGCAGGTGGACGTCCCCGACGGCAGCCATACCCCACGCCGGCTGCAGCTCAACGGCACACCACGGCACGACGAGCACGGGGGCTTTGTCGGCTACCATGGAATCGCCACGGACGTGACCGAGCGGATCCGCGACAGGGAACGTATCTACTTCCTGGCCTACCACGACGCCCTTACTGGCCTGCCCAACCGCCGCCTGCTGATGGACAGACTGGCCCAGTCCATCGCCCGCGCTCAGCGCTACCAGGGTCACATTGGGGTCATCCTGGTGGATGTGGACGACTTCAAGCGCATCAACGACCTGGCCGGCCACGGCACCGGCGACAGAATCCTGGTGGAAATGGCCGACCGGCTGCGCCACAGCGTGCGCTCCTGCGACACGGTGGCCCGCCTGGAGGGTGATACCTTCGTGATCCTGCTACCCGAGCTCGACGGCGCCAGCGCCGCCGAACCGGTCGCCGCCAAGATCCTGTCGGTGCTGCATCAGCCCCTCGCCCAGCCCTCTCCCCGCAACATGCTGGGCGCCAGCCTCGGCATCGCCACTTTCCCCGACGACGCCAGCAGCGCCGAGGGCCTGCTGCGCATTGCCGACGGCCGCATGCTGCGCGCCAAGCGGCGCGGCGGGCAGCGCATCGAACGCGCCTGAGCCCACTACAACGCGCGCCTTACACGTAGCGCAGGCGCCGGCTGCGCTCCAGGCGCTCGGCAAATTTCGGAAAATCGAGCCCGGTGCGCCCCCGCAGGGCCTTGGCCTGATTGCCGATCTCGCGCCAGCGCGGGGCGAAGCCCGGGGCACGGATGGCCAGCACGATGTCGTTGCCATCGGCCAGGGAGATGCTCAGCACGCGGTCATCGAAGACGCCGGCGATCATCGCCAGATGGGCCTCCCGATCGGCCCGCTCACCGGCCAGGTTCGCCACCATCAGGCCACGCCCGGCAAGGGCGTCATGCACCGTCTGATAGAAATAGCTCGAGCTCACCGAACCCGACAGGCCATGGCGATCGAAGGCATCCATCATGATCACGTCGGGCCGCTCGTCCCAGCCGGCGCTCTCGATCACCGCATCCGCCCCGTCGCCCTCCCGCACCTGCAGGCGGGCATCGTCGGGCGGCAACTCGAACTCGTCACGGAAGGCGATCACCCGGGGGTCGATCTCCACCACCGTGATGCGCGCCGACCCCACGTGCCGGTAGCAGAACTTGGCCAGCGAACCGCCGCCGAGGCCCAGCATGAGCATATGGCGCGGCTTGGGCAGGAAGAGCAGGAAGCTCATCATCGCCTGGGTGTAGTCCAGCTCCAGCGCGAAGGGGTCCTTCAGGCTCATGGTGCTCTGGATCAGGGACAGGGAGAAATGCAGGCTGCGGGTGGTGCCGTCGTCGATCACGAAGGGCTTGTCGTAGGCCCCCGACACCACCTGGCCAAGCACCGCGCGGGTGTCGCAATCCGCCGGTTCGAGCAGGCGGATGGTGTCGCTGTCGGAAAAGAAGGGGCTGGGCAGTACCAGTACGGAGGGTGTTTCAGCGGGAGGCACGGCGGGGAAAGGAACGAAGGCGGGGCTGCATTGTAAACCCGCGGCCGAGACATTCAGGGTGTCGCCCGACAGGCCGGGCAGACCGCGCCGATCTCCACCTCGGGGCTCTCCAGCTGATGCCCTGCCGCCGCCAGACTGGCCGCCAGGGCCCCCATCACCGCATCATCCTGCAACTCCGTCACCCCATTGCAGCGCGGACACACCAGGAACAAGCCCGGCATCTGCGCCTGGTGGCAGTGCTGGCTGCAGGCCACGAAGAGGTTCATGCGCCCGACCTTGTGGGCCAGCCCCTGCTCGATCAGGAAATCCAGCGCTCGATAGACGGTGGGCGGCGAAGCCCCCGGCTTGTCGGCCTTGATCCGCTCCAGCAGATCGTAGGCCTTCAAGCCCCTGGGGTGACGCAGCAGCAGCGCCAGCACCAGGCGCCGGATCGGCGTCAGACTGGCGCCACGGCTGCGGCAGCTCGCTTCGGCCTGATCGAGGAAGCCGGTTTCGACAGCGTCTGGGGAAGGGGCGGCAGTATTCATGGGGGAGTTCACACAGGCAGCAATGCAATGTTATAACATTGCAATTCAAACAGATTGTCAGGCGGCCATGTTAACCCGACTTGAGTGTGCCCCTCCCGGCAGTCAGCTCCCCCTGGAGGCCGTGCTCGACGCCCTGCCCTGGAACCAGGATGGCCTGATCACCGCGATCGCCCAGCAACACGATTCGGGCGAGGTGTTGATGCTGGCCTGGATGAACCGGGCGGCGCTTGCGGAGACCCTGAGCACGGGCCAGGCCTGCTACTGGTCCCGCTCCCGGCACAACCTGTGGCGCAAAGGGGAGACCTCCGGCTGCCGGCAACGTGTCATCGATGTCCGCTTCGACTGCGACGGCGACGCCGTGCTGCTGCAGGTGGACCAGCTCGGCGGCGCCTGCCATACCGGGCGGCGCAGCTGCTTTTACAACGGCGTGCGCGGTGACCGGATCGAAGTCCTCGACGCCCCACTCCCTCCCCTGCCCGCCCCGATTTCCCACAAGGAGACCCCATGACCCCGTCCTCCCGGGCCAGACTGCCCGTCACCGTCCTGTCCGGCTTCCTCGGTGCCGGCAAGACCACCCTGCTCAACCACGTCCTGCACAACCGGCAAGGCCTCAAGGTGGCGGTCATCGTCAATGACATGTCCGAGGTCAACATCGACGCCCGCCTGGTGGCCGA
>Ga0075152_10001379_pt1 | contig 17512 bp, 14 predicted proteins | sample JI61114C2DNA_FD_70964 | JGI IMG/M metagenome (GOLD analysis project Ga0075152, IMG submission 70964) | Wastewater effluent complex algal communities from Wisconsin, to seasonally profile nutrient transformation and Carbon sequestration -... | ecosystem: Engineered > WWTP > Effluent > Algae...
CTGCATACGCTGTAGCGTCTCCAAAAAAGCCGTACAAACTCAAACCATTGCAGCTTTTTCGCCGGGCCTGCGGGACGATTTGGTATTCCGCGCGCACAGCGGTAGCGGAAACCTGTCGGCGCTGCTGCTCGGATAGCGCCGAGTCTGCCGCGCATCACATCAGCACGGTCCAATTTGCTCCCCAGGCACACCGAGCAAGCCTTGTTGGCTCGCACCAGCATGGGTTAGCGACCAGCGGCAATTCCTGTCCAGGAGCGGGGGACGGATCGGAGGCGCGGGCTTGGCTCTGCGCATTTTCAGGTTCGGGGCTTACCCAAGCTGACGATGAGCGAAGTTGCCACACTCCTCCGAGTCCAAGTACGATCTAACAATGGCTAGTCCGCTGTACTTTGAGCGCTTTGTCGCCAAGCAGGGTGCGATCATCAAGGTGGAACTGTCCATCATCCATCCCGATGTCTCAGACTTTGGCACTGACCGCCTGTTTGCCTGGACACTCTTGTACGACTGGGTATCTCCAACCGACGACCAGGAGGACGCCAGTAATAATGTCGCGATGGCCTCACGTTATGTGAAGTCGGTCAAGCGCTCATCTGTCAAGAACGCCAAGATCAAGCACCGGGCCAAGGACTATTTCACGGTCACGCGTACCAACGACAAGAATCCTCAGGTCGTCTACACCATTGAGGTGACCCATGCCGCGCTCCTAGATGGAATCAAGGTTGGAGACGGTGATGAGCTGTATGACTACGTCGAGCCCGGCAAAGGCAAGGCTATGACCAAGCCCCCCCCAAGACACCAAGTCCAATGCGGCCAAGCAGAGCGAAGGGAAGACCACTGAGTCCACGCCTACGCCACGAACCTACGATGACCTCCGCATTATGGCGCTGGAGGGGATTCAGCGCTGCGGCGGAACCTGGTCAGACTATCTGATCGAGCAAGGAATCCTGCAGCGCTGGGCCAGGAACGCATCCGGCGACAGCTTGAAGTCGTGGCTCGCATTTCTGTCTCCCTCCTTCCGAGTACAGGGTGCAGCGCTCGTTGGTATCGATCGATTCGTGGCGAACCGAGTAGACGATGCGAAGGAACTCCTACACTACGCAGAGTCGCAGTACGTTGCGAAGGACGATTACAACCTCGCAGCAAGTAGTGGACTCGCTGCACTATGGTGGAGGCTGGGGCAGCAGCAGAAGGCCGATGAGATGTTCCAGCGCGTGCGCGACAGCATGACGCAGCACCAAGCCCATCAGACTGGGATGGTCCACACCCTACTGTCGGTTGCAGCCCTGGGCGGACAGTGGGAGCTAGTGCAGCAGCTTATTCCTCAAGCGCTCAGCCACGGAGACTACCTCGCGAGTAGGCTGGTTCTGGGAGCGACGGCTGCGTGGGAAGGACAAGAATCAGTCTTCGCAGCACTCCTAGACAGGTGGACTGCGGCAGTTGGGAATGACAGCCACCGCAAAAGCCAAGAACTGAGTGAGTCGCTGCTACATCGGGCGCTCGATCGAGGGGAGCCGGAAAACTATCTGGCCATGATGATTCGCTGGCCAAAGATCATCCAGGACTTTCAATACGGCTTCATCGCGTTGCTGAAGACCGAACAGAAATCACCGAAGTTAGCGGTGTCACTGGCTGAGACTCTGCTTCATCAGGATGATTGGCACTCTTCACTCCATCAGCAGAGCTTTGCCGTCCTATCGCGACACGCAAGAAAGCGCGCCCAGGAGTACGTCCAATCCCAACTACTGCAGTGGCAGGAAGGTGGCTACGGACTCCCCTACTTGGCCGCAATGGGAATGGAGACAGAGCTGCGGCAGATCATGGTGAAGGCGCTGCGGGTCGATCACTACAGCATCGCGCAGCATACTCCCAATCGCGCACTAGCCATCGAGTCACTGAAGGCAGCACAAGCAGCGTCCGCAGATCCCAACCCACTATTTCTGGTACCGCTGATGGATTTGGGAGAACGCGCCTGGGTGGACCAGCAGCTTGAGCGAAAGCTCGCGGCCATTGCACAGCTGCCCACCAAGGACCGTGACGTCCGATGTCGCTACTTTGCGAGTGCTGCAGCTCAAGTTGGACGCCCTGAGCTGGGTTTTGCCGCAATCCGGCTTCCTGGTCCCGCAGTGCGTCGCTATGCTGCCAGTGACATGGTACGTGGAGCAGCAGCGGTGTGTGATTTTACGACGGCCTACGCCGCGCTCCAGCTCGTTCCCGAGGGCGATGCTAATGGCCGGGTATCGACAGCGATTCAGTATGCAGTCCGTACTGCGGATAGTAGAGAGATAGACGGTCCGCGTGCGCTCCCCCTCGCGGTACTGGATGTTAGACCGTGCTAGGCCTCGGCAAGCGCGCTTTTACCTCCGCCAGCTTTCTGAGCTTGCACGTCCCGCTGCTGTGCTGCGCTGCTCGCGGAATTTAATCAGCATCGGTCCGTGCATCAATGAGCGGATCAAAAGGAATGAGGATACGAGCATGTTCGTTGGGCACTATGCCGCAGCGTTGGCTGCCAAAGCCGTCGAGCCCCGTGCGCCTCTCTGGAGCTATGTGGTCGCCAGCCAGCTGGTCGACTGGGGCTGGAGCGGCCTGGTGATAGCTGGGGTGGAGCGGCTGCGCTTGGATCCGAGCCTACCCGGCAGCCACTTGGTGCTGCTGGATATGCCATGGACGCACAGCCTGCCAGGGGCGCTGGTCTGGCCGTTGGCAGCAGCGGTAGTGGCAAGGATCGGCCTGCGCGTTCCAGCTGTGGCCGCGACCATGGTAGGGGTTGTTGTCTTTTCCCATTGGCTTGGTGACCTGCTGGTGCACCGCGCCGATCTGCTGCTCTATCCTGGTGGTCCCAAGGTGGGGCTTGCGCTGTGGAACTATCCTTTGCCGGAGATGATCTTGGAGCTTGGCCTCCTTGGCGTCAGCGCCATCCTGTGGACCGCGCAGCGCAAGGCCGAGGGGCGTCACACCTGGCCCGCAGCCTTGTTTTTCGCCGCCTTGGCCATGCTGCAGTTTGTCTCTGTTGCGCTCCCTACCGAAGGCACACCGGAACGCCTCGCCGGCACTGCCCTGCTGTCCTACGTAGTGGTTGCGCTTGGCGCCTGGTTGATGGATCGAAAGCCTGTCCAAACCTAGCAGGCCCGTAGACCTCGGTAGACCAGGCGACTACCTCGGCGGTGGCCGTCGAAGGCGCATTCCTTGTCATTCGCCTGGCTTGTTCGACCGGAGTATTCCGGACCGCAGCGCCTCCGCCCCTATTTCCACTTCAACGTATAGATGACCTGGTCGGACTCATAGCTAGTTACCGCGCAAGATACGTCACGTTCTCCAGCGATCTCGAGGGCTGCCCGAAAGCCGGTTCCGTAGGCGCTCGCGAGAAGCAAAGGAATCAGATTAGGGGGCGTTTGGAGCCTGAGTCGCCCCCCTTTTCCCGATTCATCAAGGCGGAGCAGCGTTGCGGATGTCCCACGATGGAACATGGCCCAGTTGTCGCCGAACTTCGCGAGGATGCGCCGTACTCCACCTAGTCGGAAGAGAACCCGATACATGTTCGAGTCAAGGAGCGAGTAGTTGGTTTGATAGGCGTGCTCAAGAAATGTTGTGCTTGAAAAAACAGTGTCGGCACTCGCCATGTAGATCGCGGACGTTTGCGTCTCGGAAATCCATGTGTTCGGTGGCGACGGATGCTCAAGAAACGCAGCGAGGACCGGTGGCAGAGCATCTCGAAGTACGGAGGTATTGACCCCTTTGAAAAAATTTCGAAGTACGGATGCTTTGACTTCGCACTGTGGATAGGACCGAGCCCCGTCGGGTAACGACTCGAGGTATCGCTTCATCGTCGGAAGGTCAGTTCCCATTCGCCTAAGGATACTGCATCTATCGGCTCTGACGCGAGTCGGTTCCGCCGCCTTAAGAGGCCGCTCGACCAGAACCAAGCGCACGCATCAGCCGTCGTCGCTGAGACAGCGTCACTACTTCGGCACTGGTGGCATAGTGGAACGCCGACAGCGCGCTCGCTGGCAGACTGCGAAGCTGCTCACAAAACTGCGCCAGTATCTTGTCTGTGCTGTATTCCCCAACAAACAAGCGCAATCCAAAGGTTGGCTCTGCGGGCTGCCGCTGAAACACGGCTTGCGCCAAGAACATCTGGCTCAACGTCAGCTTTTCTAGGGCACGACATGCGTGGCAAAGCGTCAGCCAATCAGCCAGCTCGATGTGCGCTTGCAGGGCGACCTCCAGTGACTTGAGTCTGCTCGCAAGCGGACTTCCCTCTACCCACTTCAAATCTTGGCAGGCACTGTAAGCCGAACAGACGGTCACGCGAAGATGAACGAGGGAGCGGAGCTCATGTACCCGAGACAGCAGCTCACGCTCGGCATCGCTATCATGAGCGCCCAGCTGGTAGTGAAGTGCTGGCAGCGATTGCACGGCTTCCTCATCCGCAAGCAGCGCCGCAAGTGCCTCTGTCCCCTCGATGAGTCGGTACTCTGCCAATTCAATGGGGGCCCCAGGCCATTCCATTGCGGCCAGCGACAACGGTACAGCGGGAGCCGCTAACGGCGTGTCCTCCATATAACCGAGCCAAAGAATTAGTCCGCCTTCAGCAGAGACAAACGCACCAGCATCGGTAGCAGCGATGGCGAAAAGGTGCATGAGCTTGTACTCGGCAGGAATCGAAATTTTCAGCCACGAGCAGCCGTTATCATTTGACGAGAACACCGCGCCATACCGACCTACCGCTAGTAGAATCCCTCAGTTTCTCGCGATGGCATCTAAGCTGCCGACCTGGTTTACGTGCAGGTTGCGGAATGGATCACCGGCCTGATCCCTGCGGTAGATACAGCCATCCTCGCAAGTAATCAGCAGCTCACCCGGCTCAATCTGGATAAGGTCGGTAAGCGGCGCACTGGCAATCGGAACTGGCGTGAATCCCGCCTGCGCAGGTTCCCAAAGGCCTCCATCCGCTGCCAGGAAGTATGGTTGGTCATCTAGGATGCGCACTCTTGAGAGCGGAGCTGTGGACGCAATGGCTACCGCTGCGAAGCTCTCTAGGGAAGCAGAGCCCCGCAGCACCACTCCGTGATCTCCACAGAGCCAAATTGATCCATCAGGAGCCTGCGCTAGATCCCGGAGCCAGCCATAACCAAAAGAAAAAAGCTGCGTCCACGAGACACCGAGATCCTTAGGACAGCCACAGGCTCTGCTGGTTCCCTACCGCCAGGAGCCGCCCGCTATCAAGCTGGATGGCACGCGATAGGTGTCGCGCTCCTTCATCGCGGTTCTCGGTGAAGCGCTCAGCATCCGCTGTTGTCACCACAAGCGAGGCACCACCATTGCCAAACACCGCAGTGAGCCGGGTCTCGCTTAAGAACAACGAGAGCGCATGTCCTTCATCATCGGTCTCAAACGGAGGAAAAATCTCAAAGGCATGAAGTTCCATGGTCATGGCTTGTGTAGTACTCACAAGCTCTGGCAAAAACAATCCTTGCATGGAGCGAACTTCTTATGCCGTTCAGGGAGCACACTTCCGAAACGGTCCGGAGCCCAGTCGAGGACCGCTTGACTGTAGGCAGGTGGTCTTCCCTAAGACCCACTGGGACGGCTTTTCCCCTAGCTCTAACAGCGCCGGTGCGCGACAAATCCAAGCAGCGACTGCCATAGGCCGCTGCTTGGGCAAAGGAGCGCTGTCTTCGCTAAACAAGACCTGCTCCGTAGTACATACAAGCTGGGTCTGCTTGCTAGCCGCATGGCAAGGTACAGCTTGGGGAGGTTGCCCAGACCAAGTCTTTGTTTTCTTACACTGCTGCTCTGTGAGCACCAAATCCAGGGTCATGGTTTGACCCGAGATCTGCCACCGACCCGTCCACGTGGTCGTCCACGCAATCTCCTCATCAGAAGAGTACCCCGCATCAGAGTACAGGTTGTGCTCGCGGTAGGTTCCGGTCGCCACCGCAGTCAGACTTTTTGAGGCCAGCCTGTCCACCGTAATCACGAGCTGGCCATGCCGATTGATGGCGCCTCGACCATCCACGATATGACGCGTCTCACCTTCGACGGATTTCATCTTGAGCTGCATCGGCGTGGGCTCTTGGCCACCGGCCACACGCGACCAAAAAACCAACGCAAGAGTGAGGAGCGAGCGATATTTTTCCACTACCCTAGATTAGGGGTTTGGTCCTGCCTGGCAAGCATGCAAAACGGATTCAGTGGGCCATGCACCAGGTGACTGATGGAAGAAAGCTGCTGCTGCTCTGGTCACTTGTCACCGTCATCGAGACGCTTTGCTACCTCGTGAATTCCGCATTAGTTGTCCCAAGTAACCTGACTCCAGAGATCTTATCTCAGGTCTTCGCTCGCCTACGCCAGTGAGCCAATTCGGTTCTCACAGGCTGACCTAGAATGAAAGCTGCCCTCGCGTGAACACGGACTCCCGACCTTCTCCCCGCACTACTCCCCAGAGATGCGGAACCATTAGACTATGGCTGCACCCTCCGTTGTTTTCCCACTGCGTGTTACGATGACTTGCCTGGCCCAGCGCATAGCCCTGCGGCAGCTGTTTTCTCTTGATGTGGGGGCTACCAATGGATTTCGCGACGCACAGATCTGAGTCAATGCGCGATGAGCAGCTGTTTTACCGACAGCTACGAATCTTGAGCGTTCTATCTACAATTATTGTCGTTGCCTATGGTGTGATGGCACTACGGTTCCACAGCATCTGGAGCGGCAAGATGTTTGCCTGCACCCTGCCTCTGGTGCTCATCTTGTACTCGGCTCGCTGGCTGGTGTCGGCGGGGCGCTTTGAACTTGGTGTAGCGCTCACTGGAGCGGCCATCCTCCTCAGTTGCTTGCTTACTGCCATCACGGTTGGAGTAAACAATGCGGTGCTGGGACAGATCCTGCTGTGGAGTGTTCTGGTTGTAGTGCCTCATCTACAAGGGGAACTACTCATCGGCTTCATGATAGCCACGGTGGCAGAGTGCAGTTGCATTGGCCTGCTGAACTACAACCTAACAACTCCCACTACACTCCTAAGCAACAGCGAGCGGCTGACTGACATTCTGGGGCAAACCACCGTACTTGGAGTGACAGTGCTTCTTCTGTATCAGCTAGTCAACCAGCAGAAGGATGTGGTTAGCAAAGCTCTGGCCGACAAGACCGCACTGCTTGCATCACATGATGGCCGGTTGGAAAGTGCGGATAAGCTGGCCGCGCTTGAGCGGGAGAAAGAGATCGCTATCGCCTCCGCCCGCGCCAAAAATCGATTCGTAGCCAGCGTAAGCCACGAAATTCGAACTCCAATGAACGCCGTGCTTGGCATGACGGGATTGCTGCTGGACACAGTGCTCAACACAACCCAGCGCCGGTTTGTCGAGACTATCCGCAGTTCCGGTGGTCACCTGCTCGCCATCATCAATGACATCCTGGACTTCTCAAAACTTGATGCAGATGCGCTAGAGCTTGAACACTCAGAGTTCGTTCTTTCAAGCGTGGTGGAAGAGACCGTTGAGCTCATGCTCACAGGTGCCAGCTCTAAGGGTCTCGAGGTGTGCATTCATGTTGCACCTGAGACTCCACCGCGGTTTCGCGGCGATGCCGGAAGGATCCGTCAGGTACTCCTAAATCTGGTTGGAAATGCAGTAAAGTTTACGCATCAGGGCGAGATTGTAGTCAGCGTTCAAAGTCGCCTGCTCGATAGCTCCAAGAGCGAGATCCTGTTTTCTGTTCGCGACACCGGAGTCGGGATTCCGCTGGACCGTCGCGACCGACTATTCAAGCCCTTTAGCCAAGTCGATGCATCGACGAATCGCAGTTACGGAGGAACTGGACTAGGACTCGCGATCTGTAAGCGGCTTGTTGCATGCATGGGCGGAGCCATGAGCGTTGATAGCACCCCAAATGTCGGCTCCACCTTCACGTTCACCATCATCGTTGCGAACGTCACATCTAGCCAACCGGTTCATCAGCCACCACCGCAGCTTCGCGACAAGAGAGCGCTGCTAGTGGAGGACAACCGGACGAGCCGAGCTCTATTACGGAGAACGCTTGAGAGCTGGGGGGTTCACGTAGATGAAGCAGCGGAGCCGGCTCGCGCAGTCGAGCTGTCAGCCAAGCAGCGCTACGATGTCGTGCTGATCGACCACACACTGCCGCAACACGACGGTGTGCAGCTGGCGCGGCAGTTCCGAGCGCAGCAAGGAAACAGCGCAGCGCAAATGGTCTTGCTCCGGACGTTGGGAGTCTCACTTGCCACCGCAGACCAGACGTTGTTCGCAGACCATCTGTACAAGCCGGTTCGACCGACGGTATTGAGCGAGAAGCTAGGCCGCCTTTTTGACCCTAAGCTCGCGCTACCCGCGCCACCTGTCGCGCCGCAAGCAGCGGATAACCTGCTAGGCAAGAGCCATCCGCTGCGGATTTTGTTGGCGGAAGACAATCCGGTAAATCAGCGTGTGGCGCAGCTGTTCTTGAACAAGCTAGGCTATCGCGCAGATGTGGTGGCAAATGGACAGGAGGCGCTCGATGCCGTGCTGCGGAATGTCTATGACGTGGTGTTCATGGATGTGCAGATGCCGGAGATGGACGGGTTGACGGCCACCGCGCGCATCGTCAACAGCTTACCCCGGGAGGCCAGGCCGCTTATCGTTGCGATGACTGCGCATGCGATGGCGGAGGACAAAGCGCGCTGTCTAGCGGCTGGCATGGACGAGTATATGCAGAAGCCGATCAATGCGGCGATCCTAGTCGATGTGCTCCGGCGCGCTCCAAGGAAGCAGCACACAGCAGCGCCCCCTCTTCATATTCAGGAAGTTCAAGCCAGTTAGCCGCTGTTCCTAAACGTCCGTCAGCAGATCCAATGGTAGCGCGAAAAATCGGCTTCCAAGTCTGGATTGTCTTTGTCTGAAGCGGCATTGCGACCAGCGATAGGCTCTCCGACTGCGAAGGCGTGTATCCGCGTCCTACTGGGACTGGCTTGAATTTTTCCTACTCGATACTGGTAGGGTGATCAAGAGGCCACCTCCTATAAGGAGTCCCGCTCCAGCGGACAACATCCCGACGCCCACTGACTTGGAGTCGACAATCTGGGGACACTCCAAAACTGGTGCCATCGGCTCAGTCACGCAGCGTCCGTCGAGCACGGTTGCGTATCCACCAACTCCAAGCATTACAGCGCTACTTGCAAGCAGCACCCCTCCCGTCACCATCCGCCACAAGGGTCGGCGCGGAGGCTGCACCGGTTGCGGAGCTGACACGGTGCTACGCACGACAGGAACCAACGGGACTAGGTTCACTGGGATCACTTTTGGCTCACTGCTATCGATCACAACCGAGAGCTTGGCAGCTTGGTGACCAGCAAGCTGTGCAGCCACGTCATAAGAGCCGTGCCACAGCTCAACTGGCTTTGTGCCGCTTCTTAGGAGGATGTCGTGCACACGCACTTCTGCGCGGAGAGGTTGGGGGATTATCTGTAGGGTGCCACGTGGACGAGAGAGCGCAGTGCCAATCACTTGATCAAGGAGCGGAGCCATTCGCGAAGCCTCTGGCAGCGCTGCGCAGGGCGTGTCGACCTGAGCTTCCGCAGCTGGCAGCAAGACCTCCGGAGCATACATTGCAACACGCAACGAACAGGAGGGAACTAGCGGCGCAACTGACCGGAACTGCTGCAACAACAGCACATAGTCCGCTTTTCCTAAGAGCCCCTGCTCCCGGGGCGTTCCGAGCGTAGCAAGGTAGTCTGCAAACTGCGGCTGCCTCGCCAGTATGACGGACAGAGGACGAATCGCCAGCCCCGCTCGACGGGCTGCGTTTTCCATCTGGTCACGCAGCCTACTAGCAGAGTCTGGGTCAGGAAATTCCTGTCTTATCTCTACAACCACGACCGGAGGGTGAGAAACCAAAACGTAGTCTGAATCAATACCAAACTGCGCCGAGGTGGAACGGTCTTCTAGTATGGAGACCGTTGCTTTAGTCGTTCGCTTCCCCTTGGTCAGTGTGAGATTGTGCGCTCCCGGCGCGAGTATCACAGGATGCGAAAGGGGAAGCACTCCTACCAGCCGATTGTCGATACGTACTACCCCAAGAGGGGAGCCCTGCACCGTGAGCTCTCCTTTTGAGGTGGGGAGTGTGTTAAGTGCGGCCTGTGCCAGGGCATACTCCGGACTCGAAACAACGACGTTTGGATCGAAGAGGAAGCGCCGAAAGTAGTCTTCTGCGTCGATCGGGCGACCGTCGGATTGAGCAACCTGACCTAGATAAAAAAGTAATAGGGGTCGCTGCTCTTGAAGATACGCAGCCTCAAAGAGACTCTGCGCAGTGGGCAGTTCCTTGGCCTGGAGAGCTGCGACGCCTCGTTCGATCAAGGCATCGGCGCTCATTGCAGAGACCGCTGCGGTCGGTTTGCCACTAGCAATCCCACCAAGCGACAATACGACGCAGATCAGAGCAAGAATAGGCCCCCACCCAACTGGCCATGCGTTTCGTTCTGCGGCCATCGACTCCCTAATAGGACTGGTTAAGCATCACGGTAAACTGGGTAGAGCTCGCCGACACAAATACGATGTCGGGTTTGCCATTTCGATCGAAGTCCGCCACGGTAAATCGGGAATTATCAGTAGCGCTGCTATCCCCCGACGGCAAAAATATCGGCTTAGCGAATCCGCGGTGGCCGTCGCCGAGCAGTACTCCGAGACTAGCCGATATGCTGTCCGAACAGATTACATCGGGCAGACCGTCACCGTTCAGATCAAAAGCTTGGCAGTGGGACAAGCCCCCCAGAGTGGGTGCTAGCGAGATGGGAGCTTGCTCCGTGTACTGCCCGTTTCCGTCTGCGAACACCGGGTACGCGAGTGCGCTCAGAATGCTTGAAGCCACAAGATCGTTACGGCCATCTTGATTGAAGTCACCGACCGCCGTACTAAACGGGCGATAATCCGTGTGTACCCAGTCGACCCTGCCGATGAAGCTGTCAGTGCTGCTGCGGTCGCCAAAGAGCACAGCAACCCGTTGTCCCACAAGACTGGAGAGCACGAAGTCCCTGGTTCCATCGCCGTTCATGTCGTGGCCACTAATCTCAACGGCCGACAGCATGATGTCGACGGGCGCTGCTGGAACCAGCGCTCCACTCCCGGTCCCAAACAGTCGATACAGCTTCCCAGCCGAACTGTCAGTCGCAAACACGTCATCATGGCTATCTGAGTCAAACTTTCCGACGATAAGGGCACTGGGCGAACCGCCGATGGCGGCGCTTTGCACGGGAAGGAATGTCCCATCGCGATTAGATAGCATCGTACTTACGGACGACTTGACCACGCTCATCACGGCGAGGTCAGGCGCACCATCCTCATTGAAATCACCAATGCCAAGACGGTTAATCGCAAACCCTACCGGCGTAACCAGTGGGGCGGAGAATCCACCGCGACCATTCCCAAGGTAGACAGCGACGCTTCCCGCCGTTGCCTGGCAAAGCACTAGGTCCGCGCTTCCATCTAGGTTGATGTCAGTCGCAATAAGATCCGAAACAATCGGGGAGACCGCGGTCGCTTTGGTCGAAAATGACAGAGTGCCCGTAAAGTAGCTAAATAGCGTTGAGTCCTTGACCTGAGTACCGTCGGGATTTCGTACGGAAACCTCTACTTTGCCAAATGCAGCCGGGTTGGCGGGTAATGAAACTCTGAGTTCGCCATCAGAGACAAACTCAGTCGGAGCAGCAGCAATTCCCGCAATCTGCACGACCGCACCTGGTACAAATTTGCGACCGAGGACCTTGAGCAAGATCCCGCCTGATACCGGACCCACCGCTGGCTCCACTGCACGCAGCGACAGTCGAGTCGTCTCACAAACTTGGGACGCTAAATTGCAAGACTCATCTTGGCTACACGCGTCTGGGTTTACGACACAGTTTTTGGGATTGATGCGTTCTGGCCACAGCTCGCTGGAACACGAGAGGATGCATAGGAATAGAGGTAGCCATCGAAAGCTTACCGACAAGCATCCAAACGGAAAGAGCCCTGCAGACGAACGCACAGTGTTTCTATCCATGTCGCAATGTGCCTCTTCCAAGTGCAAAAGGGGCGCTATCCTTCACGGACAATCACCAACGCTCACGCTCTGCTGCGCCCGAACGGTCACGGATTGCGGACGACCGGCAAGTACGACCTCATGTACTCCGGGGGGAAGCCACCGCACCTCTCGATGACACTGGCCTTCTTTCCCAACAAGAATGCTCACCTGCCCAAGACGTGGTGCCAGGCGCGCGACTGCCGCCGCGACCTTGGCTGACTTTGCCGCCGACGCGCTGACGCTAGATGCATGAGTGTGCGCCAATGCCTTCTGGAATACCGCCATGGCATCCGAAAGTCGCCCCTGCCCTTCGTAGCTCTCGCCAAGCGCGAGCTGCGCATCGAGAAGCAGCACCTGACAGCCAACGTTAACTTTGCCAGCACACGCAGCCTCCACTCGCTCCAGCAGTTTTTGTCCTTTCCGTAGGTCGCCACGACGCAGAAGATCGATTCCGGTGCGGGTAAGCTGCTCGGCTCGTGACTCCGGAAGCTCCAAGACAACGACTTGATTGGCAATAATCGTGACCTGCTGCGAGCCATCCAGTGTCGTCACTTTGTGACCACCAGAAGGAAGCGAAAACGTCTTGCCATCACATGACTGCCATGGCGCTTTGTCGACAGCGCATAGAGTCGGGCGAGTGGTCTTGACCATTAACTGTCCAGTGCTCCTCGTGGTCGCAGCGTCTGCTTGGGAATCATTGACCGAGGGCGACCGCGCCGGGCCCAGATCAGGACTTGTCGCACGCGTTGGTACCGCAGAAGTCTCTGCTGCAGTGGTCTGCGGTCGCGGGGCGGAATTCCCAAAGTGGCTCAGAACCTGTTGCATCAACCTTGCGCGATTCCGTAGTGCAGGGTCTGGGTCATTCACGAGCAGAGCCAGCAGCTCGCCTTGTTCCGGCAGCGGTTCCCGTCGCAATCCCAGAGTGGTGAGTGCCACTGCCCGCACCTGTCCATCCGCATCAGTTAGCAGAATCCGCATCAGTGCGTGCGCGTCTGAACCCACCAGCAACTCCGTCAGCTGTGCGATATGAATACGCTGAGCTACCGTTCCACTGCGCGCTTGGGCAAGTAGGTGATCCATTGCAGCTCGACTGGGAGCAATCTTCTGAAGTAGCCCCTGCGCGATAACTGACTCTGGACTTTCCTGTTGAAGTGCCTCACGCAGCGTTGGTAAAGCGCGTAAGTCACCTTGCTCGGCGAGGTGCCTAGCCGCCTCAAATCGCACCCGGAAGTCCGGGTCGTTCAGGTAAGTCGCCAGCGCCTCCACATCCTTCGCTAGCTGGGCAAGAAGCAGCACTCGCAGCTCGGAAGTACTCCCTTTTAGCATCCTTAGGAGCGGCACCTTCTGCGTTGTATCTCCACCTGCGAGCAACGTCCCGCGTGCAACGATCTGCTCCTGCTGCGATTGTGCCGTTGCCAGAAACTCCTTCAGCCAGCCCAGCACTCTCCTGGTCTGCTCAGGAGCCGAGTCCGCAAGCCGCCGTGCGAGCATTCCGAGTGCGAGTACGGCATCCATCCGCACCTCCTGCTCTGAATCTTGCAGCGCCCCACGTAAAAGGACCGCAGCCGAAAGCTCACTCTGACGGCCAAGCGAAAGGACGGCCCGCCGTCGAACCGGAATGCTGACATCGTGAAGCAGAGAGCCGATAAGCTCGCTAGCTTCCTCCTTCTGCAGCGTTGCAAGTACGTCTAGCGCAGACAGACGAACCGCGTCATCGGGACTTGAGAGCGCCAGTTTTGCCCATGTAAGAGCCTGCAAAGAAACCAATGCCGGATCTCTGCCAACGATGTGAACAATCGAGAGTGCTGCTGCCAGTCGCACAGCACCGTCCTGTGCAGTACCAAGTAACGGTAGGAGCAGTTCAAGGTCTTCGCTGTTTCCGGCTTCGCCGATTCCTTCCGCGGCAAGCTGACGTGATGCAAGCTCTGCATCGGGTCGCCGGAGTACTTCCCGAAACAACATGGCGGTAGCAGGGTACTGGGAGCTGGCGATGGCCCGCGCAGCCACCAACTGCTCAAATGCGGGCCGTCGGGAGAGCGCCTGCAAGACATCGGCTCCCATCGGATCTCCACTGCGCCACAGTCTTGTTGCTGCGGCAATTCGAACCGACCCTGGTAGATCTTCGCGCGTGCTCAATCGGAGCTGCTCGCGTGCTGCTGCATCCCCGGTTCCGGCTAAGCAGCCGAGGATTTCGATTCCTACAATGTCGCCTGGTTGCGTTGCTGCTACATAGCGATGCATGAAAGCCAATGCCTCGGACGGAGGATTGGCGCACAGGGCCAAGACTGCCCGCAGCTGTCCTTCCTGATCGGCAGCGTGAAGCACCGCTTGTAACTCTCGCTCCCCTGCGCGATCCCCCAGATGCATGAGCGCCCGTGCTGCTGCAATCGTGACTTGGAGGCTCACATGCTGCTGCGTCAACGAACGCAGAGTGATCAGACTGTCCTCCTTTGCAAACTGGGCGAGCGCTGCAGCCGCAGCTACTCGAACCAATGGCTCTTGATCATTTAACAGCAAGCGAAGGCTCGCTTGGGTCGCTGGCTCATGTGAATCTGAAAGCCCAGCCACAGCCCCCATGCGTATTTCGGGCCTTGGACTTTTCGTGAGTTCTGTGAGCGTAGCCAGTGCTTCAGAGCGAGCAGTTCTTAGCTGCTGATTGACCTGTGGCCTGCGCGCACTGTCATTTCGCCACTGCACCCACCCTGTGAGTACTAGGGATATCAGCATTGGAATTACCCATCCAAGATGATACCAGTACAGCCGCTTGGGTTTTACCGGAACTTCCGATTGAGACAATTCCTGTGCCGACTTCTCCTCTTGCGATGGAAGGCGGATCGGTGACTGCAGCGCTTGCGAAACCCGTTCTAGCTCTTTTGCAATAGCAGATAAATCAGGATAGCGACCTTTTGGATCCGGCTGCATACATCGCTGGATGATACTATCTAACTCAGGCGGAATATCTGTATTGGCACAGGAACGACTGGCTCTTGGTGGATCGCGATATAATCTATCAAACATCACTTCATCGACAGAATTGCCGATAAATGGGTATGTTCCAGTCAGCATTCTAAAAAGGATACAGCCGAGCGCGAACTGATCGGATAGCTGCGACGGTGGTTGCCCCATGATTTGTTCTGGGGACATATATGCTGGAGTACCTTGAATCATTGGCTCGGCGGGTGCCCCGAACGAACCAACCGACCTTTTCCGTCCACTGATTGAATCAGAACGAACAAACTGCGCGATTCCAAAGTCCAGGATTTTCACAAAGTCCTGGTCAGCTGCCTGCTTAATCAATATTACGTTTTGCGGCTTTAGATCTAAGTGCGCAATGGATTTCTCATGAATTGCCGTCAGGCCATGGGCAATTTGTATGGCAATTTGCACGGCGCGCAGCGGCGGGATGTACTTGTTTTTAACAATGACGGTCTCTAAGGTTTCTCCTTCGAGCAGCTCCATTACTAAAAAGGGGCGTTGGTCGGGGAGTTGCCCCGAGTCAGTAACGTAGACAACGTTGGGATGATGAATAATCGCAGAGATTTTTGTTTCGCGGAGAAACTGCTGTAGGTCAATTGGCGCAAACGAAGAATACAGAATCTTGATCGCGACACGGGTATGTAAGGCTAGATTTTCCGCCGCGAAGACTTCCCCATATCCACCTCGTCCGATCCGTTCCTCAATCCGATATCGATTTAGGATTATGGTGCCAGTGAGAGCAGCACTGTCAGACGAGGGGGGCGACGGCTCTATTGGGTCGTTCTGCCCAGGTGCAATGTCTACTGTGACCTCCCCGGACACGGACATGGGGTCCACGCTGGCGTCGCTAAGTGGAGGCGAATCTTGTCCGTCCCGCACACCTGGAGGCGCCAGTGGAGAATCAACAACAGCTCCGCCTTCGGATTTTATCTGAAACGGGGGCATGAGAGTGCCTTCGCACACACTTGCGTCGAGCTTAACGGACAGATGAGTAGACCGTGTCGGATAGCGCTCCCCACTAACGATCTTCCTTCATTATCGCAGCGCTGTCTGAGGTCGCCTTCCTCAGACGAGGCTTGGTGCTCCGAGACATAGACGATTGTATAGGAAAAGACCCTCGGCCTGTGCCGGGAATCGTCCCAGCAATGGGACGCGGACATGCGCACAAGACCCCACTACACCCACAGCCCAAGGGCCTGCTGCGCCCTAGCATGAAGGGAGATGTGGCAAGGCAACGCACCTGCGCAGGATGTGAAGCTGGTCCTTAGCTGTCCACATGTGGGGAGATCAGCGCCCGCCTGTCCCCTGACCAGGGCATCAAATCCGCACTTTGACCGACAATGTTGCTCATGCACTAGACCGCAGCCGTGTCGCACTTCTAAGTGTACTTCTCCCCGTATGTGCCGGTGTCCCTTGCTTGGGAGCGACGCATGGTATCTGTCCAGGGAGTAGTTGAACGCTGCTGCCGATCCCGGCTGGGTGGACAGGCTCGCGATTAACGACCGAGGCAGGGCGCTGCCGCAGTTCCCGCCGCCACTCCATGTTGGGCTTCCAAAGCCCTATCGCTTCCGAAGACAGGAACTTGCAGGCGAACGGCAGGATGACAATCGACGGTCTACCCAGTCGGGGATGGTCATGGGGCAGACCAAGTCAGAGTCAGTTTTGCGTCATCACATGTCCACCTTTGGCCATGTACCGACTGGTCAGTGCGTGCAACCGTAAACCTGCGGACAAGTAGCGCGGGCATCTTACAGCCAGCCCCCCCCAGGAAGCTTTGCAGTCGCAGGAGGACCTTTCATGACTTCGTGAGTGCCGACCACTACCCAGACCAAGATGACAGCGGTGTTCATGTCCAACGACAGCAGCAATAAGCTGTGTTTCGTCGACAACGATGGCAGCGGCTGGGGCAACACCGGCATCACTGGCCAAGCCACCAAGTTTACGCCCAGCGCCGCAGCGTTTCAGCTCGCGACCTGGGTTGCCTACGTCGCCAACAACGCGAGCAGTACACTGTACGTCTGCTACTCGCCCTTTTCACGCAGCGGCCAGCGTCAGTGGTCGGGAAGTATTTCGACGGGCCAGGCTAGCAGTTCAGGCCCCAGCCTGGCGGTCTTCAACAACAAGCTGTTTGTGGCTTTTAACTCCAGCGTGGGGGCGTCCGATGTGCTGGTTTGCTCGTCTGCAGACGGCACCAACTGGTCCCCAAACGTGGTCGCTGCGCCCAAGGGTCTGTATCGCCCGGCGCTGGCGGTCTATCTGGACAAGCTGTGGCTTGCGTACCTTTACCAAGCCACCACAGGTGGCACCGGCGCTCTGGTCATCTACTCCTCGCCAGATGGAGTGAACTGGACCAAAGCGAATCAGCCAGCAAGCCTAGCGTTAAACGATGGTGGAAGCTGGGAGAGTCCATGTCTGACCGTATACAACGGCACGCTGTACATGGGCCTGTGTGGTGGACCGGGGGCCAGCCTCAAGAGCACGGACCAGAACGTCT
>Ga0075152_10001382_pt1 | contig 17492 bp, 17 predicted proteins | sample JI61114C2DNA_FD_70964 | JGI IMG/M metagenome (GOLD analysis project Ga0075152, IMG submission 70964) | Wastewater effluent complex algal communities from Wisconsin, to seasonally profile nutrient transformation and Carbon sequestration -... | ecosystem: Engineered > WWTP > Effluent > Algae...
GCATGGTCGAGGCGACCGCGCCGAAGCCACCGGGACCCGCGGGACCGCCGACGACGGCGCCCGCACCTGAGCCCAAGGACAGCAAGCCACAGGGCCCGGAGGCCGCCGCATGAGCACCCTGCTCCCGATCCTCGGCTTCGCCCTGCTGGGCCTGGCGCTCGCGTTCACCGGCGTCGGCCTGTGGATCGGCGACGGCCTGCGCTTCATCGTGTTGGCCTCGCCGTGGTGGCTGCTCGCCGGCTTGCTGCCGGTCGCCGCGCTGCTGCTGCGCGCGGCCCTGGCCCCGCGCCCGCCGACCCTGCGCTTCTCCCGGATGCGCTCGGCGCAGCAGCTGGGGCCCGGCTTCGCGGCCCGGCTCGCGCACCTGCCGGACGGGCTGCGGCTGGCGGCGGCGCTGCTGCTGGTCGTGGCGATGGCGCGGCCGCAGTCGAGCCGCCTGACCGACCGCGTCGAGCACGAGGGCATCGACATCGCGATCGCGCTCGACCTGAGCGACTCGATGGAGGCCGACGACCTGTTCCCGAACCGGCTCGAGGCGGCGAAGGAGGTGATCGACCAGTTCATCGCCCGGCGGCCGCACGACCGCATCGGCATGGTCGCCTTCGGCGCGCACGCCTCGACGGTGTCGCCGCTGACGATCGACCACGGGGTGCTGCGCCAGCTGGTCCGCCGGCTGCAGCTGCGCAGCATGGACGGCTCGAAGACGGCGATCGGCGCCGGCCTCGGCATGGCGCTCAACCGCCTCAAGGAGGCCGACGCCGACAGCCAGATCATCGTGCTGCTGACCGACGGCGTGCACAACGCCGAGGGCATCGACCCCGACTCGGTCGCCAACGAGGCCAAGGACCGCGAGGTCGCGATCTACACCGTGCTGATCGGTCGCCACGCCAGCGGCCAGAGCGTCGACCCCGGTCGCCTCGAGCGCATGGCCAGCCTCACCGGCGGCTACGCCTACACCGCCGAGGACCAGCAGGCGCTCGTCGGCACCTTCCAGGACCTGCTCAACAAGCTGCAGCGCTCGACCATCGCCGGCGAGCACGTGCGCGCCGAGCTGTTCTTCCTGTTCCTGTGGCCCGCCCTCGGCCTGCTGCTCCTCGACGTGCTGCTGCGCAACACCCGACTCCGGAGGTTCCCGTGAGCCTCGCACCCGCCCTCACCCCCGACGTTGCGGCCGCCGCGTCCGCCGCGGCCGAAGCGCCCGACACCGCGCTCAGCCTCTTCGACACCCTCGTGCTCGGTCGCGGCGACCTGCTGTGGCTGCTCGTGCTCGCGCCGGTGATCGCCGGGGCCTACGTCTGGGCCTCGCGCCGCCGCCGGCAAGCGATGGCCCGGCTCGGCAACCCGACGCTCGTCCAGCGGCTGGTCGCCAGCGTGCACCGCGGCAACCGCCTGGTGATCGCGGTGCTGACCACGCTGGCCGCGCTGTTCCTGATCGGCGGGCTGCTGCGGCCGCAGTACGGCGGGGTCACGCGCATCGTCCCGGTGGGCGGCCTCGACGTGGTGCTGGTGGTCGACTACAGCAAGTCGATGCTGGCGAAGGATGTGTATCCGTCGCGCAGCGAGCGGCTCGCGGCGGAGCTGCAGCGCTTCCTCGACGACGCGGAGCAGCGCGGCGATCAGGTCGGCCTGGTGGTCTTCGCCGGGGCCGCGCGCGGCCTGCCGGTCAGCCGTGACACCTCGATCTTGAAGCTGTACCTCGACAAGGCCGACCCGCGGACCGAGAACCCGGGCGGGACCGCGATCGGCAAGGCGCTGAAGCTGGCGCTGCAGTATCTGGTCGACGCGCGCAAGGCGAGCCAGGCCGAGCTCGCCGAGCGCAAGGGCGAGGGCGAGGCGCCGCCGGAGGCCGACCAGGTGATCATCCTGTTGACCGACGGCGAGGACACCAGCTCGCGCCCGTCCGAGATGGCCGCCGAGGCCGCGAAGCTCGGGGTGAGGATCTACAGCGTGGCGATCGGCTCGAAGTCCGGCGAGCCGATCCAGAAGTTCAACGACAAGGGCGAGCCCGACGGCTACCAGACCGACGACAAGGGCAACTACCTGATGACCCGCGTCGACGAGGAGGGCCTCAAGAAGCTCTCGGAGGCGACCGGCGGCGAGTACGTGCTCGTCGAGCCCGAGCGCTTCGGACTCGACGCCGTCTCCGGGTGGATCCGCGAGCTCACCCGGGGCCAGCGCGCTGGCACCGTCACGCTCGACCGCGAGGAGGGCTACCCCTTCCTCGTCGGACCGGCGCTGCTGCTGCTCGCGCTGTCGCTGACGCTCGGTGAGCGCAGGAGGACGTCATGATCGCAGGCAAGACGATGCTCGCGCTGGTCGCCGCCGGCTGGCTCGCCGAGGCCCTGGCCTCCACCCACGCCGACATCGACGCCGGCGTCGCCGCCTACACCGCCGGCGACAGCGACGCCGCGCTCGAGCGCTACACCGCCGCCGAGGCCGACCTCGGCGAGCGCCCGGAGATCCACTTTAATAAGGGGCTCGCCCTGCTCGCCAAGGGCGACAAGGAGGGCGCCCGCAAGGCCTTCGAGCACGGCACCGAGTCCGAAGTCTCCGCCGTCCACGCCAGCGCCGAGTACGAGCTCGGTAACATCGAGCTCGACGCCGAGGCCTTCGACCCCGCCATCGAGCGCTACATCAAGTGCCTCAAGCTCCAGCCCGAGCACGCCAACGCCAAGTGGAACCTCGAGCTCGCCCTCCTCAAGAAGCAGCAGAAGGAAGACGAGGAGAAGAAGAAGCAAGAGGAAGAGAAGAAGAAGCAAGACGAGGAGAACAAGGACGAGAAGGACGAGGACAAGAAGGACGAGGAGAAGAAGGACGAGGAGAAGCCCGACGAAGAGAAGAAGGACGAGCCCGACGAAGAGAAGAAGGACGAAGAGAAGAAGGACGAGCCCAAGCCCGACGAGGGCAAGAAGGACGAGCCCAAGCCCGAGGAGCAGAAGCCCGACGAGAAGAACGAGCAGCAACAGCCGCAGCCGCAGCCGCAGCCGCTGGACAAGGCGGACCTGGACAAGGCGCTCGAGCAGCTCGACGAGGAGGACCTGTTCCAGCTCGGGCGGCCGCAGGGTCGCCAGGTGCCGGTGGAGAAGGACTGGTGAGCATGCGGACGCGGCGTGGCTTCGTGACCGGGCTGGTGGCGGCATGTGCCGCGTCGCTGGTGTCCGGGCTGGCGCGGGCCGCGGACCGTGCGAGCGTGGCGACCGAGCTCGACCGTCTGAGCGTGGAGGTCGGCGAGGCCTTCGAGTTCACGGTGCAGGTCGAGTACGAGGGGGGCGGTGAGATGCCCGAGCCGGTGCTGCCGAACTTCGCGGAGATGGGGCTGACGCTGGCGGGGCCGCCGTCGATGTTTCGCAGCAGCGGCTCGTCGGTGAGCTTCGGCACCGGGCGCAACACGGTGATGCAGTCGCGGACGATCCAGACCTACAGCTACACGCTGATCCCGAGCAAGCCGGGCCGCTTCTCGTTCCCGGTGCACGTGATGGTCGGCAGCGGCAAGGTCGCCGCTCCGCGCACGCCGGTGCTCGAGGTGACCGGCACCGCGGCCGTGGCCGAGCCGATCCCCGGCGGCGTCGGCGGCCCGACCGAGGCGCAGGGCGACCTGTTCCTGTGGACTCGCCTCGACAAGTCGCGGGTCTACGTCGGCGAGCAGCTCGTCTACACGCTCGAGGTCTACGAGCGCCTGCCGTTCCCCAACATCCAGCTGCGCGCGTTGCCGGGCTTCCAGGACTTTTGGAGCGAGGAGCTGCCCGAGGGTGACCAGCGCACCGAGACCGTCGCGGGCGTGCCCTACCGCGTGCACCCCGGGCTGCGCCGCGGGCTGTTCCCGCAGCGCGCGGGGAGCTTGACGATCACCGCGGCGGAGGTCGGCGTCGGCATGCGTCGGCGGGTCCGCGGGCGCCCGACCAGCATCGAGGTCTTGCCGCTGCCGGTCGAGGATCGCCCCGCCGACTTCTCGGCCAACAACGTCGGCCTGTACACGATCGAGGCCGCCGTCGACCGCGCGAAGGTCAAGCAAGGCGCGCCCTTCACCTTGACGCTGACGATCTCCGGCACCGGCAACATCCGGGTGATCGACCCGGGCGCGTGGCCCGAGCTCGACGGAATGCGCCGCTACGACCCGAAGGTCGAGACCCGGACGGCCGTCGGCATGCGCCTCGGGGGCGATCGCATCTATCAGTTCCTCATCATCCCCGAGCGCGCCGGGACCCTGACGATCCCCCCGCACCGCTTCAGCTTCTTCGACCCGGCGACCGCGAAGTACCAGACCGCCACCAGCAAGCCGATCGAGGTCGTCGTGCTCGCCGACGCCGCCGCGCCGGCCCCGAGCCCGGCCCCCGAGCCGGCTCCGGTGGCCGCCAAGGGCGCCGCGAAGTCCGACGAGGACGGCCTGCTCGCGCCCCTCATCACCCCAGACACCCTCCCGCGCGTCACCAACGACGGCTCGTGGCTCACGCCCGGACGCTTCGCCGCTGGCATGGTCCTCGCGCCCGCCGTGCTCGTCGCCGCCACCGGCGGCCGCGCCCTTTGGCGCCGCTTCGGCCCCGATGAGGCCTCGCGCGCCAGCGCGGCCCGGGCCGCCCGTCAACGCGAGCTCGTCGCCCAGGCCGAGCGCGGCGTGGCCACCGGCGAGGGCTTCTACCCGGCCCTCGCGCAGCTCCTGCAAGCGCTCGCGCTCGCGCGCGCCGGCGCCCAGGGACAGGGCCTCCCGCGCCGCGCTCTGCTCGACCTGCTGGCGCGGCGAGGGGTCACGGCCCCGGACCTCGAGCGCCTCGGACGCCTACTCGACCGCTGCGATGCGGCCCGCTTCGGGGCGGCGAGTGAGGGTCCCGGCGAGCGCAAGGCCGCCCTCGACGACGGGCTCGCGCTGCTGCGTCGGTCCTCGCTGACCGCGCCGGAGGGCGCATGATGCGGCCGATGCAGCGGCGGTGGATGCAGCCGGGACGAGGGTCGCCGCGCGCGCAGCGGGGCCGGCGCGGCTGGCAGCTCGCGCTCGTGGTGTTGGCGGCGCTGGTGTCCGCACCGGCGCGGGCCGACGTGGTCGACGAGGCCTTCGTGCGCGGCAATCGTGCGGCCGAGGCCGGGGACCTGAAGGCCGCGGTGCAGGCGTACGAGGAGGCCGAGCGGTTATCGCCGGGGACCAGCGCGCTGCTCTCGTTCAACCTCGGGACCGCGTATGCGCAGCTGGGAGAGGTCGGGATGGCGACCTATCACCTGCGTCGGGCCTTGCGCGCGCAGGCGCAGGCGAGCGCGGAGGTCGCGGCGGCGGCGCAGCGCAACCTCGGCGTGGTGCGGCAGCGGATCGAGGTGGCGGCGCTGGCGAACGGGGCGCAGACGGATCGGCCGGAGACCTGGCGCGACGCGCTGCTGGCGGCCGTGGGCGCGCCCGGGTTCGGCTGGTTGGCGCTGGTGGCCGGCTGGCTCGCGCTGGTGGTCGTGCTGCTGCGCGGCCGTCTCGGCGGCCGGGCGCCGGGCGGCGTGGTCGGCAGCGTGATCGGTGTGCTGGTGGCGGCCTACCTCGTGCTCGGCGGGCTGCACGGATACGCCGTGCGCGCCGAGTCCGAGGCCCCGCAGGCGATCGCCCTCCCGACCAAGCTCGAGGTGCGCGAAGGTCCTGGCAATCACCGCAAGGTCCTGTTCGTCGTGCAAGGTGGGAGTCGCGTGCGCATCGTCGATCGAGGGAGCGGATGGCTGCGGATCCGCCTGCCCGACGGCCTCGAGGGCTGGGCGCCGCAGGCCGATCTCGGCGAGCTCGCGGGCGCGGCCCGAACCCGCAGTTGACGGCAGTTGATCGGACACGTGTCGGGTCTCGAAGGTCGTCGGAGCCCCCGTTACGGAGCGCTAGCGCAAGCATCGCAGCGGCCCCTGCAGCGCGAGCGAAGGGCCGATGCGCACCAGTGTGCGAGTTCGAAATTGGTCGTGGCCTTTTTTCCCACGGGAGATAATGTAATGGAATCGTGCTCGCGGTCCTCGCCACCAAGATTCGCAGCAACGGGGAAGCCTCCGTCGCAACAGCGGTCGGCAAGGCCTACGAGGGCTTCCTGATCTCCGAGCCGGTGGTGGGCCGGGGCATGGTCATCTTCCGCGATCCCAACGGTCGTCGCATGGTCACCACCATGGTCCGGCGGATCCTGACCACCGAGCAGCGCAGCCTGTTCTACGTCGAGACCGAGAACAGCGTCTATCGCATCGCCATCGTCGAACACCTGGCGGCGCAGTCCAACAGCGCAGTCGGCTGAGCGCCCCGCTCAGCGGCGCTGATACACGTGCACCCGCAGGTACGCGCCCTCGCGGTGACCCGGCCACACCGGGTGGTCCGGGCCCGGTCCCAGCGCATACACCCGCGTCCACGCGCCGTCGCCCGCATCGAGCAGCGCCGCGTCGAGCACCTCGCCCCCGAGGTGCTGCGAGCAGCTGCAGACCACCGCGAAGCCGCCCGCCTGCACGCGTGGCAGCAGCCGGCCAAGGCTCCCGCTCATCGCCCCCGACGCGCGGCCGACGTCTCGCGGGCTGCCGGCCACGCGCGGCGGGTCGAAGACCACCACCCCGAAGGGCCCCGCCAGCGCGGCGTCGTCGAGCGCCCCGAACATGTCGCCCTGCACCCATGCGGTCCGCCCGGCGAGGCCGCCGCGCTCGGCGTTGATGCGGGCGCAGGCGAGGGCGCGGGCGCTCTGGTCGAGGCCGACGGCGTCGACGCCGAGGGAGGCGGCGTGGAGGGCGAAGCCGCCGACGTGGCAGCCGACGTCGAGCAGTCGACCGCCGCTGACGCGGGCGAGCCTTGCGACGAGGGCCCGGTTGTCGCGCTGGTCGAGGTATGCGCCGGTCTTCTGCGCGGGCGGGGCGGGGACCGCGAATTGCAGGCCGAGCTCGCGAAACGCCAGGGTGGCGTCGTCGCCGTGCAGCAGCGGAGCGGGGACGAAGCCCTCACGTTCGACGGCCTGCTGCGGCGAGGTGATGAAGATGCGGCCGGGCGTGAAGTCGGCGACGAGCGCGGCGATCTCGGCCTGGCGAACGGCCATCGCGGCGGTCGCGATCTGGATCACCGTGTCGGGGCCGTAGCAGTCGACGGTGAGGCCGGGGAGGCCGTCGCCCTCGCTGTTGATCGCGCGAAAGCCGGTGGTCGGCGCGTCGGCCTCGCCGAGTCCGAGCCCGAGAGCAGCCCGGCCGGCGCGCGCCGTTTGCATGCGCCGCGCGAGCCAGTCTGCGGGCGGCGGCGCGGCCCCGAAGCCGAGCAGGCGCAGCGGGATCTCCGAGTCTGGCGCGAGCAGCCCCCAACCAAGGGTCTGGCCGCGGTGATCGGTCAGCTCGGCGAGACTGGCAGGATCGGCGGGTCCCCAGATCTTGCTGACCTGACGGCGGCGGATCCACGGACCATCGGCTGGACCGACCCGGCCCACGTCCCGGCGAAGTTCGACGCGTGTGCTCACGCGCCGCATCTACCACGCCGCCCGGCGCCGCGCTTTGCTATGTTCGCCGCGGATGCTCGCCTCCACCGCGCTGCTGGCGACCGCCCTGCTCGCCAGCCCACCCGGCTCGGCCCCCCGCGGCAACACCGTGCTGCGCAAAGACCTCGGCGAGCGCGTGTTCACCATCGCCGTCGCGGGCCGCATGGGCATCCTCCCCGGCAGCGGCGACGTCGTCGTTCAACCGCCGCTCGGCTACGGCTTCGGCCTCAAGCTCGCGTTCTACGCCCTGCGGCTCGGGCCGATGCGCTTCGGCCTCGCCTTCCACGGCGGCCACACCCGCTATCCTGGCCGCCGCGACGTCGAGGTCCTGGGCGACACAGGCGCGCCCGTGGGATTACGCCGGCGCTGGTCGGTGCTCTCGCACACGGACATCGCGCTCGGTCCGCACTTCCAGGTGCCGGCGGGTCCGGTGCTCTTCGAGTTCGGCGCGGGCGGCGGCCTCGGGGTGTCGAGTTATCGTCGGGTCGTGGACGCGGACCCGGCGAACGACGACGCGACGGTCGCCTACGACGGCCTGGTGCGCGCCGACCTGACCCTCGGGGTCCCGATCCGCAACAACCAGGGCTTCGCGATCGGCGCGGACCTGCAGAAGTACTTCTCGAGCACGCGGGTCGTGACGGTCCCTGGCGCGCCGATGGGCGCCGAGCCCGACAGCATCGTCTTCGACCTCACCCTCGCGGTCACCCTCGCGTACCAGATGTGGTTTTAAACCAACTATGACCCTCGCTCCCCTGCTCCCGCACCCCAGTCGCCGCGCTCCCGAGGGCCCGGTCGTGGCGATCGTCATGGACGGCGTCGGTCTCGGCCTCGGCGACGCCGGCGACGCGGTCGCCCAGGCCAGGACGCCGCACCTCGACGCCCTGCGCGCGCTGCCCTCGTTCACCAGCCTGCTCGCGCATGGCACCGCGGTCGGCATGCCCTCGGACGCCGACATGGGCAACAGCGAGGTCGGACACAACGCGCTCGGGGCCGGAAGGATCCTCGAGCAGGGGGCCAAGCTCGTCAACGCCGCGCTGGCGTCGGGTGAGCTGTTTCGCGGGCCGGTCTGGCGCCAGGCCGTGGCGACCGTGATCGCCTCGGGCGAGCCGCTGCACTTCATCGGCCTGCTCTCCGACGGCAACGTGCACAGCCACATCGAGCACCTGCTCGCGCTGCTGCGCCAGGCCGCGGCCGAGGGCGTCCCGCGGGTGCGCGTGCACGCCTTGCTCGACGGCCGCGACGTCCCGGGCCGCTCGGCGCTGCTCTACGTCGATCGCCTCGAGGCCGCGCTCGCCGAGCTGTCGCGAGACGGCCGCGACTATCGCATCGCCAGCGGCGGGGGCCGCATGGTGGTGACGATGGACCGCTACGAGTCCGACTGGAACATGGTCGCCCGCGGCTGGCAGCTGCACGTGCGCGGCGAGGGCCGGCGGTTCCCGAGCACGCGCGCCGCCGTCGAGGCGCTCTACAAGGAGACCGGCCTCGACGACCAGAACCTGCCGGGCTTCGTGATCGCCGACGCGCTGGGCCCCGTCGGCCCGATCCGCGACGGGGCCGCGGTGATCCTCTTCAACTTCCGCGGCGACCGTGCGCTCGAGCTGAGCCGCGCCTTCGAGCAGGAGGCCTTCGTCGGCTTCGTGCGCGGCGAGCGGCCGCGGGTGTTCTTCGCGGGCATGACCCAGTACGACGGCGACCTCGGCTTGCCGCGCCACTACCTGGTCGAGCCGCCAGAGATCGCCGGCACGATGGGGGAGCTGCTGGCGCTCGGCGGCGTGTCGCAGCTGGCGATCAGCGAGACCCACAAGTTCGGCCACGTCACCTACTTCTGGAACGGCAACCGCTCGGAGCCCTTCGACCCGAAGCTCGAGACCTACGTCGAGATCCCCTCCGACCTGAGCCCGCTCGAGCAGCGCCCGTGGATGAAGGCCGCGGAGATCTCCGACCGCCTCATCGCCGAGCTCGACCGCCTGCAGCCGCGCTTCGTCCGCCTCAACTTCCCCAACGGCGACATGGTCGGCCACACCGGCGACCTCCACGCCACGGTCCTCGCGGTCGAGGCCGTCGACCTCTGCGTCGGCCGCATCCTCGCCGCCCTCCGCAAGCGCAAGGGCGTCGCGGTCGTCACCGCCGACCACGGCAACGCCGACCAGATGTTCGACCGCCGCCCCGACGGCAGCCTCCAGGTCCGCACCAGCCACTCCCTCAATCGCGTGCCCTTCGCCATCGTCGACCCCCGCGAACCCGACCTCGGCCCGCGCCTGGCCCCGCCGCCGGCCGCCGGCCTCAGCAACGTCGCCGCGACCTGCCTCGAGCTCCTGGGCTTCGCCGCCCCGGAGGGCTATCGCGCCAGCTTGCTCGCGCCGCGCTGACAGGTGCGCTACTGGCGCGAGCCGAATGCTTCCCGGCGGCGGTCGGCTTTGATACTGTCCGCGCCGTCATGTCGTTTTGCCTCACCCCGTCGAATTCCACCCTCCTCGCCCTCTCGCTGGCCCTGTCGGCCGTGGTCGCCGCCCCGGGATGCGGTGACAAGGGCGGATACAAGGGCGGCAAGAAGTCGACGGCGCGGCAGTGGCTCGACAGCCCCTCGTCCGGCGAGAAGTCGGGCAACTTCATCAAGTTCCCGCAGCTCGACCTCGTCTTCGAGATCCCCGACACCCTGTACGTGTTCAAGAACTGCGCCGAGGCCTCGCACACGGAGGAGACGATGGGCAGCGAGAAGTGGGTGCCGATCATCGCCTGCTCGTCGCCCGGCGCCTCCGACGACCCGGACGGCGTCGGCGACGTCAGCGGCAGCGGCGACGCGATCGCGCTGACCTTCTATCTCGCGCCGAAGGGCCGTCCGGTCGACGAGCGGGCCGTCGCCTATTACACCAGCGAGTATCAGAACGCCGGCCTCAAGGTCGCCGACCTCTCCTACAACGACGACTATTTCTACAAGGACGGCATCTTCGCCAAGCTCGAGGTCATGGACGAGAGCGGCACCAACGCGGTCCGCGAGATCCAGCAGTTCATGTGGCCGATCGGCGATGTCGTGTTCATCGCCCGCATGGAGTACCCCTACGGGGACACTCGCGCAGTCGCCCAGGACTGGAAGGCGATCATGCCGTACTTCAAGACCGGCAAGCAGCCCGTCATCGAATAGGCTCCGCGGGCTCCGCGGGCTCCGCGGGGCTCTCAGGGATCACCAGGGCAGGGCGCGGGCCGCAGCGCCGGGTGCGGAGCCAGCGACGCGCCGTGCGTCGTCACGGTCAGCGACTCGCAGGCCCGCAGCGTCACGCAGCCCACCGACTCGCGGTCGGCGTGACGCACCACCAGGAGGTGCTCGCCCGGCGCCCGCATGCCGGTCAGGCGACCGTCGGCGTCGCTGTCCAGCGCGAACCCGTCCAGCGTCGCGGTGGTGTTCGGCACACCTGGCCGCAAGGCCAGGTCCGGAATCAAGGTCAGCGTGCCCGGCAGCACCAGCCCCGCGAGGCCCGCGTGCTCGGCCGCCGACAGCGGCGCGAGGTCGGGCGCGGGCGGCCGCTCGTACACGCTGACGACCCGACCGCGCGCGGGCGTCGGCTGGTTCAGCAGGCCTCTGGCGACGCCGCGGCAGCGCGGCTCGTCCGGGCTCGCCCGCAGCGCGGCGACCAGGGGCTGCAGCCGCGGGTCACAGCCGACGGCCCGCTCGGCGACGGCGATCAACCCGACGCAGTCCGGGCCGGGCGCGACCGGCACCAGGTCCGGGGCCGGGGCCTCGCAGGCGAGCAGCGCGAGCAGGGCCGTCGGCGCCGCGGGGCCAGGACGGCGGGCTCGGCGGGCTCGGCTCATCGCGCGGCTCAGCGGGCCCAGGTCGGGCGGTAGCAGCGGTCGCGCAGGGTGAGGACCTCGTAGCCGGTCTCGGTGACGAGCAGGGTGTGCTCGGCCTGGGCGCTCCACTGGCGGTCCTGGGTGACGGCGGTCCAGCCATCCTTGAGCACGTCGCAGTGCTTGGTGCCGATGTTGATCATCGGCTCGATGGTGAAGGTCATGCCGGGCTTGATGCGCAGGCCGGTGCCGGCCTTGCCGACGTGCGAGACCTGCGGGGCCATGTGGAACTCGCGGCCGATGCCGTGCCCGCAGAAGGCCTCGACCACGCCGTAGCCGTGCTGCCTGCCGGCGAAGTCGGAGATCGCCGCGCCGATGTCGCCGATGCGCTTGCCCGGGCCGACCTCGGCGATGCCGAGCCACAGGCTCTCGTGCGTCACGTCGATCAGCTTGCGCGCCTCGGGCGTGGTCTCGCCGCCGACGACGAACATCTCCGAGCAGTCGCCGAAGTAGCCGTCGAGCGTGGTCGTGATGTCGAGGTTGATGATGTCGCCGGCCTTGAGCACCTGCTCGCCCGGGATGCCGTGGCACACGACCTCGTTGACCGAGGTGCAGATCGACTTCGGGAAGCCCTTGTAGTTGAGCGGCGAGGGGTACGCGCCGTGCTTGACGATGAAGTCGTGGCACAGGCGATCGAGCTCGCCGGTGGTCACGCCCGGGACGACGTGCGGCTCGATGAAGTCGAGCACTTGCGCCGCGAGGCGACAGGTCGCCCGCATCTTCTCGATCTCTGACTTGCTCTTGATCTCGACGGCCACGTCCTGCTTCGCTTCCCCGACCGTGCCAAAGACACGCGTGGTGAGTGTGCGCAAACGCCCCGCAATCGCTCCTGCGAGGCTCATGGCCCGGAGGATGGGAGGACCGTGGGGTCCGGTCAAGGGCTCCGGGCGTGACGCTTCCCTGGCAGGACCGGGCAAGCTGTGCGAAGGTTCGCCCCCGCATGGATGCCAGCAGCAGCCCGGAGTCGGTCCTCGACGACCTCGCGGCCCGCCAACTGCTGATCGTCAGCGGCAAGGGCGGCGTCGGCCGCACCACCGTCGCGGCGCTCCTCGGCATGGCCCTCGCGCGGCGCGGGCGCAGGGTCCTAGTCGCCACCGTCGGCCCCGATGACCGCCTCGCCTGGATGCTCGGCCTCCCCTCCCTCTCCGATAGCCCCGTCGCCGCCGACCCCCGCCGCCTCCCCGGCCTCTTCGTCCAGCGCGTCGTCCCCCACGTGTGCATCCGCGAGTACGGCGCGCTCATCCTCCACAGCGAACGCATCGCCGGCGCCGTCCTCGACAACGGTCCGATGCGCCGCCTCCTGCGGACCATCCCGGGCCTCGATGACTTCGCCATCCTCGGCAAGGTCTGGCACGCGGCCGTCCGCGACGACGACTTCGACGCCGTCGTCTTCGACGGCCCCGCCACCGGCCACCTCCGCTACTGCCTCGGCATCCCCCAGGCCATCCTCCGCACCCTCACCGTCGGCCCGCTCCCGCGAGAGGCCAGGCTCATGCAAGACAGCCTCGAGGACCCGCGCCGCGTCCAGTCCGTGCTCGTCGGCCTGCCTGACCGCTGGCCGCTGAGCGAGCTCGGCGAGATGGCCGCTGCGCTCCGTGAGGAGCTTCACGTCGGCGTCGGGGCGGTGGTCGTCAATGGATTGTGGCCATCGGGGCTGCCCGAGCTCGGCGCGCCTGCCACCAGCCTCGACCCCGACGGCGCGGTCGCCCGGGTGTTCGCGGCGACCACGGTCGTGGCGCGCCAGGCTCGTCGGCAGCGCGAGGGCGTGAGGGCGTGGCTGGAGGGCGAGCGCGCCGCGGGTCGCGCGGGGGCGCCGGTGCTGGCGCTGCCGTGGCGCTGGCAGGGCTTTACTGGCTTCGGGGACCTCGAGCAGGTGCTCGCGGGCCTCGAACGCCCTGACCTTTCGGCCAGGTGATCGTCGGCATGTCGGGCTTCATCAGTTCATGGCGAGAGCTCGAGCTCGACGAGCAGCTGACCGGACTCGACAGTGGCGCCCTCGACCACGTGGACCGCGAGCACCTTGCCGGTGGCGGGCGCGTGCATCTCGTTCTCCATCTTCATCGCCTCGACGATGATCACCGGCGCGCCGCGCTCGACCATCTGCTCGACCGCGACCAGCACGCGCACGACCCGGCCGGGCATCGGCGCCTTGATCTTCGACCCGGCCGCGCCGCCGGTGCTGCCGCTCGCCATCGTCTCCGCCAGCAAGGCCTGCTGCGCGGTGCGGACCTCGAGCGTCGTAGCGACCCCGCCCAGGCACGCCGTGGCGGCGAAGGCCTGGCCGTCGAGGGTCACGCAGCGCTGCTGATGCCCGTCCTCGGAGCGCACCAGCGTGCGACCGCCGGGGGTAGCGACCACCGTCAGCGGCACCCCGTCGACCTCGGCGTGCTCGCCGTCGACGCGGACCGTGTGCCGGCGGTCGCCGATGCGAACCACGAATTCCTGGACGCTCCTCACGGCCGCGGAGAGTAGACCCATGCCACCGACCCTGTCCACGACCGACCCGCTCGTCTTCGCGGCCGCCCGCCGGGTGGTCCTCTGCGTGGGGCCTGGCGGGGTCGGCAAGACCACCTGCGCGGCCGCTCTGGCGCTCGGTTCGGCGCAGCGCGGGCGCCGGGTGCTGGTGGTGACGATCGACCCGTCCCGGCGCCTGGCCCAGGCGCTCGGCTTTCACAGCGCGGTCGACGGCGGTCGCCCGCTGCCGGTGCCGCTGCCGGGCGGCGGCGACGGCCAGGGCGGCAGCTTGCACGCGCTGTGGCTGGCGAGCGAGCACGTGTTCGCGGAGCTGGTCCGGGCCTACGCGGCCACCCCGGAGGCGGCGGCGGCCATCCTTCGCAACCCGATCTACAAGGCGATGGCGGAGAACCTCGGCGGCGCGCTCGAGTACGCGGCGATGGCCAAGCTGCAGCTCCTGCACGCCGCCCGCGAGTACGACCTGATCGTCCTCGACACCCCGCCCACCGCCAACGCGATCGACTTCCTCAGCGCCCCCGAGCGCATCCACGAGCTCGCCACCAACCCCGCCGCCCGCCTGCTCACCGGCGGCGGCAAGCTCGGCGCCCGCCTGCTCGGCATCGGCAACAGCCTGGTCCTGCGCACCCTCTCCACCCTCGCCGGCAGCAGCTTCATCACCGAGCTCGGCGCCTTCCTCCGCGACTTCTCCACCGTGCTCGGCGCCTTCCAGGCCCGCGCCGGCGACTTTCAGTCGCTCCTGACCTCCCCCGACACCGGCGTCGTCCTCGCGACCTCGGCCTCGCCCTTCAGCGTGCGCGAGGCCCTCGACTTCCTCGCCGTGCTCCACGAGCGCGGCCTGCGGGTCGACTCGGTGGTGCTCAACCGCGTGCTCCCGCCCTTCCCGCCGCCGCCGGCGGAGCCGCTGCTGCGCGCCGCGCTGGCGGCTCAGATGTCCGCAGGGACAGGTTCAGACGGCGTCGATGGAGCTGTCCTCGAGGACAGCCTATCACGGGTCCTCGCCGCGTACAGCGGCCTCGACGCCCAGGGGCAGCAGGCGGTCCAGGCCCGCGCGGCGCTGGTGCGCGGCTACCCGCGGCTGCCGCTGTTCTTGTTGCCGCAGCGCGAGCCGCCGCCGACCTCGCTCAGCGATCTGCAGGATCTGGTGGCTCAGTTCGTGCGGGCCGCCTGAGGTCGACCGCGAGGTTGCGGGCGAGCCGGCAGCGCTTCGGGCTCAGCTCGACCCCCACCGCCGCGAGCCCCATCGCGTTGGCGACCGCGAGCGCGGTGCCGCGGCCGCAGAACGGGTCGATCACCGTGCGCGTCGGCGTGTGCCGGGCGATGAAGCCGCAGGCGACCTCGCAGGCGCGCAGGCCCATCGCCCGGGTCCAGGTCATCGCCCCGGTGTCGAAGACATCGGCCGTCCCGTCGGGCCCGCTCGCCGGCGTCCGGGCGAAGCACAGCAGGTGCGCGTAGGTCGGTCGCCCGAAGCTGATCGTCCCGCTCGGCTTTCGGCAGGCGATCTTGTGCCACAGCAGGGGCATCTCGCACCTGTCCGCGGCCAGCTGCACGAGGTGCCCCTTGTCGACCCACGTGCCCGCGTGCTTGATGTCCGTCTGGTAGAAGATCGCTACCCCCTCCGGCGGACAGGCCCGCAGCACCGCCGCCGCCGCGTCGACGAACCACGCCCGCCACTGCGCGAAGTTCAGCGGCAGCTCGCACAGGTCCGGCAGCGAGGTCACCAGCGAGCAGCCCGCCTGCTCGCCGCGACTCGCCAGCCACGCCAGCGCGTCGCCCTCGTGCACGATCCGGCCCGGTGCCCCGGTCATGGCCCCGGGCTCCACGGGCGGCGCCGCGCCGTCCACATCATCGAATGCGCGGGTCGGGCTCGCGACCGGGACGGAGAGGGGGCGCACGATCCGGCGATGGTAACCGCGCCCGCCCGCAGGTCAATCCAGCTATGATGCCGGAATGCGAGACTCCCGGAGGTCCTGGGCCCTTCTGCCGTTCGCGCTGCTGTGGGCGCCTGTCGTGCATGCGGGCGAGGTCGTCCCCAACCCCTACGCCCCGACCGGCGCGCCCGTCGTGCTCGACTTCTCACGCGGGCCGCTGCGCGTCGTCGAGCCACCTGCTCCGCGCTTCGAGGACCTCGATCGCCACCGCGACGTCCCCGAGACCGACCTCCCGCAGGGTCAGCTGCCCGAGGGTTGGGTGCAGGAGGGCGGCGTCGTGGTCCCGAGGGCGATCGCGGAGGGCGCCGAGCCGCGCTCGTACCCCGAGCTCGGCGAGCTGCGACCGGGCCGAGACCCGAGCCGCGGCAAGGTCGACGGCCCCGGCGTCGAGGAGCTGTGCGCCTTCCCCGAGGACGCCGAGGGCACCGCCTACGACGGCGACTTCTTTCGCGGCGCCGAGTACCCGCGGCGCGGCACGATCTACATGAACTACACCGGCGCCGTCCTGCTCGGCGGCGGCGGCGAGAATTCGGCCGAGAACTTCTCGACCCTCGCGCGCCACGGGCACCAGTTCCCGAGCTACGGGGGCGGCGAGGAGCGGGCGATCGCCGTCGCCCAGGCCGTGCAGGCCGACTTCGCCGAGATGGCCGTGCGCGTGGTCTACCTCGAGCGCCCGCCCAAGCGGCTCCCCTACGTGATGATCATGATGGGCGGCACTTACAAGGACACCAGCTCGGGCCCCGCCGGCGGCGTGGCGCCCGGGGCCGACTGCGAGGACAACGGCCTGCGCAACGTCTGCTTCGCGTTCGTCCGCAACGACTCGATCAGCACCCAGGCCAACATCGCCAGCCAGGAGATCGGGCACACGATGGGCCTGGGCCACACCTACGGGTCCGACCGCGTGATGGCCTTCGGCTACGACACCAACGCCCCGATCGACATGGGCTTCGGCGACGAGTGTACGAAGGTGCTGACCGCCACCGGGCAGGGCTCGTACTGCAAGGGCGTCAATCGTTGCCACTGCGGCGGCGAGGGCGTCGACCAGCACGACCTCAACACCCTCAAGTCGATCTACGCGCCGCCCGGCCCCGACGTGGTCCCGCCGACGATCGACATCACCTCGCCGGCCGACGGCGCGAGCTTCGCCGTCGGCGAGGCGATCACCGTCGAGGTCGACCCGTGGGACAACTTCGGCGGCTACGGCTGGGACATCACCATCGCCCAGGGCGACACGATCCTCGCCGAGAGCGTCGACTACCAGCTCAGCCAGCAGTTCGTGCTCATCGGCCTCCCGCCCGGCACCTACACGCTGACCACGCGCATCCAGGACCACGAGGACCAGATCGGCGAGGATGTCATCACCGTCACCGTCGAGGGCGAGGGCGGCGACACCGAGGCTCCGACCACCAGCGAGGGCGACGCGAGCAGCGGCGACGCGAGCAGCGGTGACGCGAGCGACGCGAGCAGCGGCGACGCCGACGGTCAGGACAGCGGCGACACTGCCGATGACGGCTGCTCCTGCCGCGACGGCGAGCGCCTGCCCTCGCTGGTCCTGCTGACCCCGCTGCTGCTGCTCAACCGGCGGCGGCGGCGGGCCTGAAGGCCAGCGGCCCAAAGCGCCAGCGGCTTAAAAGCCAGAGGCCCGGACCGCGGGGTCAGGGCCTCCAGGCATCAACATCAAGGGGAGCGGGAGACGGGGATCGAACCCGCGACATTCAGCTTGGGAAGCTGACACTCTACCAACTGAGTTACTCCCGCGTCGTCGGCAGGCCCCTCGATACCAGGGCCCGGGGCGCGCCGCAAG
>Ga0075152_10001383_pt1 | contig 17487 bp, 11 predicted proteins | sample JI61114C2DNA_FD_70964 | JGI IMG/M metagenome (GOLD analysis project Ga0075152, IMG submission 70964) | Wastewater effluent complex algal communities from Wisconsin, to seasonally profile nutrient transformation and Carbon sequestration -... | ecosystem: Engineered > WWTP > Effluent > Algae...
TGCCTGTCGTGCCTGTCGTGCCTGTCGTGCCTGTCGTGCCTGTCGTGCCTGTCGTGCCTGTCGTGCCTGTCGTGCCTGTCGTGCCTGTCGTGCCTGTCGTGCCGGCCGAGCCGAGCGCGGGCGGCATCCTCGACGAGCTGCGGCTGCGAGCCGTCGACCTCGCGCCGGTCGAGCGGGCCTTCGAGCTCGCGCGCCGCTGTCACGACGGTCAGATCCGCAAGAGCGGCGAGCCCTACTTGATGCACCCGCTGCGCGTCGCGGAGACGATCACCCGCATCGGCCTCGACGTCGACAGCGTGGTCGCGTCGCTGCTGCACGACGCGGTCGAGGACTCGGACCTCTCGATCTTCGACGTCACCGAGGGCTTCGGGCCGCAGGTGGCGAGCCTCGTCGACGGGGTCACCAAGCTGGGCAAGGTCCCGTACCTGTCGCGGCAGGAGCAGCAGGCCGAGAGCTTCCGCAAGATGCTGCTGGCGATGAGCCAGGACATCCGCGTGCTGCTGGTCAAGCTCGCCGACCGCCTCGACAACATGCGGACCCTCGAGCACATGCCGCTCGACAAGCAGCTCCGCATCGCCCGCGAGACGATGGAGATCTACGCTCCCCTCGCCAATCGCCTCGGGATCCAGTGGCTGCACGCCGAGCTGCAGGACCTCAGCTTTCGCTACCTCGAGCCCGCGATCTACCGCGACGTCTCCGCCAAGATCGAGGCCCTGCGGGCCGGCAACCCCGGCTTCGTCGAGCGCGGCCTCGGCCAGCTGCGCACCGCCTTCAGCGCCGTCTCGCCGGGTCCCGCAACCGAGGTCGCGGACGCCGACGCCGCCGCGACCATAACGACGCCGCCCACCGCCGACCCGCGCGACGCCGACCAGGACCGCGTGTTCTGGTCCGACCAGCGCTTCGGCCCGGTCGAGCTGCGCGCCACGCTGCGCACGCCCTACCAGCTCTACAAGCTCGCCGAGGACGTCGACACCGAGATCGACAAGCCCTCGGCGCTGGTCAGCTTCCAGATCGTCACCCGCGATCGGGCCAGCTGTTACAACGCGCTCGGCGTGCTGCACGGCTCGTTCACGCCGGTGCCGGGCCACTTCCGCGACTACATCGCGCTGCCGCGGCCCAACCGCTACCAGGCGCTGCACACCGCGGTGATCAACCGCAGCGGCGTGCGCCTCGAGCTGCAGATCCGCTCGCTGGCGATGGACGCGGTCGCCGAGCGCGGCATCGTCGCGGAGTGGCAGCGCGGCGGCCTCAAGGACGGCGGCTGGCAGCGCCTCAGCTGGCTGGACGGCCTGATGGACTGGCAGGGCGAGGTCCAGGATCCGCACGAGTTCATCGAGGCCGTGAAGGCCGAGCTGTTCGCCGACGAGGTCTACGTGTTCACCCCGGAGGGCGACATCCACACCTTCCCGAAGGGCGCCACGCCGATCGACTTCGCCTTCGCGGTCCACACCAACATCGGGGTGCACTGCTCGGGCGCGCGGGTCAACGGCCACCTGGTGCCGCTGCGCTATCAGATGCGCCAGGGCGACACCATCGAGATCCTCACCAACCCGGCGCCCTGCGTGCGCCAGGAGTGGCTCAAGATGTGCCACACCTCGCGGGCCCGCGCGCGCATCAAGCAACTGCTGCGCCAGGGCGAGCGCCTGCGCCTGCGCGGGCTCGGCCGCAGCCTGCTCGAGCAGGAGCTGACCGACCGCGGTCGCACGCTCGCGGAGTTCGAGGAGCTCGGTCTGGTCGCCCGGCGGGCCGCCGAGTTCGACCTCGGCAAGGACCTGCGCGACGTGCCCGGCGCCGACGGTCTGTATGAGGCGGTCGGCAGCGGTCAGCTGGCGTCGCGGCGGGTGGCCGACGCGCTCGCGCCGGTCCAGGAGCCGAGCGCCGACGACAGCCTGATCCGGCGGATGTTCCGGCGGATGTCGGGCCGCAAGGTCAGCGCCCGCGCGGGCGGCCTCGGCTCGCCCACGGAGGGCGCGCCCGGCTCGCCGATGATGATCACCCGCGAGCGCACCGAGAGCGCCGGCGCCGGTCAGCCGATGATCCAGCTCGCGCCGTGCTGCTCGCCCGTCCCCGGCGATCCGCTGATCGGCTACTTCAGCCCCGGCAAGGGGATCGTCGCTCACGTCGAGACCTGCCCCGAGGCCCTCGAGCGCCTCGAGGAGCGCCGCGTCTACCTCGCCTGGACCCCCGAGCTCGAGCTCGACGCCGCCGCCATCGTCGAGGTCCGCACCGCCAACACCGTCGGTCTGCTCGCCGAGATGAGCCGCGCCTTCTCCTTCCACGGCATCAACATCAAGCAGGCCAACTGTCGCACCTACGACAACGGCCTGCGGGCGATCAACACCTTCCACACCTCGGTCAAGACCCTCGGCCAGCTCAGCTCGCTGATGCGCACCCTCAAGAACATCCCGGGCGTCCTCGGGGTCGAGCGGGTGTTCTCACGCTCGGCCTCCGCCCTCGGCAGCGACTAGCGGCGCTCGGGCCCCAGCCGCGGGTGCCGGCGGGGTTGACAGGCGCGAGCCGGCCGGCTATGCGTGCAGCCCCCGCTCGCAGGAACAAAGCCATGGCCTCCTTCTCCAAAGTCACCGAAGCCAAGCGGTCTCGCCGCAACAAGAACGCCGGGAAAGCCCGCAAAGCCAAGCTCGCCCAGAAGAGCACCGCGTCGTACAGCGAGCTGTTCGCGGGGTTCGGGGAGGCCGGCAAGGCCGCCCCCGCTCGCTCCGCCGCGCCGGCCAAGGCCGCCGCTCCGGCTGCCAAGGCCTGAGCCCACAGATCTCCGGATCTTAAGATCTCCACAACAGGGGACCTGTCCGAAAGGGCATGTCCCCTATTTGCGTCGGCTCACCGCCGCGGCGCTGGGCTCCGCCGGGGCCGGGGGGTCGGCCGGTACACCGCGCTCGGGCGCCGGCAGAACAGCGTCCCGCCGCGGCAGGGCGCCGCGAAAACCCCGAAGGTCTGGCGGATAAGCGGCCCGGTGCACGGTCTGCGGCAATGTTTCTTGTGGCGCCAAACTGTGCGAAGGTTGCGCCGAACGGTGCACGCTCCCCCCAATTGCGTGCGCTTGATCAACCATGCACCAGCGCATAGTCTCGGCCCGGCGTAACCCGCCGGCCCCCACGCCGGCCCTCACGCCGGCAGCCCTGGCTCACGACGCCAGAGCGCGATGCTCCCCCTGGAGACCTCCCCGATGAACACAGCGGCGCCCCAGCTCCCTCCCGGTACAGTGATCGATGGGACCTACACGACGGGAGCGGTGGTGCGTTCACGCCTCGGCTCGGTGACCTACGCGGCCACCGACCTGTCCCAGGGCCGCGTCGACGTGACCATCCATGCGCCGGAGTGCTTCGCCTCGCCGGTGGCGCTCGAGCGCAGCCTGCGTGAGCTCCGCCAGCTCGAGAAGGTCCACGCGCCGCAGGTGCTGCGGGTGATCGACGCCGGCAAGCTCCCGCGCGGCGGGATCTATGAGGTGAGCGAGCCGGTCGAGGGCGTGTCGTTCGCGGAGCTCGGCGCGATCCCTCCGGCCGAGGTCGCCGCGCTGATCCAGGAGATCGTCGTCGGCCTGCAGGCCGCCCAGAAGGTCGGCGTCCTGCACCGCAACCTCGGCGCCGAGGCGGTCCTTCGCACCGAGCGGGGCATCAAGCTGACCGGCTTCGCGGTCGGCGATCCGCAGGGGGGCGTCAGCTTCGGCGCGCTCGACTGCATCGCCCCCGAGCAGGTCGAGGGCAAGAACATCGACGAGCGCACGCTCGTGTACAACCTCGCGGCCCTGACCTACCGGCTGCTGCGCGGCGCCTCGCTGTTCACCGGCGGCGACAGCGGCACCCAGCTGCTGCAGGCGGCCGCGAGCCTGCCGCCGCAGGAGTCGATGCCGGCCCCGCTGTTCGCGGCCCTCGCCAAGGACCCGAAGTCGCGCCCGAACCTGCTGCAGAAGTTCCTCGCCGAGCTCGACGAGATCGTCGGCGAGTTCGGCAACTACACCCAGGAGAGCCCGAGCGACGCGCCCGAGGCCATGACCGACCTGCGTGAGGACCGCGCGGTCACGCACTCGCCCAAGGCTGGCGAAGGGCGCGAGGTCGGTGATACCCTCGCCACGCTAATGACCGACCCTGACGCGCCCAAGCAGCCGTCGGCCCCGGAGGGCGCGAAGCCCAACCCGGAGGCCAGGCCGACCCCGACGCGGCCCGCCATCGTGACCGGCCCCGGCATGATCACGCCGCCCCCGAGCCTCGGTAAGCCGCCCTCCCTCGGCGCCCCGCCGACCCTGGGCAAGGCGCCCGTGCCCTCGCCGCTGGCGGGCCTGCCGAGCCTCGGCAGCCTGCCGAGCCTGGGCAAGCCGCCCGGTGCGCCGCCCAATTTGGGCGCGCCGCCCACTCTGGGCGTGCCACCGACCATCGGTGCACCGAGCGTGTCGGCGCCGACGATCGGAGCGCCGAGCGCCGCGCCGAGCGCCGCCCCCCCGGCCATCTCGACGACTCCCGCCGCCGCGGCCAGCAGCGGCGCGGCCAAGCCGCGCACACGCGGCTGGACCATGTTCATGGAGGTCACCGAGGACGAGGCCGGGAATTCCGCCACGCCAGGCGTGCCGGCTCCGGGCGCGCCGATCGCTCCCGCGAGCCTCGCCCCGGTTCCGGCCCCGGTTCAGGCGCCGGCTCCGGCCCCGACGCCGGTGGTGCAGGCGCCGATGCCCGTGGTGCAGGCGCCGATCCAGGCCCCCGCGGCCAAGGCTGAGGTCAAGCCGAGCACGCGCGGCTGGACGATGATCATGGACGAGCCGGAGGACGCCGCCGGGCTCGGCCTGTCGACGCCCGCAGCCGCAGCGACCCCGCCGCCTCCGAGCCCGACCACGCGCGGCTGGACCATGCTCGAGGAGCTCAACGACGGGCTCCCCGCGGCGGCGACGCCCGCCACACCGGCGCCGGCGCCGGCGACGGCGCAAGCGACGGCCCCCGCGAGCCCCCCGGCCGAGGTCGGCGTCAGTCAGGCCCCGAGCTCGCGGGGTTGGACCATGTTCATGGAGGCCGAGCTGCAGGGCGCGCCCAAGTCGGAGGAGCCGGTCGAGGTCGAGCCCGAGTTCTACGACGGCACGGTTCAGACGGACAGCGGCACGGTGGTGGCCTTCGCCCCGACCGCCGAGTCGCCGAACGCGTCGGCGCCGCGCAGGCCCGAGCCGGTCGAAGATCTGACCGCGCAGGAGCCGATGCGCTCGTTCGGCTCGCGCCTGCGCGGCGAGGTCGAGGAGGCCGCTCCCGTCGCGCCGTCGCTCGATCCGGCGAGCCTGCCCTCGCCCGCGGCCGAGGTCCCGAGCTTCGCCGGCAACAACCTCGGCTTCGCGGTCGGACCGGGCACCCCGGCGGTCCCCGTCGCCACGCCCGTCCGTTCGCCGCAGCAGCCCGACGCCCTCGACAGCGACCTCGAGGCCGAGACCAGCGGCGGCAACAGCAAGATGATCGTCATCGGCGTGGTCGTCGTGGTCGCCATCGTGATCGCCGTCGTGCTCGCCACCCGCTAGACGGTCGGCCGCGCGGCGGTCCCGTGGATGGCCTCGCTTCTGCAAGGAAGCGGGGCCATCGTTGCGACCGGGAAGCAGTAGGCTCTCCCGATGCACAAGAGTCAGCTGTCGACCATCGTCATCGATTGCCAGAGCGAGGACCTCGAAGCGGCGGCCCGCTTCTGGTCCCAGGCCCTCCAGCGCGGCGTGCGGCGGCCTGCGGAGGGGGAGCGCTACCGTGATCTGGTGTGCGGGCCCGATGAGCCGCTGCTGATGATCCAGCGCGTGGAGCACGAGGGCCGCGTGCACCTCGACATCGAGAGCGACGACATCGAGGCCGAGGTCACGCGCCTCGAGGGCCTCGGGGCCCGCGTGATCGAGCGCGTGCGCAGCTGGGTGGTCATGCAAGCACCGACGGGCCAGCGCTTCTGCGTGGTGCGACCGCAGCGCCCGCAGTGGGCGCCTCCGTTCCCGAAGGCCACGCCGCAGCACCACCACCTGCAGGCCCTGTGCGGCCACTACAGCGGCGAGGTCAAGACCTGGCTGGATCCCGCCGCCGACCCCGACGTGTCGCCGGGGGAGCTGCACGTCAGCGCGGTCTTCGCCGGCCGCTGGTTGCGCCTCGAGCAGGCCGGCGTGGTCGCGGGGCGCCAGCACGCCGGGGAGCTGCTGCTCGGCTTCCACGTCGACGCGGCGCAGTACGAGCTGTGCTGGGTCGACAGCTTCCACACCGGCAGCGCCATGATGCTCTCGCTGGGCGACCTACGCGCGGACGGGCTCATCAGCGTCACCGGCAGCTACCAGGCCGGCGACGAGCGCTGGGGGTGGCGCACGGAGATCGAGGTGGACGATGCGTTGGTCGTGCGCGCGTTCAACATCAGCCCCGCCGGGGAGGAGTCCCGCGCCATCGAGGCCCGCTGGACCCGGGTCTGAGCTCGGCGCGCATCGACAGGGCCTTCAAGACATGTCCTTCAAGACAGGCTTTGAAGACCTGTCCTTCAAGACATGTCCTGACGACCTCACTCGTGGTGATAAGGATGCCCGGCGAGCAGGCTCGCGGCCCGATACAGCTGCTCGAGCAGGATCAGGCGCGCGAGCCGGTGCGGCAGGGTCAGCCGCGACAGCGCCAGCAGCCGGTCGGCGCCCGCGCGATCGGCCGCGCTGAAGCCGTCGGCGTCGCCGATGTGGAAGTGCACGGCGCGGGCCCCCTCCGTCCGCCACTGCGCGATCCACCCGGCGAGGCCGCGGGTGTCGAGCTGCTCGCCGCGCTCGTCGAGCAGCACCCGGATCGTCGGCGACGCGTGACGGCACCAGTGCGCGCGCAGGCCCGCGGCGTCGCGGACCTCGACCACCTCGAGCGGCGCGAAGGGCTGGATGCGGCGCAGGTACTCGGCGCACAGCGACTGTAAGCCGGCGTCCTTCAGCTTGCCGGCGGCGACCAGGGCCAGCCGCATGCGCTCTACTTGCCGCGGCGGGGTGTCGGTGCCGGTGCGGGTGCGGGCTCGGACTTCTCGGCTTCGGCCGGCGCGACGCCGGGCTCGGCCTCGCCGAGGTCGTCGTTGTCGTACTCGTCGGCGTAGCTGTCGTCGTCGTCGTCGTCGTCGGCCAGGTCCTCTTCCTCGTAGTCGGCGTCGTCCGCGTCGGCGGCTTCCTGGGCCGCGATCTCGGCGGCGAGGGCCGGGTCGAGCTCACCGGTGGCGCCGGCGGCCTCGTCCTCTTCGTCGAGCTCACCCTCGAAGGCGCCGAAGCTGCCGCCACGGAAGGCGGGCATCGGGTTGGGCGGCGTGAGGCCCTCGAGGCCGGAGGTGTCCATGACGTCCTCGGGCAGGCCGAGTTCGACGGTCGGGGCGTCGTTCCACATGCTCTCGAGGTCGTAGTGCTTGCGGACGGGGTGATAAAAGACGTGGACCAGGAAGTCGTCGTAGTCGAGGAGGTCCCACAGGTGCTCGTCGAGGCCGTCGCTGCCGATCGGTGACAGTCCGAGCTGGGACTTCAGGCCGGCCATGATCGCCTCGCTGATGCCGCCGACGTGGCGGTCGGATCGCCCGGAGACGATCAGCGCGTAGTCGGTGTAGCCGGCGACCTCGGTGAGTTGAAGGACGACGGGGCCGACGGCCTTGGCGTCGATGGCGAGGTCGAGGGCTTTTTGCAGCGCCGCCGGCAGTTCGGCGCGAGTGAGGGCAGGCCTGATCACGCAGGCCTTTTAGCGCGGCTTTGCGCCGGGGACAACCGCCCCGGGGGGCCCCTCCGTGAGCTCACGAGCCGGCGAGACCGCCGAGCAGACGCTGCCGCTCGAGCTCGAGGCGGACCCGCTCGGGCACGGGGTCCGCGCCGGAGGGGGCCGTGATCACTATCTGCGACGCGGGCAGGGCCTCGACGCTGGCGCTCAGCTGGCTCTCGCCGATCTGCGGGCGATCCAGGGCGTCGCGGACGACGAAGTTCACGCGGAGCTCGGCGGCGCGCCACAGGCCGGTCGCCTTCACCAGCGTGATGCTGCCCTGGATCTGCGTGATCTCCGTGCGCTGACGCCACTCGCGGCCGAAGCCGGCGGCGATCCGCGCGGGGTCATGGGCGTCGGCGCGGCGCAGGTCGATCACGAGGTCGTCGCCCGACTCCCGCACCTCGATCGCCAGGGCCGGGGCCGCGAGCTCGACCAGGTCGCGCACGCAGTGCTGGGCCTCGTCGAGCCAGCGAGCGTGCAGCTCCGAGTCGAGCGCGCGGCTCCGCCAGCCGCGATGGGCCGCCCGCGTGTACACCTGCTCGTCGAGGATGATCACCTCGCGGCCCTCGCCCTTGTCTGTCTTTTGAGACAGGTGCATTCGCACCGGCTCCGCGGGGCCAGAGCCCCAGGCCAGGTCCAGCTCGTCGACCACCTGCTGCTCCTGCTGGATCGGCTGGTCGACCACCGGCCGCTCCGGCCGCTCCGGCTTCAGCGAGAAGCTGGCCCGGTAGTGCAGCCGATGCGGGCCCTGCAGCGCCCGCGCGTCGGCGTGCCCCTGGCCGAGCGCCGCCAGCAGCGGACCCGGGCCCGGCGCGGTCATCAGCGCGTCCACCAGCGCCCGCGCCTGCTCCGCGCGGTGCTCGGCGCCCGGGGCGGCGACCTGCAGCGCCGCGCTCGCCAGGCTCGTCGCGTCCGGGAGCTCGGCCGGCTCCGAGCAACCCGCCGCAGCGCTCAGGACCACCGCGAGCGTCGACGCGAGCGCCGCTGCGACCCTCGCCGCGAGCGTGGTCGTCGGGAGAGCGGCCGCCGCGGGGACCGATGTGCAGGCCTGGGTGGGGCGAGGGCGGGTCACGGGGCGCGAGCCTAACATGTGGCGCGCGCGCGCGGGACATGTGCGCCCCGGCCGGCGCCGCGCTAGGCTCGCCGCCGATGCAAGAGGTCATGCCCGTCGATGTCGACCCGCGGCTGCTGATGCTGCTGATGTCCGCGTGGGCGCCGGGGCTGGCGTTCCTGTTCGGCGCGCTGTGGGGGAGCTTCGCCAACGTGGTGATCTACCGGGTGCCGCGGGACCTGAGCGTGGTCCGGCCGGGCTCGCATTGCCCCGGCTGCGAGGCGCCGATCGCCTGGTACGACAACATCCCGGTGCTCTCGTACCTGCTGCTGCGCGGCAAGTGCCGGCGCTGCGGCGCGAAGATCAGCCTGCGCTATCTGGTCGTCGAGCTGCTCGCCGGGGTGATGAGCTTCGCGCTGTACATGCACCACGTGTTGCGGCCGCTGGTCGCCGGGGGCGGCCCGGGCATCGCCGCGTGGTTGTTGTGGCTGACCTTCGGCCTCGCGCTGCTGATCGTGACCTACACCGACATCGACCTGTGGGTGATCCCCGACGAGGTCGTGCTGCCGGTCGCGGGCCTCGGCCTGGTCGTCGCGGGCCTCGCCCCGGAGCTGCTGGGCGTCGGCCTCGTCGAGGCGCTGGTCGCCGGGGCCGCCGGTTACCTGCTGATCGCCGGGCTGCGCTGGGTCTACCTGCGCTGGCGCGGCATCGAGGCGCTCGGCCTCGGCGACGGCAAGCTGCTGCTGATGGTCGGGGCGTTCTGCGGCGCGCAGGGTCTGGTGTGGACGATCGCGGCCGGGGCGATCCAGGGCCTGCTGGTCGCCGTGCCGCTGCTGATCCTCGGCAAGCGCCTCGCCACCAGCGACCTGCAGGAGGTCCACGGCGACGATCCCGAGCTCGGCGCCGACGGCGAGGGGGTCATGGGCGCGCGCGTGCCCTTCGGTCCGTTCCTGGCGATCGCGGCCTTCGAGTACATGTTGATCCCGGAGCAGATCGCCGCGCTCATCGCCCTCGTCGCCCCCTGAGCTGTGATACTCGGGCCCAGGGCCATGGACATTCCGCTGCTTCCGGACATCTACACCGCGATCGCGCAGGCCCTGCCGCGCTGGCTGCGGCCGTACCTCGACCCGACGCTGCTCGTCCTGCTCGCCGCGTCGATCGCCGTGCTCGCCCGCCTGACCGTGCTGCGCTGGCTGCAGCGGCTGAGCGCCGCCAACTCGGTCGTCTACGACGACATCGTCGTCGACAGCCTGAAGCGGCGGGCCATCGTCTGGACCGTGCTCGGCACGGTCTTCGTGCAGCTCGAGGCGCTGCCGTGGCGACCCCGCTCGATCGCCGTCGCCCAGAACATCGTCGCCGCGGCGCTGATCATCTCGGTGACGCTGGCGCTGGTGGGCCTGGTCTCGCGGCTCGCCCTGGCCCACGCGAGCAGCGCCGACGCCGGGGTCGGCGGCACGACCCTGGTCCGCTACATCTCGACGACGCTGCTGATCATCATCGGCATGGTCGCCGTGCTCGCGCTGTTCGGGATCTCGGTGGTGCCGATGTTCACGGCGCTCGGGGTCGGCGGCCTCGCGGTCGCGCTGGCGTTCCAGGACACCCTCGCCAACGTGTTCGCCGGCGTGAACCTGACGCTGGCCCGCCAGATCCGGGTCGGCGACTACATCGAGGTCGGCGAGCTCGAGGGCTTCGTCGCCGACGTCGGCTGGCGCGCGACCACCCTGCGCACGCTGATCGGCACCCAGATCTTCATCCCCAACAAGAAGCTCGCCGAGTCGGTGATGGTCAACTACAGCCGCTCCGACACCGGCATGTTCGTGACGCTGGCGTTCATCGTCGGCCACGACGAGGACCCCGAGCGCGTCGAGGCGATCGTCATCGACGAGCTCCTCGCCGCCGTCGCCGACGTGCCGGGGATCCGCGCCGAGGAGCCGCCGATCGTGCGCTTCAGGGCCTTCGCCGAGTCCGCGCTCGAGTTCAAGGCCTTCGTCGCGATCAACGACTTCCAGGACCGCTTCCTGATCAACCATACGCTGATGAAGCGGCTGCACCGACGCTTCAGGGCCGAGGGGGTGAGCATCCCCGTGCCGCAGCGGGCCGTGCGGATGATGCCGACGCCTGGCTCGTCCGCGACTTCGTGATAGACAGAGCGCAGCGATGACCAGCACGACCACGACCACGACCACGACCAGCACGACCGGCACGATCCAGGTGTTCACGTACAAGGACGGCCTGCTGGCGCGCCTCGCCCACGACCTGCGCCTCACCCTCGGCCGCTTCGAGATCCAGCGCGAGGGCGCGACCGTGCAGGCCCGCTTCTGGCCGGGCTCGCTGCGCGTCGACGGGGCGATCGATCGCCGCGGCCAGCTCGATCCGGCGGCGCTGTCGGACAGCGACCGCCGCAAGATCGGCGAGAACATCGCCAACGAGGTGCTGCACCTCGACCGCTCCCCCGAGGCCAGCTTTCGCGGTCAGATCGTCGCCGACGGGGCCGCCGTGGAGGGCGAGCTGACGCTGGCCGGTCGCAGCGTCGCGCTCCGCGTGCCGGTCCAGGCCGTCGGCGACCGACTGCGCGCCGAGGTGACCCTGGCGCCGAGCCGCTGGGGCATCGCGCCGTTCAAGGCGCTGGCCGGCGCGATCAAGCTGCAGGACCGCGTGCTCGTGGTCATCGAGCTCGACGCCGCCGCCGGCAGCTGGAGCGCCGGCTGACGGCTGTCTCTTGAGACAGCCAGGTCGCGCTCAGCTCGCGGCCTCCTCGCGGACGAAGGCGGCCGCCTTGTAGCCGATCAGCATGCTCGGGGCGTTGAGCGCCGAGACCGGGACGACCGGCATGACCGAGGCGTCGGCGACCCGCAGGCCGGTGACGCCGCGGACCCGCAGGCGCTCGTCGACGACCGAGCCGACGCCCTGTCCCAGCGCGCAGGTGCCGGCGTAGTGGTAGGTGGTCATCGCCATGCCGCGGATGAAGGCGGCCTTGGCGGCGCGTCCGCCCGCCCAGCGCCCCGGCAGGAGCTCGGTGTTGCCGAAGGCGCGCAGCGGCGCGCCGTCGGCGATCCGCCGCGCGAGGTCGACGCCCTTGATCATGGTGTCCATGTCCTCGGGGTCGGCGAAGTAGGCGGGGTCGATGCGCGGGAAGTCGCCCGGACGGGCCGAGGCGAGCCGCACGCTGCCGCGGCTCCGCGGCTTGCCGAGGATCACCACGAGGCCGTAGATCCGGCGCACCAGCGCGCGCACGGCCTCCGGCCGGAACGCCAGCGACACGCCGGCCCGCACCAGCCGCGGCAGCCGGGTCCGATGATACAGCGCCGGCGGTACCGTCAGCGCCGGCAACATCCGCATGAACGCCTCGCGGAAGCTCGAGCGCGCCGGGTAGACGACGAAGCAGCTGTCGGCCTGGTCCGGCGGCAGCGCGGTGGCCGGGTTGGCGCGGTGGAACCCGTAGACCTGCGGGTAGTCGCAGTCGATGTCGCGGCGCGCGAGGTGAAACAGCGTGACGTTCGGGTGGTCCTGGAAATTCTCGCCGACGCCCGGCAGGTCGAGGACCGGGGCGATGCCGTGCGCGACCAGCTGCGCCCGCGGGCCGACGCCGGAGAGCATCAGCAGCTTGGGCGACTCGAGCGCGCCGGCGCACAGCAGCGCCTCGCGGCGGACCTTGGCGGTCCGCAGCGCGCCCTCGTGCTGGAACTCGACGGCGCGCACGCGTCGGCTCGCATCGAAGACGACGCGGTGGACGGCGGCGCCGGTGAGCACGACGAGGTTGGGGCGCTCGAGGTGCGGCTGAACGAAGCCGACGTAGGCGTTGCGGCGCTGGTCGCCGGCGTAGTTCATCCACTCGTAGCCGAGGCCGCCGAGGAAGTCGCCGTCGTTGAGGTCGTGCTGGCGACGAAAGCCCGCGGCCTCGGCGGCGCCGATCGCCGCCTCGGTGAACTGGGTCGGCTCGCGGCGGTGGACGTCGAGGACCCGCTCGATCGCGCGAAAGTCGGGCTCGACCGCGGACCACGACCACGAGGGGCTGTCCCACGCGCGAAAGTCGGCGGCCGAGCCGCGCAGGTACACCATCGCGTTGATCGAGCCGCTGCCGCCCATGCCGCGGCCCGAGCCCATGAACAGCGGCCGCCGGAGGCAGCCGGCCTGCGGCACCGAGAAGCGCTCGTACATCAGCGCGTCGTTGATGAAGGCGTCCTTGTAGCCGTCGGCGCGCAGGGTCTCGGGGTGCTGCTCGGCCCGGTCGCCGTGCTCGAGCAGCAGCACGCGCACGCGCGGGTCCGCCGAGAGCTGGCCGGCGGCGACGCAGCCGGCGGAGCCGCCCCCGATGATGACGTGGTCGAACTCGAAGTTGGCTGCGCTGGCCGGGGTCATGGCGGCGCGGACTTTATCACGCGGATACAGACGGGCTATGCTGCGGCCCACATGGCGGAGTTCCTCGCGGCTGCGCTGATCATCGGGGTCCACGTGCTCGGCGGCGGCGTGTGGATCGGGGCGATGGCCTTCAGCGTGTTCGTCCTGCACCCGCGGGCCGAGCGCTTCTTCTCGGGCAGCAGCGCCTTCGAGGACTTCATCTTCACGGTCGTGCACGGCGCGCGCTGGAAGGTGGTCGCGGGGATCGTCGGGATCGTCGCCTCGGGGATCGCGTTGACGCTGCAGATCGCGCCGCGTGCCCCGGCGGCCTGGGACTGGATCGTCGGGGTGAAGGCCGGGCTGCTGGCGGTCTCGCTGGCGCTGTTCGTCTATGTGTCGTGGGTGCTGTGGCCGCGCCGGGTGTTCGCCAGCGCGGCCGAGCTGCCCGCGGTGCGCCGGCGCTTCTGGTGGGTCGGCGTGGTGATGATCGCGTGCAACTCGATCAACATGGGGCTCGGCATCCTCGCCCACGCGCTGCGCGCCTAGCTCATCGCGGGTTGTGTCGGTGCCGCGCGGGCGACGTCGCGCGGGCCGGCGATGGCTGATAATCAGCCGCGGTCCGCGGCGCCGGCGGCCCACCACTGCTGCCAGGCCTGGAACAGGTACTTCGCGGTCAGCTTCTCGCCGGCCGGCGCGGTGACGCGGTGACCGGTGATGCGCACCAGCTCGTCCGCGGCCCAGCGGCGGACGGCGGCGTCGCGGTGGCGCAGCGCCTCGATGACCCACTCGACGCGGGTCTCCTGGCCGTGCTCGTCGTACCAGGCGCGCCACTTGGCGGGGCGGTAGCCGAGGTGCTTGGCGGTGATCGAGCAGAGCGCCTCGAGGGCCGTCTCGCGGACCTGCTTGTCGCGCACCGAGAGCAGCTCGATCAGGGTGTAGACGGCCTGGGTGTCGCGCAGGGTGCCGGCGGCCTCGGCGGCCAGCAGGGCGCGCTCGCGGTCGCGGGAGCGCAGCTCGGCGCGCACCAGCTCGGTGGCGGCGGTGAAGCCCTCGACCCGGCTGTACGACTCGAGCACGCGGGTGGCGATCAGGCGCACCTCGGCGTCGGGGTCGAAGGCGTGCTGGGCGAGCGCGCGGAGGCAGCGGGGATCCCGGAGCTCCTGAAACACGAAGGCGGCGTAGAAGCGCAGCTGCGGGCGCGGGTACTCGAGCAGCTCGAGGATGTACGGGGTGATCGTCGGCCCGATCTCGACGCAGGCCCGCAGCAGCGGGCCGTGGGCGCTCGGTGGGGGGAAGGAGCGGGCGTCGCTCTGGTCGCCGAGGTCGATCGGGCCGGGGAAGCGCGCGGCGACCCGCTCGAGGCCCGCGGGACCCAGGCGGGCCAGGGCTCCTCGGGCCTCGGGGTCGTCGGGGTCGTTCAGGTAGGCCTCGAGCACGGCGTCGGCGTCCGCCGGAGCGGCGACCTCGCTGAGCGGGGCGCTCCGGGCGGCGCCCGCGGGAGCTGTCTCGGAGGACAGGTCATCCTCGAGGTCGGCCGCTTGCGCGGTCGCGGACATGGCGTCGGCGATCGCCTCGACGACAGCCGCGGTGGCCGAGGTCTCGGCGGAGAGCTCGGTCCCCGTCGGCTCCATCGTGGCGTCGTGGGTCGTGGCGTCGTGGGTCGTGGCGTCGTGGGTCGCGGGTGTAGCGACGTCGTGGGTCGTGGCGTCGTGGGTCGCGGCCCCGTGGGTCGCGGCCGCGTGGGTCGCGGCCGCGTGGGTCGCGGCGTCGTGGGTCGCGGCCGCGTGGGTCGCGGGTGTCGCGACCGCGTGGGTCGCTGCGTCGTGGGTCGCGGGTGTCGTGGCCGCGTGGGTCGCGGCGTCGTGGATCGCGGGTGTCGTGGCCGCGTGGGTCGCGGGTGTCGTGGCCGCGGGTGACCGGGCCTCGGCGCTCGGCGCGGGGGCTGCGGGCGGGCCGATGGGGGCCGCGGGAGCTGGCTTTCGGGTCAGCTCAGCGGGGATCATCACGCCGGCGAGCGGGGAGACCTCGCTCGCCGCTGCGTCTGTCCCGGGGGACAGCTTCGCTGCGGGCGCGGACGCGCGTGCGGCGGCGACGTCGTTGCGGACCAGGCGTGGCATGTTGAGCGTGATCGCGTCGGCGCCCGGGGGGACCGGGTATTGCCCGGTCCGGCTGCCGCGCCGCTGGGCCCCGGGCAGCGGGGTCGGGGCGATCAGCGAGGTGGGGATCGAGAGGATCGGGGTCGCGGCCGGCGGCTCGGCGCGGCGGCGCAGGTCGGGGATGACGATCCCGGGCTCGGCCGGTCGCGCGCGGTCGCCCTTCTTGCCGACCCCGCGGCGGGTCCCGGGGGGCACGACGAGGTTCGGGAGGTGCAGGCCGCTGGGCACCGGCGACGGTGCAGCGAGGCTGTCCTCGGGGACAGATGCTTGCGCTGGCTCGGTGGGTCCGCGCGCCTCCGGCGCGGCCGGCTGGACGGGGGTCTCCGGCGCGGCCGGCTGGACGGGGGTCGCCGACTCGGGGGTCTCCGGCTCGGCGCGGGTGATGGCCCGGCTGGCGAGGGGGACCGGCGCCGCGTCCTCGGGGTCGACGATCATGCCGCTGACCATGGACGACGTGGCGCTCGAGTGGCGCCCAGGAATGGCGGCTTGCGGGAGCCGATCGCTGGAATGGCGGCGGCTGCGGGCAGGCCTGTCCGCAGGGACAGGTGGATCGGTGGCGCGGGGGCTGTCCCTGAGGGCAGGGGCATCGATGGCCGGGCTGTCCGCAAGGGCAGGGGCATCGGCGGGCGGGCTGTCCCTGAGGGTAGGGGCATCGACGGGCAGGCTGTCCGTAAGGGCAGATGCATCGGCGGGCGGGCTGTCCGTAAGGGCAGATGCATCGGCGGGCGGGCTGTCCGCGAGGGCAGATGCATCGGCGGGCGGGCTGTCCGCGCGGGCAGGTGCATCGATGGACGGGCTATTCGCGACGGCACGTGCATCGGCGGGCGGGCTGTCCGCGCGGGCAGGTGCATCGATGGACGGGCTATTAGCGACGGCACGTGCATCGATGGACGGGCTGTCCGTAAGGACAGGTGCAACGGCGTCCGCGAGGACAGGTGCATCGGTCGCGCGGGGGCTGTCCGCGAGGACAGGTGCATCGGTCGCGCGGGGGCTGTCCGCGAGGACAGGTGCATCGGTCGCGCGGGGGCTGTCCGCGAGGACAGGTGAAACGAGGGGGCCGCTGCTGGCCTGCGGGTCGGGGGTGAGCGCGTGGCCTTGGGGCTCCGCGCGCGCGCTCGGCGGGGCGCTGTGGCCCCCGCTGTTGTCGCGGCGGATCGGGTTGATGAGCGAGATGACCTGGCGCTTCGCCGCCCGCGCCGCGCGGCCTGGGCGGTGCTGGGGCGCGTCGATCTCGGCGCGCGGCTGGCTGCTGTCGGTCGAGCCGGCGGCCTCGGCAGGATCCTCGCCGTGGGCCGGGAGGTCGGCGGCGCTGTGGCTGGGCGTGGGAGCGGCGGCGCTGTGGCTGGGCGTGGGAGCGGCGGCGCTGTGGCTGGGCGCGGGAGCGGCGGCGCTGTGGCTGGGCGCGGGCATGGGTGCAGCGGCGCTGGGCGTGGGAGCGGCGGCGCTGGCCGCGGGAGCAGCGACGCTGGGCGCGGGTGCAGCGGCGCTGGGCGTGGGAGCGGCGGTGCTGGGCGCGGTTGCGGCTTCGGCCGGGCTGTCCGTGGGGACAGGTGTAACGCGGCTGGCGCTCGGGTTCGCGGGGTCGGCGGGGCGCGAGCTGGCGAAGCCGCGGGTGCGCAGGAGGGCCTCGAGGTTGGTGCTGGCGAGGTCGCAGAGATCGCGCACGGCGGCGTGGTCGGCGGCGTCGAAGAGTCCGCCGTCGCGGTCGACGTAGAGCATCAACACGCCGCGCTCCTGGGCGAAGACCGGCTCGAACAGGCAGGGGATCCCGAGCGGTCGGCCGATGGCGGCGGCGAGTGTGGGTTCGGCCAGCAGCTTGAGGCGGATCAGGCCGAGGACGGCGCGGTCGAGCAGGCTGCCCTCGGGGATCGGGATCACGAGCGAGTTCGGCAGCGGCAGCGCGCCAGGCACCGCGAGCACGCGCAGACCCTCGCGCCGGACCCCGAAGAGCGCGACACGCGGGGCGATCTGGGCGGCGGCCTGGACCAGGGCCGCGGTGATCCGATCACGCTCACGGGCCTCCACCAGCGCCGCGCGAGCCGGGGCCAGCCGCTGCGCGAGATCGTCGGCGCGGCCGGGCTCGTGCGGCGCCGGGGCCGAGCGCGCGCCCGATGCCGCGGGGGTGGCCTGAGAGACAGGTGAGCTGTCGTGAGAGACAGGTGAAATGATCGGCTGCGCGGGGCTGGCCTGAGAGACAGGGGAGCTGGCCTGAGCGACAGGGGGGCTGGCCTGAGAG
>Ga0075152_10001384_pt1 | contig 17486 bp, 13 predicted proteins | sample JI61114C2DNA_FD_70964 | JGI IMG/M metagenome (GOLD analysis project Ga0075152, IMG submission 70964) | Wastewater effluent complex algal communities from Wisconsin, to seasonally profile nutrient transformation and Carbon sequestration -... | ecosystem: Engineered > WWTP > Effluent > Algae...
AAGCCATCGTCGTGTCTACGCGTGCAGCGCCATCCGGCCAGGCAGTATTGAGTATCTGGAGCGATGGCGACCAGATGGATCAGTCCGTTGAACGCAATTTATTTGAACCATTTTTCTCATCGGAGAGCCGCTCCAGCGGACTGGGTCTGTATATCTGCCGGGAACTATGTGAAGGGCATGGCGCCACCATCGCTTACCAGCGATCACGCCGATGGGCACGAGAACAGGAACTTGAAGGCAACGAATTTTTCGTGACGTTCCGCCCATCCCGGCGTGAGTCTGATGGTTCGGGTAAGTCTGACAAAATGCCTCTCGAATCATGAGCATCAAAGACTTACCGCCCAACGCAAGCATCCTGGTTGTAGATGATGAGCCAGACCTGCGGACGTTATATGAATTGACGCTCCTGCGCGAAGGCTACAAGATTGAAACGGCAGGTACGGTAGAAGAGGCTCGCCAGCAACTGGCTGAGCGCACGTTCGACGTACTCATCACTGACATGCGCCTGCCTGACGGGCTTGGCACATCGCTGCTCAAGGACATCCGCGAACAGGGACGAATGGAGCGTTGTGTCGTCATCACCGCATACGGATCTGCAGAAAATGCCGTTGAGTCCCTGAAAGCAGGTGCATTCGATTACCTCACCAAACCAGTGGATCTGAAGCAGTTTAGGCTAGTTATAGCTTCCGCTGTGCGGGATGTAAAGCCTTCACCTAAGAACGGCTCCAGCCAATCTTTGCGCGCTACGGCAGAGGTACCGCCACAGCGGCTGACTAACGCCCAAGTCAGCCTGCAACGCATGGTGGGGGAGTCATCGGCCATGCGGCAGGTAAAGGAGCGCATCGCGAAAGTGGCGCGTAGCATGGCGCCGGTTTTGATACGGGGTGAGTCTGGTACTGGCAAGGAACTCGCCGCTGGCGCGCTGCACGGGAACAGCCAGCGAGCTGATGGGCCTTTAGTGGCCGTGAATTGCAGTGCCATCCCGGAAAACCTGCTGGAAGCCGAGTTTTTTGGGGCCAAAAAAGGCTCCTACACCGGTGCGACCCAGGATCGGGACGGGTTTTTTCAGGCCGCACGAGGCGGCACCCTGTTTCTGGATGAAATTGGTGACCTTCCACTGGCCATGCAGTCCAAACTGCTGCGCGCCATTCAGGAACGCAGTGTGAGGGCCATTGGCGCTACGCAGGAGGAAACAGTTGATGTGCGGATCGTCAGCGCCACCCATAAAGATCTGGCTGCAGAAGTTGAAGCTGGCAGGTTCCGTCAGGATCTTTTCTATCGGCTGAATGTCATCGAGATCAATATCCCACCTCTGCGGGAAAGGCTGGAAGATCTGCCGGCTCTGTGTATGGCACTGCTCAACCGCATCGCCGACGAAGCGGGTATCGATGTGCCGGTATTATCTTCAGCACTGCTGGCGCAGGTGTCGCGACACCCCTTGCGCGGAAACGTTCGGGAACTGGAAAACCTGCTCCATCGTGCCGTTGCACTCGGCGACACCGAGAACCTGCAAATTGACGAAGAGGTCATCAGACCCACGGCCCGTCGGGACGTAGAGCCTGAAATGTCGGAGCGCCAGGGTGACGAACCCGACACTATCCCCAGCGATTTGCAGCACCATCTGGATCGGCAGGAGCGGGAAATATTGATTAAGGCCCTGGAGGATTCCGGCTACAACCGCACTGCGGCCGCTTCACGGCTTGGTTTGAGCCTGCGGCAGATGCGGTATCGCATCGCCAGGCTGAATATCGATATGCCGCAGGGGTCCGACTCTGCGGAAGAACCCAAGCAAAGTGGTTAACTCCAGTTCGCCCCTCTGGACAGACGGCTGGTACCGATTTGCACATCGGCTGCCCTCACCGAATTTCGGGACACGACCAGAATCTGCCCTGGTTGATCTGATCGTGATTCACTCTATCAGCCTGCCACCGGGTCAGTATGGCGGCAACGAAGTTCAGGCTCTATTTACAAACACGCTCGACTGGGCTGCGCATCCTTACTTCCAGACCATCCGCGGCATGGAAGTGTCGTCCCACTTCTACATACGGCGCAACGGCGACCTCTGGCAGTTCGTCAGCTGCAATGATCGTGCCTGGCATGCAGGGAAGTCTTGCTACAGAGGGCGTGACAACTGCAACGATGATTCAATTGGCATCGAACTGGAAGGCCTTGAAGGGGATTGCTTTGAAGTGCCCCAATATGAGGCGCTCGCCAGTCTGTGTTCTGCAATTCCGTTGCAATACCCCATTCGTTATATCGCCGGACATGAGCACATCGCTCCACAGAGAAAAATCGACCCTGGTCCGGGTTTTAACTGGGCACATTTGCAACAGTCGCTTGGGTGGGATGATCAGTATTTTCCCTAGCCTGGCCTGCTCACGCCCGCGGTGGCGAATCATCCCCTCTCACTGTTGTTTGATCAAAAACTGAAGCCACATGTGCATATCCCGGGGAAACCTTCTGCGAACCCGCTTGATTAAAGGGTTTGGTCAATGAGTCTCTGATTTGGCAACGTTCAGCGCCTGATTTCCATTACAAATCAAGATGCCGGAGGGTTACTTTTTACCTTTCATTTCAATCGATTTGAACTCGGGTAAGGCAACCACGCGATACACTACCGGTAGTGGCTTGCCATATGACCGGACCCCAGATATAGTGTGCGATGCGCTCATCGACGTCCAACAGAATAACTCCGCCAATCATGGTCGCGAGACCGAAAAAAACATTGCTCATATTGAGGAAATAATGCAAATCGTCACCAATACGCCTGCCTCACTTCACACCAGCGTTCTCGCTCTTCATGGCTCTGACATGGGTGCCACAACCGCCGTACAGACATTCCAGCAGTACCAGATCATTCGCCGCAATGGCGCCGTTGTGCCGTTTGAACCCAACAAGATTGCCGTCGCCATGATGAAGGCGTTCCTGGCTGTGCATGGAACGCAAGGCGCAGCCTCGGCCAGTGTTCGGGAGATGGTTGATGGCCTGACACAAGCCGTTATTCGCGCGCTGATGCGCTCACGTCCTGGTGGCGGCACGTTTCACATAGAAGACGTTCAGGACCAGGTCGAACTGGGCTTGATGCGCGGTGGTCACCATGAAATTGCCCGCGCCTACGTTCTCTATCGTGAAAAGCGGACTCAGGAACGCGCACGTAAGACCACTCAGGAAGCGCCATCTGCACCGGTCCTGCACGCAATCGACAACGGTCAACGCATCGTTCTGGATCTCAATCGCCTGCAAAAGATCATTCAGGACGCTTGCTCTGGTTTGGGCGCCGACATCAAGCCTGATCCGATCATGGCGGAAACCATGCGCAACCTATACGACGGCGTACCCATGGACGAGGTTTACAAAGCCTCTGTTCTGGCAGCACGCACGCTGATCGAAAAGGATCCGGATTACACCTTTGCTACCGCACGCCTGCTCTTTCATACGATTGCCAAGGAAGTGTTGGGCAAAGATGTGGACCAGGCCGAGATGGGGCCAGCCTACATTGAGTATTTCCCGCAATTCATCAAGCGCGGTGTGGACGCCGAGTTGCTGGATGAAAAGCTGCAGCAGTTTGACCTGAAGCGCCTGGGCGCTGCGTTGAAGCCTGAGCGGGATCTGAAATTTGATTACCTTGGTCTGCAGACGCTGTATGACCGCTACTTCCTGCACATCGGCAAGACTCGCATTGAAATGCCCCAGGCCTTCTTCATGCGGGTTGCAATGGGTCTGTCACTCAATGAGATCGACCGTGAAGCGCGTGCCATCGAATTTTACGAAGTGCTGTCCAGTTTCGACTTCATGTCCAGCACACCAACCCTGTTCAACAGCGGCACGCTGCGTTCGCAGCTCTCCAGCTGCTACCTGACGACCGTGCCAGATGATCTGGATGGCATCTACGAGTCCATCAAGGAAAACGCCCTGCTTTCCAAATTTGCCGGTGGCTTGGGTAATGACTGGACGCGTGTTCGCGCATTGGGCTCACACATCAAGGGGACCAATGGTGAATCACAGGGCGTGGTGCCATTTTTGAAAGTCGTCAATGACACGGCCGTCGCCGTGAACCAGGGTGGCAAGCGCAAAGGGGCCGTCTGTACTTATCTGGAAACCTGGCACCTGGATATTGAAGAGTTTCTGGAGTTGCGCAAGAACACTGGTGATGATCGCCGCCGTACCCATGACATGAATACAGCGAACTGGATCCCGGATCTGTTCATGCGCAGGGTTATGGAAAAAGGTCAGTGGACCCTTTTCTCACCCTCCAATGTGCCGGATCTGCACGACAAGTTCGGCGCTGATTTCGAAAAAGCCTATGTTGCTTATGAAGAGAAAGCAGCACGCGGCGAAATCAAGCCGGCGCGGACGTTGCCTGCAGCTGACCTGTGGCGCAAGATGCTTACCATGCTGTTTGAGACCGGCCATCCATGGATTACGTTCAAGGATGCATGCAATGTGCGCTCGCCACAGCAACATGCCGGAGTCATTCACTCCTCCAACCTGTGCACGGAAATCACGCTGAATACCAGCGATACGGAAACTGCAGTCTGCAACCTTGGCTCCGTCAATCTGCTGCAGCACCTGAAAGACGGTGGTGTTGACCACGCCAAGCTGCAAAAGACTATCTCGATTGCCATGCGTATGCTGGATAACGTAATTGACATCAATTACTACGCGGTCAAGAAAGCTCGCGACTCGAATATGCGTCACCGCCCCGTTGGCTTGGGCGTAATGGCTTTTCAGGACAGCCTGTATGAGTTGCGCATTCCTTACGCCAGCGATGCGGCCGTTGAATTCGCTGACAAATCGATGGAAGCAGTTTGCTATTACGCTTACTGGGCCTCTACCGAGCTGGCACGTGAACGTGGTCAATACTCCAGCTACAAAGGCTCACTATGGGACAAAGGCATTTTGCCAATCGATACACTAGACATGCTGGAACGCGAACGCGGTGGCTATGTTGAGGTGGACCGGTCGTCCACAATGGACTGGGAAACGCTTCGCAAGAAGATTGCCAAAGACGGCATGCGCAACTCCAATTGCGTTGCGATCGCGCCCACCGCCACCATATCTAACATCATTGGTGTAGACGCGTCGATTGAGCCTTGCTTCGGAAACCTTTCCGTCAAATCCAATCTCTCTGGCGAGTTCACCATCATCAACAACTATCTGGTGCGCGACTTGAAGCGCCTAGGTCTGTGGGATGACGTTATGGTTATGGACCTCAAGCACTTCGATGGATCCCTTAACCCGATTGATCGGGTTCCTCAGGAAATCAAGTCACTGTATGCGACAGCCTTTGAGGTGGAAACCCAGTGGCTAGTCGAGGCAGCGGCGCGTCGCCAGAAATGGATTGACCAGGCACAGTCGCTCAATATTTACATGGCAGGCGCCTCTGGCAAGAAGCTGGATGACACCTACAAGCTGGCGTGGATTCGCGGACTGAAGACCACCTACTACCTGCGCACAATGTCGGCAACACATGCAGAAAAATCTACAGTGACGGCGGGCAGGATGAATGCGGTTTCTTCAGGCAACAGCGAGCCACGTTCAGGTTCTGCAGGCTTGAGTGCACTCGATGCAGCGGCAGCAGCGGCGCAGTTGCAGATGGCTGCAAGCCCTGCGACCGATATCAAGTTTTGCGGCATTGATGATCCAACGTGTGAGTCGTGCCAATAGTGAAACCCGTGTTGTCTGATGCGAGACGATGCAATTGAACAACACAAATCGGCAGCGAAGTGAATGAGTACTTTTCTTTTCATCTCGCTGCTCTCATAATCCGCTGATTGGAATCATCTATGTTGTCCTGGGACGAAGAAGTCAAGCCCACATCGCAAGCGCCTTTCGCACGCGGCTCATCAAGCAGCCGCCCGACAGAGTCACCTCCGCTTTCCCCACAGTTGCGCACTTTGGACGATGGAGCCGTAGTGCAAGCTGCTGTTCTGCCACCAACCACCGCCCGCTCATCAACACCCCAAGTGCCGCCGCGCAGGGTGCAGGCTGCTGACAAGCGCATCATCAATGGCAAGACCGATGTCAATCAGCTCGTGCCTTTCAAGTACAAATGGGCTTGGGAAAAGTATCTGGCCAGTTGTGCCAATCACTGGATGCCGCAGGAAGTCAACATGACGCGCGATATCGCGCTATGGAAAGATCCGAACGGGTTGACCGAAGACGAGCGTCGCATCGTCAAGCGCAATCTGGGCTTCTTTGTAACCGCAGACTCGCTGGCTGCGAACAATATTGTGCTGGGGAGTTACCGGCACATTACGGCACCCGAGTGCCGACAATTTCTGTTGCGTCAGGCTTTCGAAGAGGCCATTCATACCCATGCTTACCAGTACATAGTGGAATCGCTGGGCCTGGATGAAAGTGAAATCTTCAGTGCCTACAACGAAGTTGAGTCCATCAGGAACAAGGACCAATTCCTGATTCCGTTTATTGAGACCTTGACCAATCCGCACTTTTCTACCGGTACTCTGGAGAACGACCAGAAGCTGCTTAAGTCGCTGATTGTGTTTGCATGCCTGATGGAAGGCCTGTTCTTTTATGTTGGGTTTACGCAGATTCTGGCTCTCGGTCGCCAGAACAAAATGACAGGTGCCGCCGAACAGTACCAGTACATCCTGCGCGACGAATCCATGCACTGCAATTTCGGCATTGACTTGATCAACCAGATCAAACTCGAAAATCCTCAACTCTGGACTGCGACATTCAAGGCAGAAATCAACGCCCTGTTTCTTGAAGCTGTCGAGCTTGAATATAAGTATGCTGAAGACACCATGCCACGGGGCGTGTTGGGCATGAATGCATCCATGTTCAAAGGCTACCTGCGCTACATCGCCAATCGTCGTGCGACGCAAATTGGCCTGGAAACCATTTTCCCGAACGAGGAGAACCCGTTCCCATGGATGAGTGAAATGATTGACTTGAAGAAGGAACGAAACTTCTTTGAAACCCGGGTCATCGAATATCAATCCGGTGGCGCGCTGTCCTGGGATTGATCCTTTTATTCATATGAAATCAAGAATTCCACAAACCATTTATCGCGGCGAAGACTGCGCGAGTGGTTTGTGCACCCGTGTTCATGGTGTTGGGGTCAGTCCCAGCACCATGAATCGCTTCATGCAATCCAACTGGCATGAAGTGCTCTTTGTTAATTGATCAAGGAGAAAATCTAATGGCAACTGCAAAAAAACCGGCCGCAAAAAAGGCCGCTCCCGCGAAGAAAGCTCCTGCTAAAAAAGTAGTGGCGAAAAAAGCTCCAGCTAAAAAAGCTGCGGCAAAGAAAGCTCCTGCTAAAAAAGTAGTGGCGAAAAAAGCTCCAGCCAAAAAAGCTGCGGCAAAGAAAGCTCCTGCTAAAAAAGTAGCAGCAAAGAAAGTAGCAGCCAAGAAGCCAGCAGCAAAGAAAGCCGCAGCTAAAAAGCCAGCAGCGAAGAAAGCTGCAGCCAAAAAGCCTGCTGCCAAGAAGCCAGCCGCCAAGAAAGCAGCCAAGAAGCCGGCTGCGAAGAAAGCCGCGAAAGCACCCGCTGCCAAAGCAGCGCCTGCTCCTGCTGCCCCAGCGGCTCAGACTACTCTGAACCCGCAAGCTGCTTGGCCGTTTCCTACCGCCAGCAAGCCATAAACCTTCGACGGTTTATCCTCAGGCCCGGTATCGAAAGATGCCGGGCTTTTTATTTGCCTCAGAGATCTCCCGGACAGACACTCACTCAGCAGTGACTCGGTTGACGTCAAGCTGGTAGTTTTGCGGTCCCCGTTGGGCAATCTTGACTGATCCGATGTAGTTCCCAGCTGCTGCACAGCGGGTCAAGGACCAACCACGCTCCAGTCCAAACAGAAGAGCGCCTCGGTAGGCATCCCCGCAGCCGGTCGGGTCGACGACTGCATGCGCCTTAACCGGTGGCACCAGCGTCTTGATGCCATCCACCCACACCTCACTGCCTTCGGCTCCGATCGTGACAAACAGGCCACGCACACGCCGTGAAATTTCCTCGGTGCTCCAGCCCGTACGGTCACTGAGCATTTTTCCTTCGTAGTCATTCACCGTTACCCAACTGGCCTGCTCAACAAACTTGCGCAGCTCCGACCCATCAAATCGCGGCAATTGTTGACCTGGGTCGAAAACAAAGGGAATGTCAGCAGCGACAAATTGCTCTGCATGCTGCAGCATGGCGTCACGTCCGTCGGGAGCGATGATGCCCAACTTGATATCGCTACGCGCGGAGATGACGTTCAGGTGTGCATGCGCCATGGCCCCAGGGTGAAAACCGTTGATCTGGTTATTGTCTTGGTCGGTGATGATCATGGCCTGCGCCGTGTAGGCATCCTCGAGTCTGCGAACGAAACCACAGTCGATTCCCAGAGATTTCAATCGCTCCAGATAGCCATCACCATCCAGTCCAATGGTCGCCATGGGCAGCGGGTCTCCACCCAGCATTTTCAGACTGTAGGCAATATTGCCAGCACAGCCCCCAAAATCCCGGCGCAACGCGGGAACGAGAAACGAAACATTCAAAATGTGCAATTGATCAGGCAAGATTTGCTCAGCAAACCGGCCCTCAAAATTCATGATGGTGTCGAAGGCCAAAGAACCACAGATGATGGATGCCATAAATCCTGCTATGTAAAAGAAAAAAAGGGGAAAGGTTCAGGGATAAAACGCCAGCACGCGATAACCGGAAATGCGCTCAGAGTCGCCATTGAGCTTCACACTGACGGCCAATGAGCCAGCCCACTCGGAACCTGGCGCCAGTGCGTCGGCCTGGGCGCCGAACTCACCGGGTAAAAATACCCGACGGATCACGGGCCGGTTCTGGGGGTCTGTCAAGGCAAGCTCCACCGCCGGCATGGCGAGCCCAACAGCGGCGCCATTTCTCAGCACAAAATTGAACCGATAGGCGTCGCCACGGGTTTTTGCAAACGAGGAACTCTCAATGACAATAGATTCAATCTGCCGCAAAGGCGCGATAGTGCAGTTAGCAAGCTTGCAAACGGCGGCTACCCAGGGTTGCGCTGCGGGCGCCATCGCAGCAATTCGGTCGCGATCTTGAATCGTCATTTGTATCGCTAACGTCCCCATCAGCACCAGTGCCGTGACGCCAAGGCCAACGCGGACAATTGGCTTGCGCCAAACGGACCGCCGTCCGAAACCCCGCATGAAGGAAAATTCCGATGGCTGCGGCACTGATTCGCCTTCATCACTTACCGCCATAGGCCCGGGGGGCAGATATTCAGTGGCCTCCGGCTGATCAATGTGCTGGCCCAACGGCGCGTGCTGAGATCGCCGCGCCACAAATTCTTCCAGTTGTTCAGCAAGCGGCGCCTCCCTTGCCGCATTGAAGTGCCCGGTTAGTTCGGTTTCACTTCCGAGCTCCTGCAACTCTTCCAACGGGGGTGACTCACTCTCCGGGCTCCACGATGAGTCACTGTCCTCATCACGGCCGGGGTCACTATCGGCATCCGCAAGTGCTGCGTCATCTGACGCTTCGACATATTCTGCATGGACTCTTTCATCCGCGTTCGGTGAAGTTTCGTTCGTGACCGGTGGCTCGTTAATGAGAGGGGCTTCAAAGCGTACCTCTGAAGCAAATTCGAGTAATACATCAGGCTCAGACGACACTTCAGACACGACCGGCTCGACAGGTATTTCGAGGCTATCCAGAAAGTCAGCGATGTCCGCACTGACTGGTTCCTTCACAGGCTCAGTCACTGGGGGAATGTCCATCATGATGGTGGACGGATAGGCCTCCGACAGCAAATGCCGGGATGCATCAAAGACTTCTTCACACTGTCCGCAACGCACCCAACCGTCGGAAATACGCAGCTGGTCCGGAACCACCTTGAAAAGGGTTTCGCAGGAAGGGCAACGTGTGATCAGACTCATTGGGTCTGATTGTAAAGTCCGAAGTCTGACGAATCAGAGTGTGGCTGTCATCAATATCCAGCCATCTTCCCGGTCTGCCACAGACAACCGGCAATAAGGTAAATAAGCTTCCTTAAGTTCCTGCTCCTGACGATCCAGAATGCCAGCGAGAACCAAATGGCCACCAGGTACGCCTTTGGAACACAGCAGCGGTGCCAGAACTTTCAATGGCGAGGCAAGAATGTTAGCCAATACCGTCTGATAGCTTCCTGACGCCTTGTCGGGCAAGCCCGAATTGAGAGACACGTGGTTAGCCTGGGCATTCAGAACTGTTGATTCGACCGCAGCCGGGTCAATATCCACAGCATCCACTTCCTTTGCTCCAAATTTCGCGGCACCAATCGCCAGAATACCTGAACCGCAACCGTAATCCAGAACCCGCCCCAACTCACCACCTGATGTTCCGCCCTTCACCATGCCATGGCCCGCGATCCAGCGAAGGCACATGCGAGTCGTGGGATGCGTCCCCGTGCCGAATGCGAGGCCGGGGTCCAGACGAATCAAGGTCTTCGCTTCGGCCGGTGGCTCATGCCAGGTCGGCACAATCCAGAACTCGGGAGTAATCTCGACTGGAGCAAACTGCGACTGGGTTAACCGCACCCAGTCCTGATCAGGAATGGCCGATACGCCCAACACCTGGCAATTTGCAAAAAAGTCCTGCGCACCCAGCAGCGTGGCAGACTCACGCGCCATTTCTTCGGTTGCGTACAGCGCCTTGATACGGGACCGTTGCCAGCCATCTTTCGGAGGCGGCATGCCGGGCTCGCCGAATAGCGCCTGCTCGGCATCGGTTTGTGCATCCGCATCTTCCACGCTGACGCTCAGCGCATCCAGCGCGTCCAGTGCATCGCTCACCGCTTCCACCCGGTCTTGCGGGCACATCAGGCTCAGCTCAAACATGGCTTGGGCTGATCAGCGCTTGTGGTGACCGAGCCACTCTTCAAGGTAGTGAATATTGGTGCCCCCGCCCATGAACTTGGCGTCCACCATCAACTCGCGGTGCAAAGCGATGTTGGTGTTGATACCTTCAATCACGGTCTCACCCAATGCTGTGCGCATGCGTGCAAGAGCCTGCTCACGCGTGTCGCCATGCACAATGATCTTGCCAATCATCGAGTCGTAATTGGGCGGCACAAAATAATTGGTATAGACATGGGAGTCCACGCGTACGCCCGGGCCACCCGGCGGGTGCCACATGGTGATGCGCCCAGGTGATGGAATGAACTTGTAGGGGTCTTCAGCATTCACCCGGCACTCGATGGCGTGGCCACGAATCTCGATTTGGCGTTGCGTGAACGGCAGCTTTTCTCCCGCGGCCACCATTATCTGCGTCTTCACGATGTCCACACCGGTGATGAGTTCGGTGACGGGATGCTCCACCTGCACCCGGGTATTCATCTCGATAAAGTAAAACTCGCCGTCTTCGTACAAGAACTCAAACGTTCCTGCACCCCGATAGCCAATTTTCTTGCAGGCTGCAACACAGCGCTCTCCTATGCGCTCGATCACCTTTCGCGCAATGCCGGGCGCGGGCGCTTCTTCAATCACCTTCTGGTGACGACGCTGCATGGAGCAGTCACGCTCACCCAGATAAACGGCATTCTTGAACTTGTCCGCCAGAATCTGGATTTCAATGTGACGCGGATTCTGGAGGAATTTCTCCATATAGACCGCCGGATTACCAAAGGCTGTCCCAGCTTCCGCTTTGGTCATTTGCACGGCGTTCACCAGCGCAGCTTCGGTATGCACCACACGCATGCCTCGCCCGCCACCACCGCCCGCCGCCTTGATGATGACGGGGTAACCAATGGATTTGGCAATACGGCGAATCAGCGCCGGGTCATCGGGTAGTTCACCCTCGGAGCCTGGCACGCAGGGCACGCCCGCTTTGATCATCGCTTGTTTGGCCGACACTTTGTCGCCCATGGTCCGGATGTTTTCCGGCGTGGGGCCAATGAACTGGAAACCGCTTTTTTCCACGCGCTCGGCGAAGTCGGCGTTTTCGCTCAGAAAGCCATAGCCGGGGTGGATCGCCTCGGCATCCGTTACCTCAGCCGCCGAAATGATGGCTGGCATGTTGAGGTAACTTTGCGCAGAGGGCGGTGGACCAATGCATACGGCCTCATCGGCTAGCTTCACGTACTTGGCTTCGCGGTCTGCCTCGGAATACACCATGACAGCCTTGATGCCCATTTCCCGGCAGGCGCGCTGGATTCTCAGCGCAATTTCCCCACGGTTGGCAACCAGTATTTTTTTGAACATGTCGGTTTGAGCTTTGGCCTTATTCGATCACGAACAGAGGTTGTCCATATTCGACGGCTTGTCCGTTCTCGCACAAAATCTCCTTGACGATGCCGGTCTTGTCCGACTCGATCTCGTTAAGAATTTTCATGGCCTCAATGATGCAAATCGTCTGTCCTTCCTTGACCGAATCGCCAAGTTCCACAAACGATTTCGCGCCCGGTGAGGCTGCACGGTAAAAGGTGCCGACCATCGGTGATTTCACCTTGTGGCCTTGCGGAACTTCGGCAGCCACCGGGGCGGCGGGTGCCGGAGCAGCCTGAGCAACAGGGACTGCAGCGGTAGCCAACGGCATGGCAACCGGGGCGGCGAAGTGCTGCGCCTGGCCTGTACCACCCTTGACAATGCGAACCTTGCCCTCAGCCTCAGTGATCTCCAACTCGGATACGTTTGAGTCCGACACCAGATCGATCAGGGTCTTCAGTTTTCTTAAATCCATAGCGTCTCCAACAACAGGTCTTGAACTGACAGGTCGCGAATTTACCTTAAATTCCGGCCAACGTGTTTTATCTTCTTTTATTTTTATATAACCAGCAGACTTCCCTGTTGATACTTTTCCGGGCTATCTAAGTAACGCCCACGCCTTAAGGTCATCCGGCGTAACACGCCCCATTTTACGTTGGGCAATGATGCCATCCGCAGTCACCACGACCGAAAACGGCAGCCCACCGCTTAAATTGCCCAGCGCCTTCCCCAAATCAATACCTGACAAGCCAGCGAGCACCACCGGAAACTGCAGCGGCATCTTTCCCAAAAATCGAACCACGGGGTCGCGTTGATCAACGGCAATGCCTACAACTTGCCATCCATTAGCCTTATTTTCTCGATAAAAGCGATCCAATAACGGCAATTCCTCGACACATGGCGGGCACCAGGTTGCCCAGAAATTGACCAGCAGGGGTTTATTTCTTAGCGTCGCAAGTGCCAGACTTCCGCCTTCTGGTGTGTCCATGGTGAGCTGCCATAGAGCATCCAAAGCGCCTGATGCGGGGGGCTGGGGCGTGTACTTGAACCATGCCCAACCAGCACCCGCCAGGGCCGCCGCACTCGCTACAGCCCCCAACAACCAGCCCCGACGGGGCTTAATTTCTTCAACAACTTCGGTCATTTTTATGAAAAGACAATTATAAAACTGCATCATGCAGCAAGTTTCGCGCTGCAGCCATATCACCACGAGGTGTTCGCCCTTTGGAATCGGGCTTCAATGCTCCCCGCAAATCGTCAAAATCATAGATGAGCAAATGAACCCCCACCTCTTCGCCCAGACCTTCACAATAGCTGTGGACACTTAGAGCATCGACATCATCGCCATGAAAGCCTTTGACCGTGCGCGGCAAGTATTTCACCCGAAAATCGATCAGGGCAATTTCAGCGGACTTGGAGTCATCGCAAAACAGCTGAATATAGATGTCTGAAAGCCGGGTGGCAGTACCGCGCCACACCGCACCACCCAGGTGCGGACGAAACGCCGCCATGCGCTCCATCCATATCAGGGCCAACTGACGCAGGGCCCGCAATTCCTGCGGCTGAGTCTCGGCGCAAAAAATCGAGATGTATTCCAGCACAGCCTCTTCCACCTCGTCGTTGCCTGGCAGGGCTGTGCGGCCAGTCAACCCCAACTGCTTGACGGCACGGCGCTTGGCGGGACCGTACTCCAGCCCTTCCTCAACCACCAAGCGTGCAGCAACGGCCGAAATCTCTGATGCCAGGGTGTCCATGGACGTCATTTTGCATCCAATCAAGGTTGACTGATGTAGCCTTGATTTGCTATATTTTTGATAGCTACTTGAGCAACATTGACGAGGGCTGAGGGCATGAATTTCACCTAAAATCCGGTCATGCACATTCATATTCTTGGTATTTGTGGCACCTTCATGGGTGGTCTGGCCGCGCTGGCGCGTGAAGCGGGGCACCGGGTAACGGGTTGCGACGCGGGCGTCTATCCGCCGATGAGCGACCAGTTGCGCTCGCTGGGTATCGATTTGATTGAAGGCTTTGGCGCAGACCAGTTGGCGTTCAAACCCGACATGTTCGTAGTGGGCAACGTGGTCAGCCGCAGCCGACTGGCCGACGGCACCCCGAAATTCCCGCTGATGGAAGCTATTCTGGACGCCGGCGTGCCCTATACCAGCGGCCCGCAATGGCTGGCCGAGCACGTTTTGCATGGCCGCCACGTTCTGGCCGTGGCCGGAACCCACGGCAAAACCACCACAACGGCCATGCTGACCTGGATTCTGGAAAGCGCCGGCCTGCAACCAGGGTTTCTGGTGGGCGGGGTGCCGCTGAATTTCGGCATCTCCGCGCGGCTGGGTGGCGGGACTGTAATGGGTTCTGCGCACGTAAAAGAGGAGCCCGCAAAGCGGGTGGGGGACACGGAGCAGAGCCAATTGCCGTCCCGCCTCCCTCTCTTCGTGATCGAAGCAGACGAATACGACACCGCCTTCTTCGACAAACGTAGCAAATTTGTGCACTACCGCCCGCGCACCGCCGTACTCAACAACCTGGAGTTCGACCACGCCGACATCTTTGACGATCTGGCAGCCATTGAGCGGCAGTTCCATCACCTGGTGCGCACCGTGCCTGGCACGGGCCGGGTGGTCGTCAACGGGCTCGAGGAAAGCCTGACCCGGGTGTTACACGCCGGTTGCTGGAGCGAGGTGCGCAGTTTTGGCGCCACGGTGAGCGACTTCACTGCACAAGGCGAACCGCATCAGTTTGATGTGCTGTACCAGGGCCGGCGCGTTGGCCGCGTGGAGTGGGCACTCACAGGCTTGCATAACCAGTTGAATGCGCTTGCTGCCATTGCGGCAGCCGAGCATGTGGGCGTGACGCCAGCCGCAGCTGCTCAGGCCTTGGCCACCTTTCAGAACGTCAAGCGCCGAATGGAAATTCGCGGGACCATCGCCTCGCCCAAGGGCGCCATCACCGTTTACGATGACTTTGCCCACCACCCGACCGCCATCCGCACCACGGTGGACGGTTTGCGCCGACGCATCGGGCCAGGCTCGCGGATTCTGGCCGTGTTCGAGCCCCGCTCCAACACCATGAAGCTCGGCGCCATGAAGGCCCAACTGCCCTGGAGTCTGGAGCAAGCCGATCTGGCGTTTTGCCACAGCGGCGGCTTGGGCTGGGATGCGCGCGAGGCGCTGGCCCCTATGGGTGCGCGGGCTTTGGTGGCCGACTCGATTGAAACACTGGTTGTGCAGGTCAGCGCTACGGCACGGCCGGGTGACCACATCGTTTGCATGAGCAACGGTGGCTTCGGTGGCGTTCACCTGAAGCTGCTGCAGGCGCTACAAAAGCAGGATCTGGTCGCGCAATAAATGCAGGGGGCGGATGCCAAAAAGACCTCCACCCCCCGAATTCAGCTGACCGGAAGAAGATTCAACGCGCCCGGCGCGCCTTCACTGCTGCCGACAGCACATCCAGCGCCTCCAGCGAATCGCCCCAGCCGAGACAGGCGTCGGTAATACTCTTGCCGTATTCCAGCTGGGTGGCATCGTCCTTGCCGGGGGTGAACTTCTGCGCTCCGGCGTTCAGATGGCTCTCCACCATCACACCGAACACGCTTTTCGATCCGCCCTGCACCTGCGCAGCGATGTCGCGCGCCACGTCCAGCTGCTTCTCGTGCTGTTTGCTGCTGTTGGCGTGGCTGCAGTCCACCATCAACGTAGGCGGCAGCTTCGCTTTGGTCAGATCGGCACAGGCGGCGGCCACATTGGCAGCGTCGTAGTTGGGGGCCTTGCCACCACGCAGGATGACGTGGCAGTCCGGGTTGCCATTGGTTTGCACAATCGCCACCTGGCCGTTTTTGTGGACCGACAAAAAGTGGTGACCCCCGGCAGCAGCCTGAATGGCATCAGTCGCAATCTTGATATTGCCGTCCGTCCCGTTTTTGAAACCGATTGGCGCCGATAGGCCTGAAGCCAGCTCACGGTGCACCTGGCTCTCGGTCGTGCGCGCGCCAATAGCGCCCCAGGCGATGAGGTCACCCAGATACTGCGGCGAGATCACGTCCAGAAACTCGCTGCCGGCGGGCAGCCCCAGGCGGTTGATCTCTATCAGCAACTGGCGCGCGATGCGCAGGCCTTCGTCGATGCGGAAACTCTCGTCCAGGTACGGGTCGTTTATCAGGCCTTTCCAGCCCACTGTGGTGCGGGGTTTTTCGAAGTACACACGCATGACGATTTCCAGCGTGTCGGCATATTTTTCGCGCTGCACCTTCAACTGGCGCGCGTATTCCAGCGCAGCAGCCGGATCGTGAATCGAGCACGGCCCGATGATGACCAGCAAGCGGTCGTCCTTACCCGCCATGATGTTGTGGATGTGGCGGCGGGTTTTGCTGATCAGCGACTCCACCGCCGTGCCCTGAATCGGAAAAAAGCGGATCAAATGTTCAGGAGGTGGCAACACGGTGATGTCCTTGATGCGTTCGTCGTCGGTCTTGCTGGTGCGGTCTGTGGGGCGAGCGGCGGGGTTCGCATACCAGGTGTCTGCAGCAGTGGCCGTGGTCTTGGCATTCATGGTGTGTTCCTTCTACGAATAATGGGTGTCAAAAAGGCATAAAAAAACCGCCGGGGAGGCCGGCGGTTTCTGAGGATTCGGGACGTTTACTTAGGGCAACGTTCAGATCTCTCTACCGCCGGTGGCGCTTGAGAACCAAAAATAGCTAAAGTAAAAACGGGCCAAATTCATGGAGCGAAATGTAGCATGGAATTGAAAGGGGACGAAAACCGGGTCTTGAAACGGGTCCCGACGTAAGTCGTCAGGCCGTGCCCCCGACTGTCAGGCCGTCAATGCGCAGCGTCGGCTGGCCCACGCCCACGGGCACACTTTGGCCCTCTTTGCCGCACGTGCCCACACCACTGTCGAGCTTCATGTCGTTGCCGATCATGCTGACGCGCTTGAGGCATTCAGGCCCGCTACCCACCAAAGTGGCGCCCTTCACGGGGTAGAGAATCTTGCCGTTTTCCACCCAGTAGGCCTCACTGGCCGAGAACACAAACTTGCCCGAGGTGATGTCCACTTGCCCACCGCCAAAGTTGGTGGCATACAGGCCTTTTTTGATGCTGGCCACGATTTCCTCCGGCGCCTTGTCGCCACCCAGCATGTAGGTGTTGGTCATGCGCGGCATGGGGATATGGGCGTAGCTTTCGCGGCGACCATTGCCCGTGGGGGCCACACCCATCAGGCGCGCGTTCATCGCGTCCTGGATGTAACCCTTCAATATGCCGTCTTCAATCAGCACGTTGCGCTGGCTGGTGTTTCCCTCGTC
>Ga0075152_10001385_pt1 | contig 17483 bp, 15 predicted proteins | sample JI61114C2DNA_FD_70964 | JGI IMG/M metagenome (GOLD analysis project Ga0075152, IMG submission 70964) | Wastewater effluent complex algal communities from Wisconsin, to seasonally profile nutrient transformation and Carbon sequestration -... | ecosystem: Engineered > WWTP > Effluent > Algae...
GCTGTTCAACCGCCCGTGCCATTGCCGCCGAGGCCTTGCCGGCACCAATCACGATCAGGCGCCCACCGTCGTCCTTCGGTAAATTGGCGGGCACGCACAAGGCCGGATCCGCTGCGGCAAGCGCGGCATCGAACAGACGCCGAAGAATTTCACGCGGCGTCATTTCGGCAACCAGCCCAAGCCGGCCTCAGTCGTCGTCAACGGTTTGTATTCGCAGCCAACCCAGCCGTCGTAGCCCAGCCGGTCCAGTTGCTCAAATAAAAACGGGTAATTGATTTCGCCAGTGCCCGGCTCATGTCGCCCGGGGTTGTCGGCGATCTGGATATGGCCGATCCGCTGAAGATTGGCCGTCAGCGTCCGGACCAGATCGCCGGCCATGATCTGCGCGTGATAAATGTCGTATTGCAATTTCACATTGCTGCGGTCAACCGCCTCCAGCAGGCAAAAACCTTTATCGACGCTATCCAGCCAATAACCCGGCATGTCAATCCGGCTATTGATCGGCTCGATCATCACGGTGGCGCCTATCGTTGCAAAACGATCAGCGGCATAGCGCAGATTGGCGATGTAGGTCGCTTCCAGCACCGCCTCATCGACCCCCGCTGGTCTCAACCCGGCCATGCAATGCAGGCGCTGGCAATCCAGCACCATCGCGTAATTCACCGCCTGCTCGACGCTCTCGGCAAACTCGCCCTGACGATTCGGCAGGCAGGCCAGACCGCGGTCGCCAGCGGCCCAGTCGCCCGGTGACAAATTGAACAGCACCTGTTCCAGATCGTTGTCACGCAACCAATCAGCCACCTCATGCGCCGGATAGTCGTAGGGGAACAGGTATTCCACGCCCTTGAAACCGGCAGCCGCCGCTCGTTTGAAGCGCGCCGGAAACGGCACATCGGTGAACAAAAAACTGAGGTTGGCGGCGAACTTTGGCATGTTGACGACAGTCTGTGATGCGGGCCGGTCAGTATAATCCGGCCAATTCAAGGAGAAGCGCACCGTGACCACAACTGATAAAGACCTCGATACCGAACGCAAGGGCAACCGCCTGTCCAAAATCATCACCCGTACCGGCGATGCCGGCACCACCGGCCTCGGCGACGGTAGCCGCACGACCAAGGACAGCCTGCGCATTGACAGTATCGGCGAAGTCGATGAACTGAATTCCAGCCTCGGCCTGCTGCTCTGCGAAGAAATACCCGAGCAAGTTCGCGCCGCACTACTTGATATTCAGCACGACCTTTTCGACCTCGGCGGCGAACTCTGCATGCCCGGCATGAATTTCATCAAGGACGCCCAAGTCGCCCGCCTGGAAGAACTGGCCGATATTTTCAACACCGACCTGCCGATGCTCAAGGAATTCATCCTGCCCGGTGGCACCCGTGCCGCCGCCCTGGCCCATCTCTCACGCACCATTTGTCGCCGTACCGAACGCTCGATGGTTCGCCTGCATGGCGCCGAACCGCTTTCAGAACCCGCCCGTCGCTACATCAACCGGCTCTCTGACCTGCTCTTCATCCTCGGCCGCGTCCTCAACCGTGCCGGCGGCCGCGGTGACGTGCTCTGGCAAAAAGGCAAGAACGCTGCATGAGCGCCTGCGTCATTGGCCACATTACGGTCAAGGATGAAGAGAAATGGGCGCAATACCGCGCCCAGGTGCCGACGACGCTCGCGCCGTGGGGTGCCGAACTGCTCTTTCGCGGTTCTGGCGCCCGCGTCTTGAGCGGCGAACACCGGCACAGCGATCTCGTCGTTATCCGCTTTCCCGACCAGGCGGCGGTCGATGGCTGGCATGGCTCGGCGGCCTACCAGGCTTTGATCCCGTTGCGTCAGCAAGCAGCCGATCTGGAGTTGATCAGCTTTACCGATTAGGCAGCGCCCTCTACACCGCATCAACCGGCGCCGGGTAAGCTGCACGGATTATTTTCCGGAGCAACCCCGATGGATCTGCCGAAATTCTCCACCCTGAATCTGAGTCTCGCCGACGGCATCGCCGACCTCCGCCTCAACCGGCCGGAGAAATCGAATGCGATGAACGACGCCATGTGGCAGGAAATTCGTCAGGCCTTCGACTGGATCGACAGCACACCACAAGCCCGCGTCGCCATGCTGAGTGGCGAAGGCAAAAACTTCTGCGCCGGTATCGACCTCGCCATGCTGGGCAGCATCCAGCAAAAAATTGCTCACCCGGACGGCGCACGCAGCCGCGAAATCCTGCGCCGGCTCATCCTCGATCTGCAGGATTGCCTGAGCAGCATCGAACGCTGCCACAAGCCGGTCATCGCCGCCATTCAGGGCGCCTGCGTCGGCGGTGCGCTCGACATGGTCACCTGCTGCGACATGCGCTATGCCTCCGCCGATGCGGTGTTCGCGATCAAGGAAATCGATCTCGGCATGGTCGCCGACGTTGGCACCCTGCAACGCCTGCCCCACCTGATCGGCCAGGGCATGACGCGTGAACTGGCTTACACCGGGCGCCAGGTCGATGCCGGCGAAGCCGAAAGACTCGGTTTGATCAACCGAGTTTTTGCCTCAAATTCGGCGTTGACCGCAGCAGTGCATGAATTGGCCCAAAGCATCGCCGCCAAATCGCCGTTGGCCATCCGCGGCCTCAAGGAAGTCATGAACTACAGCCGCGACCATTCCGTAGCCGATGGCCTCAACCACGTCGCGAACTGGAACGCCGCCGCGCTGCTTTCGGGGGATCTCAAGGAATGCATGACCGCCCAGCACGAAAAGCGTCCGCCACAATTTGGCGACTGAGCGCGCCAAACCGCGCGCCAAATCGAAGCAGGATTATTGGCTGACTTGAGCCGCCAGGATTTGCGGGCGCAATACTCGATTGCCGCTATTGACCAAAAACCATTTCTGGAAGTCTCTCGCTCAGCCTTGATGCGATCAGTTTTATTGCATTGCTACGGTGTACCGACAAAAACATAGATGTTTGACATGCCATTGGGGGCATAGCCATAGCCGACATAGACCGGCCCGAGAGGCGTCTCGCCACCGGCATAGATCGCCAGCGAGTTCTGCCAGCCGTCGAGATTGGTTTCGGTGTAGCGGCCGCCGACTTTGCCGCTCTCCACCGCCATGCCGACACGCATGTCGCCGCGCAGGCCCAGTGGTAGCTGGCCGACAACTTTTTCGGTACGAATGCTGCCATAGCTGACGGAGTCGCCGACCAACTGTTGCCGTGCAAAGCCCGACATGTTGAGGAAGCCGCCCATGGCCACAGGATCGAAGCTTGGCAGTTCGCCACGCGGCGAGCCTGCGCCGTAGAGGCGGCCATGGAAAATCAGGCCACCGATCGACCGTGACAGACGCATATCCAGTTCAGCCTTGCTGTAATTTTCGCTTGGAGCGTCGAAATAGCTTCCTCTGATCATCCAGCCGCTGGTTGGCATATACAGCCGGTCGAACTGCTCGAAATCGACCTTGGCAGACCACCCACCAAAGGTTTTGCTGCCACTTTCTATGGCTAAGGTACCGGTCTCCAGACTCGCTTCGCGGCGTCTCTCGGTCCAGCCCAGGCGGACCGCCCCCAGCAAGCCGACCTGCATGCCGCTCATCAGATCCAGCTTGGCTTCATCGACCTTGTAGTCGGCAATATTCTTGTTGTCCTGCCAGATTTTCAGCGGCTCACGCTGGTAGGACATTACGCCTTCCACAAAGAAGCGCCGGGCCGTATCCAGGGGTTGGTAAATTTCGGTAAACAGCTTTGGCTTATTGCCGAGCTGTCCGCCGATCAGCCATTCACCGCCCAGGCTGTTGAGCCAGGTCTTGTGATAGGCCAGACGCAGGTCGTAAGTAGCCTCCCGGCCCAGTATCGAGTCGAGGTTGATACCGGCGCGGACGTAATCCGGGCCGAACTCCTTCTCGACCGGCGTAACCCGCAGGATGTTGCGGTCCCGCGCTGGCAGGAGTGAATAATCGACCGAGTCGAATTCATTCTCACCATAGATTTGCATCATGTCTTTATCGATACGCTGTGGATCGAGCGGCTTGCCTGCGTAACCCTCGAATCGAGCCGCAACAACATCCTTGTTGGTACGCTTGATGCCTGCCACCTCGACATCGTCGATGACCGGCATCGTGCTGCGATCCGGCACGACGCTCGCCCACCAGGCGGCGTACTGCTTGTCTTCCTGCGATAGTTTCTGTAGTTGTCCGATCACGGCTTCTGCTGCCGCCCGCCCGCGCTGTGCAGTTTCGGCATAGCGCTCGAAATCACCGGCAGTAATACCTTCCAGATCAGGCTTGATATAAATGTCGGTCGGCTTCAACGACGCCAGCGACTTGGTCACATTCTGCTCGGTCAGGATATTCACCATCTGGCCGGCCACAGAAAGCAGCGAGCCGATTTCATTCGCCTTGAGCAGCGGCGAGCCGACATTGACGGCAATCACGATGTCCGGATTGCAGCGCTTGCGTACTTCGTCGATGGGGACGTTATCGACCAAGCCGCCGTCCACCAGTCGAGTGCCGCCATCCTCGACCGGCGACATCAGTCCGGGCACCGACATGCTGGCCCGCATCGCCTTGGTCAGGCTGCCTTTTTGGAAAACCACCTTGTCGCCACTCACCAGGTCGGTGGCGATCACTGAAAGCGGCATTTTGAGATTTTCGATTTGCGGCTCGCCATATTCGCTGCGTACCAATTTGTTGAAAAATAGCTTGATTTTCTGGCCGCCGACGACGCCGGGCAAAGGGACAGCGCCTTTTGGGGTGATTCCAATCTCCGAACCGGGCAGGAAGCGTCGGGACAGGTTGCGGTTACGCGAATTTATGTCGGAAGCTACCGGTGAGTCCATGAACATGTCGCGCCAATCGGCCTTGTCCATCGCTTGCATCATTTCGCCCGGCGTCAGCCCTGCCGCGAAGGCGCCGGAAACCAGGCCGCCCATGCTGGTGCCGGCGATGCAATCGATCTGTACCCGTTGCTCCCTGAGCACTTCGAGTACACCAATGTGAGCCGCGCCGCGAGCACCGCCGCCACCGAGCACAAGGCCGATCCGCGGGCGTGCATCGGCGTAGGTCAGGCTGCTGCACAGCGAACCGGCAATCAACGACCAGAGTGCGAAGTCTTTGATGAGTTTCAACAAGTTAAATTTTTGAGTTCGCATACGGGGTATCTTCTTGATGCGCGGCCGAGCCTGAGAGGCCAGTTCGCAATTGGGTTTATTGACAGCAAAAACGCCAAAAATCCGATTCGGAACGGCTTGAATCAGCGGATTTTGGGCGAGGCGGGGGTAATTCTTGGCGGTTACCGATGGCTCAGGGCTTTTCGACGAAATAGACGACGTTTTGTCCCTGACAAGCCGGGCGAAAATACGTGCATTGGCAGTTGAAACAGTTATCTTCGTGCAATTGCACCGATCTACAGGCTCGCCGCGAGCACATCAGCAACTGACCGCTATCGCCACCAAAGTGACCCCGCAGAGTCGACTGATGGCGAGAGATTCACGGAAACGGTTTCCGAGCCAAAGAACAGCCAGAGTGTCGTTGCTGGACGGAAAGCCAAGGCTAATCCTGTGATGGCTTCGACCGCCGCGCTTACAACAAACAGGGGTGAGAACATAGCGCTCAATCAGTCCATTGAAATACAGGCTCACGACTCATCGAAGCGCAAAAGAACCGTCGATACATGCCTTAGCGAGGGCCGACGCGATTGACCGGCCCCCCCCGGTTGCCGGGAACGCCTACGTTGCCAGCAGCACCAGGCTGGTTGATTCCGGGATCAACAACCCCGGGGCCGGGGGCGCCGACACCCGGTCGCGCGACACCGACATTGCCCGCAGCCCCAGGCTGATTGATGCCCGGATCGACGACACCTACACCAGGAGCGCCAACGCCCACCCCGGGCGCCCCGAGCGGTCTGGCCACGCAACCTTTCGGTACGCCGACGCCCTGGCAATAAACCACCGCGTTCGCTGACGGCGCGACACAAGCAAAGCTCAATACTGCCAACCCGACAAATCGATTCATCATTTTCTCCTGTTCGGTCAGGCGCGAAACGGATAGGCCAACCCTCCGCCCCGCGCCATATCGTCCTCGTTACTTGCGCTTGGCTGCAGTGACTTCCAGCGCAACGGCTTCAACATATTTTGCTTCAACCTGATCGCCGACCTTGATGTCCTTGAGCTGGGCCGGATCATTGACCGCTAGCTCAACTGTCCGCTTGACCCCACGCAGGGTCACAGTCTGGGCCTTGGGATTGACGGCAACGACATTGGCAGTCACCTGAACGGTTTTCTCGACTGCGGCGCCCGGCTTCTCACCCGGCTTGGCTCGCACGACTTGCTCGGACTCGACACGTTCGCGAATGCCATTGTTGGCAACCTTGCGCAACTCAAGGGCCAGTGCTTGCGCATAGGTCAGCGTGACCAGATCGCCAACGCGAATCTGATCGAAGTTACGAACTTCTTCGCCACAATTGAAATTGATGTGATTGCCTTGTGGGCCGGTCACAACGACGACGCGCTTCGCCTTGTCGATCGATGTCACTTTGCCCTGTAACTGAATGACTTCACCGACCGCCGCTTTACCCGGTGCAGTGGCCGCCACTACAGCAGCTTGCGGTGCTTGCTGGGCCATAACCGCGACTGGAGTTGCCAAAACAGCGAAGGCGAGGACGATGGAAATGCGAGTTTTTTTCATGATCTGACTTTCTATTGGGAAATTACGAGGTTTAAAGGTGGGTGCTGCCTGGATGAGTTGCTTAATTCAACTCGTCATTCTTGTAGTATTTCGTGCCCTTGAGCGTGGCATCCAGGACCAATCCTTTATCAGTAATCTGATAAACCCAGACACCCGGCGAAACGAGAATGGCACCTTGCAGCGCCATCCCTTTATCACCGTCGATGGCTGCTGCCGTGGTTTGGGCCGATGCTTCCCAACCCGAATTGATAAATGTATCCAGCGACTGCTTGTTCTGGAAAACAAAAACGGCCTTGAATTTCTTGATGCCCATACCCAGCCCGGCCTGAACCTCGACCATTTTCATGAAGGTTTCCTTCTTCGTTGCCTGGTCAACCGCCATGCCGTGACCTGTGCCGCCGCCAGCGAACAGTATCTTCATGCCGAAGTTACTGAACACCGCATAACCCGCCGCCGACTCGATCACCTTTTTGGCCGATGGCTGGACCTTGTAAAGGTTGGCAAGAATTGCTTTCGAGCCTTGCCTGATTTCGTTGCGCTGAGTCTCGACATCAGAAGCGGCAGAAGCCACTCCCGTCGCCATTAGCATGGTGGTCAGGCCCAGGGCCCGAATATAGTTTAATAATTTCATTTTCTTAATTCTCCAGAAATCCAAAGTCAAAAGCCAAATAAAGCCGGGATCGATTGTGCGGTAGGCGCCCAATTTCGAGCCTCCTAACGGCCCATTCGCCTGGCCAGTTCTCCACGCGTTGAAGTTACCTTGGCATAGAATTTTTTCAAGCCCGGACAGAGGTAGTTCAAACCCTTTTCCCCGTCCGGCGTCTTGACGAAACGGTTCTTCGGGCACTCGCCCCAGCACAGCTCCAGATAAGAACAGGAGCGGCAGTATTGCGGCAGAGTGTCGCTCTTGGCATAGGCGAACTTTTTTTGCTGTTCGGAAAATACCAGGTCGCCTTCATGCACTTCGCGAATATTGCCCAGCTTGTATTCCGGATAAACGAAGTGATCACAACTATAGAGATCACCGTTGAACTCGATGGCCAACGCCTTGCCGCAAATGCGACCGCTGACGCATTTCTGCGGGCCGTGGCCGAACATTTGCGAAATGACGTTCTCGAACTGGTCAACAAAGACGCGCCCATAGTCGCGTTTGAACCACTCGTCCCAGATCCGCGTCAGAAAATAGCCCCAGTCCTCCGGTGCCACTGACCACTCAGCCACCACCGAATCCGGGCTACCCGGCCCGGCGGCCGGCGAGCCAACGGTTGGCAGTCTGTCCCAATCCCAGTGCCCGGGTGCAACCGAACGAAAATCACCGGGCTCCAGACCCGGGATGAACTGGATGATGCGTGGCCGAACCTGATCGCGCAAAAACCGGTAAACATCGATCGGTTTGCGGGCATTGCTGCGGTTGACCACACATAAGGCACTAAAAACGACTTTGTGCTGATGCAGCAATGCAGCTGCTGCCATGACCCGCTCAAAGGTCGGCTTGTTGCCCTTGCTGTAGCGGTAGAGATCGTGCAGTTCAGCCGGCCCGTCGATCGACAGGCCGACCAGGAAATTGTGTTCGGCGAGGAAAGCACACCATTCATCATCGAGCAGGATGCCGTTGGTTTGCAGGTCGTTTTCAATACGCTGGCCGGGTTTCTGGTGCTTTTTCTGGAGCTCGACGACGCGCTGGAAGAAGTCCAGGCCCATCAGTGTCGGCTCACCACCCTGCCAGGTGAAAATCACCTCGTCACCCGTCTGCGCTTCGATGTACTGGCGGATGTGGCACTCCAGCAGAGAATCGCTCATCCGCGGCGCCTGCGACTGCTGCAGCAGGTCTTCCTTGTGCAGGTAAAAACAGTAGGCACAATCAAGATTGCACTGTGACCCGCTGGGTTTGATCATCGTATGAAAACGATAAAAATCGCCGTTGGTCAGTTTCGGAAGTTTTAGTTCTGGCTCGTTGGTCATTTCAACCCTAGCTTGCCGAATGCAGATGGCAATTTTTCAAGGTAAAAAAGGAGAGAACTTTCGCTCTCTCCCTCTTTGCGGTGGCGCTGGCAAAAATCAGTCGGCCAATGCTTTTTTCAGCTTGGCTTCCTTCTGGGCACTATCAGTAGCCGCCTTTTCTACTGGCTTCATCGGGCTTGTCGTCAGCGTTACCTTGCCGATCTTGCCGGTGAACTTATGGGGCGCTGGCATTCCATAAGTTTCAGTGACTGGCGTTTCGCCATCTTCACCCACATCAACCCCTTCATCGGCGGAGTAGAAGCCTGGCTGCGTCCGGTCAATACGGCCTTCGCCCACTTTCTGGCCATTGACCAACAGGCTCCCTGTACCGCCCTTGCCCATGCCACCACCGTCGTAAGCAAACTCGAAACGCAAGGCCGATTTCCCGACTGGCAAAGGTTTGCTGGCAGTGATGGTGAAGCGCTGGAGGCCGAGGAAGTTATAGGTGTAGGTCGGCTTGCCGTCCTTGACATAAAGACTCCAGCCCCCGAAGCGGCCTGCCTGGGCAATGACGACGCCGTTGGCGCCGCCTTTCGGCACGTCAATTTCAGCGTCGATGGTATGCGACTGGTTCTTCAGGTTCAGGAACACATTCTCCGACATGCCGGTCATGCCTTCGTATACCGTCAGAGAAGTGCGGCCCTGCATCAGGTCGGGACGGCCAACCATCTCGGGAATCATTCGTTCAAACAGACGGTCATCGAGCGGGAAAATCGGGTACTTCGTCGCTTCGGTGAGGAAGGCCTGTTGCATTTCCTTGAGCTTGGCCGGATTCGCCTTGGCCAGATCGTTGCGCAGGCTGAAGTCGCTGCGCGTATCGTAGAGTTCCCAGGTGTCGTTCTCCAGGGTTGCGCGCGGCTTGGCTTCCCACGGTGCTTTATGGACAGTGCCGGCCAGCCAGCCGTCGTTGTAAATCGCCCGGTTGCCGAAGATCTCAAAATATTGCGTCTTGTGGCGATCGGCTGCCTTCGCTTCATTCAGCGAATAGAGCATGCTGACGCCTTCAATCGGTGTCTGCGGAATGCCATTCACTTCCTTCGGTTCCGGCAGGCCGGCGGCTTCAAGAATGGTCGGCGCAATGTCGATCACATGGTGCCATTGCGAACGGAGTTCGCCCTTGCCTTTAATGCCTTTTGGCCAGTGCACCGCGACTGCATTACGTGTGCCGCCGTAGCTCGATGCGACCTGCTTGACCCAGGTGAAAGGCGTATTCCCGGCTACTGCCCAGCCTGCTGCGTAATGCCCGTAAGAGTGCGGGCCACCCAGATCATCGTAGTGTTTCAAGACATCCTGAACCGACTCTTGCACGCCGTTGAAGTAAGTCATTTCGTTGAACATGCCGTTGGCACCGCCTTCGGCGCTGGCCCCGTTGTCACCTAACACGTAGAAAATCAGCGTGTTATCGAGTTGTCCCAGGTCCTTCAGGGTATCGACCAGTCGTCCGACTTCGTGATCCGTGTATTCAGCAAATGCCGCGAAGACTTCCATCTGACGGGTAAAAAGTTTCTTCTCATCAGCACTCAACTTGTCCCAATCCTTGATTGCTTCCGGCTTGGGGGCCAGTTTTGTATCCGGCGGAACGACGCCGAGAGCAATTTGCTTGGCCAGGGTTTCCTCGCGTAATTTGTCCCAACCCTGATCGAACTTGCCCTTGTACTTGGCGATCCACTCCTTCGGCACCTGGTGTGGCGCATGCGTCGCGCCCGGTGCGAAGTACATGAAGAAGGGTTTATCCGGTGTCAGGGATTTTTCCGAGCGCACCCACTTGATCGACTGGTTCGTCATGTCGGTCATGAAGTGGTAATTCGGATCGTGCGGGACTTCGATCTTGGTCATGCCGTCATAAATTGCCGGTGACCATTGATTGGTTTCGCCACCCATAAAACCGTAAAACTTGTCGAATCCGCTGCGGGTTGGCCAACGGTCGGTTGGGCCGGAAGGACTGGTTTCCCAGGCTGCGGTCTCGTGATTCTTGCCGAAGTGCGCCGTCGAGTAGCCGTTGTAGCGCAAGGTCATGGCCAGCGGGGCGACGCTCTCGGGGCGTTTGCCTGTCGCACCCGGGAAGGCGGTCGCCGTTTCCATGATCGACGAGGTATTGCCCGTATGGTGGTTACGCCCGGTGAGCAGAGCCATCCGGCTCGGCGAACTGAGCGCCGTGGTATGAAACTGGTTGTAGCGCAGGCCGTTGTCAGCCAGGCGCTCCGCTGTCGGCATTTTGGCCGGGCCACCGAAGGCGCTGGACTGGCCGAAGCCCATGTCGTCAATCAATACGATCAAGACATTCGGCGCGCCCGCCGGTGCCTTAACCTCGAAGCGTGCCGGCGGAGTGGCATTGCGAACATCGAACACCGTGCTTAACGGGATTTTCGGTTCGTGAATGGGTAATTTGGTGCGATCGGGTGCCTGTGCCAGGGCGGTTGCCGCACAGGCCGAACCCAGGGTGAGGATTACCGCCTTGTAGATGGATTTATATTTCATAACTGGCTCCGAATACTGTTTGTAAAATTGGATCAGTGTGCTCAATTCAACTCGTCATTTTTGTAGTATTTCGTTCCCTTGAGCGTGGCATCGAGGACCAAACCTTGATCGGTGATCTGGTACACCCAGACGCCAGGCGAAACCGAGATTGCACCTTGTAGCGCCAAGCCTTTGTCACCATCGATGGCAGCCATCGTGGTCTGAGCAGTTGCCTCCCAGCCGGACTTTATGAAGGCGTCCAAAGCCTCCTTGCGCTGGAACACGAAAACGGCTTTGAACTTCTTGATACCCATACCAAGTCCGGCCTGTACCTCGACCATTTTCATGAAGGTTTCTTTCTTGGTTACCTGGTCTACCGCAATGCCATGACCGGTACCACCGCCGGCAAAAAGTATCTTCATGCCAAAATTGCTGAACACGGCATAGCCTGCTGCTGACTCAACCACTTTTCTTGCCGATGGCTGAACCTTGTAAAGATTGGTGAGCGTTTCTTTCGAGGCAAATCTAATATCTTTGCGTTGCTCCTCAGCATCAGGCGCAGCAGAGGCCACCCCTGTTGCAAAAAGAAGCGTGGCCAAGCCAAATATCCGGATCAATAGTGAATTATTCATTTTTTGAAAAATTCCCGAAAGTCGAAAATCCTATTTATCGGTATGACAGCTTCAGGCGGCTAAAAACGGAAGTTCGCCCCAAGCGCGAAACCGCCAAGTTCAATTTTTTGCAGCAACTTGTCATTGTCGTGGCCATAGGCTAAATGGCGGTAATCCAGGCGAACGTCCCCCCACTTGAAGCCATAGCCGAGGCCGGATGCCACCTGCCAGGTGTAGTTTGAACCATCACCACCGAAATCGGCGTAGTAGGGAATAAACCAGTCACTCTGCCCCAGCTTGAAGCGTCCCTTGGCGCCAATGATCAAGGTTGTAACGTCGGTGGTTTTCTTGACGTTTCCCGCACGATTGAAGGTCTGCGTGCCGCTGGGCGAGGTGACGGCCGCATTAAGATCCCATTGGCTGGAAGCCTCAAGCCCCAGATAGCGGATACCGGCCAGCAGATCGAGACTGACCGATGGATCGTTGATCACCGCGTAACCCCCTGCCAGGCTCCAGATTGAACCCTTGAAGGAAGAATCACTGCTTCCGCCGACCTGAGTCGTCGATACATTGACCGGCCCCGAGCCAGGATTGAAGTCAACGCTCTTGACCTTGCTATCAACCTCGCCAAGGTCAAGATACATGTAATCGGTAGCGATGAACCACTGTCCTTTTCGCGCCTCACCGGCAATCATGAAAGCCATCTGGAGTTTGCTCAAGACGTCACTTTCATCGGCACTGACATTGGCCGATGCAGAGCCGCCGGAAGGGGGGCCATATTTCAGGTCAGCTTTAATACCCGGTAGCCAGACGTAGGGCATGACTGAAAATTTCCAGCCAGATGCTGTCTCTTGGGAGATCGCGCTACAAGGCAAGGCTGAGCCAGCGATAGCGAGAACAACGGTAGCGAACTTGAAACCAAACTTCTTTTTCATATTTGAGTCCAGGTAAAAATAGTACGTCCGGGAATATAGTTTTCGATTCGCACCGATCTACTTATCCGATTTTGATCACAATCTAGACCAAAATTTAACATTTATAACGCCAGACCGCCTTGCAATTCCGGACAACTGGTTTACTGCGACTCCCGCTCCCGGGAAAATGCGTATGCGATCAAAGCTTAGAAACCGGCAACCACGACTTGGGGTGATAGTCTTGTTACCGAGACAAGCCGTTGCCTCCTACATAATTTGCAGCACTGCCGAATGGCCACAAATTGAACCTGGAACTTGCGACATCACAACTGGATTTGGTCGCCAGACTTAAAGCCTGTGATTTGGGAGACGCCCGGATTGGCCCAATCATGGCGCTGCCATCTGTCTTGGAAGAGTTCGGCGCGAGTTTGCAAAACGCCTTGGCAATGGCGGGGCTTTCTCCCCAAATTTTTGCAGATGCAAATAATCGCATTCCGTTTCATCAATTCGGCCGCTTGCTCGAATCCTGTGTTGAATTGACACGGTGTGAACATATTGGGCTCATGGTTGGCGAGCGTTTTGACTTGGCGGGATTTGGCCCCATCGGGGACTTGATGAGTAATTCGGCGAGCGTCGGTGATGCGCTCAGAAGCCTGTTGCAGCACTTGCACCTACATGATCGGGGTGCAGCGCCGATCATGCTGACCCTCGATGACAACTGCACTCTTCTGGGCTACTCGATCTATCGGCATGACACTCCGGCAACCGCACAAATCTATGACGTTGCAATCTCAATAATTTATCGAATACTCAGCCAGCTATGTGGTGCGAAATGGGCGCCTTTGCAGGTTCAGTTCTCACACAAGCCACCCTGTGATACCCAGCCCTATCGCAAGCTTTTCAAATCTCAACTCAGTTTTGATGCCGATATATCCGGCATTGTTTTTGACAGTTCGTGGATGCAACTATCAATCCCGGGTGCAGATCCAACCCTGCACGCGATTCTGCTCAAGGCTATTAACGATGCGGACGCAAAAAGTTTCCTTCGTTTCCAGGATAGAGTTTCGTGCGTATTGCGCCAGATGCTGTTGAGTGGCACTTTCTCAGGCCAAGCCATTGCGCAACTTTTCGGCGTCCACGAGCGAACGCTTCGTCGATACCTTAATAATGAAGATACCAGCTTACAGAAACTGCTTAGTCAGACCCGATTTGAACTGGCGAAAGAGCTTCTGGCGAACACGGCACTGCCGGTGGCGAATATTGCTACGGTCCTGAGGTACGACGATCCGAACGCTTTCTCACGCGCATTTAGAAACTGGGCAAATTTAAGCCCGAGTCAGTGGCGAAACAACCTGTAGGCCCAAAAAAACCGGGCATCTTGTTTAAAGCGCCCAGTTACCTGAAAACATAGCCACCCAGAAGCCTCTTTACGAAAAAGCAATGCTTGCGGTCAACCCTGAAAAATCACTGATTTCCGGAAAGATGAAACTGGTGCCGCAACATCCCGCCCCCACCAAACGGGCACGACTGGGCCGCAAACCCAATAACGTCATTGAGCCCCGGCGAGGCTCAATGGTGTTTCCACGGCTCAGCGCACTTGAATTTCGACCCGCCGATTGAGCGGTTCGTCGACTTCGTCCGGGGTTTGCACTTTCAGGTCGCGTTCACCACGGCCGCTTGCCTTGATGGACTCGGGATCAATACCAAGGCGTTCCAGTTCTGCCTGCATGGTTTTTGCCCGCGTTTCGGCGAGACGATCGTTTAGTTCGCCTGTGCCAACCGTATCCGTATGCCCAACCACGACGACGTCGGCAACCGTGCGCTTGCGGATTTCATCGAAAACCGCCTCCAATGTTTTTTTCGATTCCGGCGTCAAATCGGTGGTGCCTTCGAGGAAATAAACCGTAAATTTTTTCGGTGGGCTTGGATGTGCGTCCAGCGGGCCGCGCCAGATTTTCTTGACCTCCTCGACCTCGGCGGAACGCTTCCCGATGCCCCAGAATCCAGACGTTGACAAGGCGTAAGGACGATCGAGTTCGACCGGCGTTTTTCCCCGCGGCTTGACCAAAAGGCTGCCGCTTTGCCCGGACTCATCCGGGATCACGACGTAACGTTCCTGGGCGCAACCGATGACGAACAGTGCGCTGAGAAGCAGTGATAGCTGTTTCATGCTTATCTCCCTTCCACGCTGATTGCATAGGAACCGGGCTTGCCGGCCTGCAATTCGGCGTCGGGCGTCGACAAACGCATTGCGTCGGCGGATTGACTGACGATATTGCCCGTCGTGACTGAAACGCTGCCCCTTTTGACCACGGCATCAAAGGCCCCGATGTAGGTGGTCGGGTCGTAGGAATAGCGCCGGAGAATGACTTCGCTGTTGGCCCCCAGCGAGAGCATTGAATTGTCATTGAAAGTCATGCCGACCGAACTATCGGCGCTGGTGACAATGATGTCGTTCTCCTTCAGACGCTTGCCGATCTCACCAGGCAAGCTGCGATTGTCGCGCTGAATGGCGACGACGCCGTGGGATACCTTGATCTGCGCCACCCAGTCATCAGCTGACGCCGAAGCGACCTCAGCTGACACAACGAGCACAGCACAAAGCATCAAACGTAAAGGAATATTCTGCATGGCGACTCCTCTCCAAAAATCAAAAAAGTCTGGGTGGATCAATCGGGCGGGTCGGGTTGGTTCGGGCATTGCTTGATGTAGGAAATATCGGGCGAAACCAGTTGCTGCCACTCGGCACGGGTCATGTTGCGCGAGAGCTTGGCGCACAAGGCATCGGCCCAGGATTCGAGGACGGGCCAGCGCCGGAGGGTCTTGTCTTCACTTCCCGAAACCACGCTCTTTCCATCCGGGCTGAAAGCGACGCTGTAAATGGACTCGGTGTGCCCCTCCAGCGGCACACCGACAGGCGCGCCAATACGGGTATCCCAAAGACGCAAGGTGCCATCCTTGCTGCCCGAGACGATGTACCGGCCATTCGGGCTGAAGGCCGCACTGTTGACGTAGTGGGAATGCCCGGTCAGTGGCTTGCCAACAAGGGCGCCCGTGGCGGCATGCCAAAGGCCCAGGGTCCGGTCGTCGCTTGCCGAAACGATTAACTGGCCGTCCGGGCTGAAGGCAACGCTGTTGACCGATTTGGTGTGCCCGGTGAGTGGTTCGCCGATCGGGTTACCGCTCGCGGCGTCCCACAGGCGCAGGGTATTGTCTTCGCCGCCTGAGACGAGGCGATCGCCATTCGGACGACTGAACGCAACGCTGTAGACTATTCCGCTGTGTCCAGCCAAAGGCTTGCCGACAAGGCTGCCGGAAGCCGCATCCCACAGGCGCAAGCTGCTGTCTTCACTGCCCGACACAATGCGCCTCCCATCCGGGCTGAGGGCAACGCTGTAAATAGTGCCGGAGTGTCCCGCCAAGGGTTGGCCAAGCGGGCTGCCGCTCGCCACGTCCCACAGGCGCAAGGTCTTGTCTTCACTGCCGGAAACAAGACGCTTTCCATCCCCACTGAAGGCAACGCTATAGACAGTTCCGCTGTGCCCGGCAAAGGGCTTGCCGATGGCACTGCCGGAAGCGGCCTCCCAGAGGCGCAAGCTGGTGTCTTCACTGCCGGAAACGATATGCTTCCCATCCGGGCTGAAGGCGACGCTGAACACGGCTCCGTTATGCCCCTTGACCGGCTTGCCGAGCGAACTATCGGTGGCATCCCATAACCGCAAGGTTTTGTCGTAACTCCCTGAAACAATGCGTTCTCCATCCGGGCTGAAGGCGACGCCGGTCACATCATCAGTGTGCCCCCTGAAGCGCTCATCCTTCCGCTTTCCGGTTTCGGCATCCCAAAGACGCACAAAGTTGTCTTCACCGCCCGAAACTATTGACCGCCCATCCGGACTGAAAGCGGCACTGAGCACGGCTTTCCGGTGAATCATCGGCTCGCCCACCGGATTGCCGGAGGCAGCATCCCAAAGGCGCAGGGTTTTGTCATAGCTACCTGAAACGATGCGCCGCCCATCCGGGCTGAAAGCGACGCTATAGACTACGTCCGTATGCCCCGCCAGTGGCTCACCGATCGAATTCCCGCTCGCGGCATCCCACAGGCGCAGGGTTTTGTCGCTACTGCCCGAAACGATGCGCCGCCCATCCGGGCTGAAAGCAACACTGTAGACCGCATCCGTGTGCCCCTTCAGTGGCTCATCGATGGGATTCCCGTTCGCGGTATCCCACAGGCGCAGGTTGCCGTCCAAACCGCCCGAGACGATACGCTTTCCATCGGGGCTGAAAGCGACGCTGCTCACTGCACTGTTATTTTTGATCGGCTGACCGACGGGATCGCCAGTACCGGCATTCCATAGTCGTAACGTATGGTCCCGGCTCGCCGATACAACGTATTTTCCGTCCTGACTGAAGGCGACACTATTCACATAGTCGGCATGCCCGGTGAGCGGCTGGCCCAGAGGATTGCCAGTAGCGCCATCCCACAGGCGCACGATGCCATTTCGGCTCCCCGTAACAATCCGCAAACCATCAGCGCTCAAGGCCAGGGTTCTGATCGCTTCATCGTTCTCGACAAGGCGCACCAGTCTGGCACTGCGCAAGCATTCAGACTGCAAGGCACCCAAAGCCCCCGGTGACACCTGGGGAAAATATTTGCTTGCCAGGCGATGGGCAGCAAGCATTTGCAACATACCGATCATCGAGCCGCCACTCTGCACGCCTGTCGTGACCGCCTGACCTTCGGCAACAAGTCGCCGGATCGTCGCTTCCTTGGCAGAGTCCCTGGCCTGACCTCGGAGGAACAGTACGTAAAAGGTGACCGAGATAAGAAAGGATACAAAGACAAATA
>Ga0075152_10001388_pt1 | contig 17460 bp, 18 predicted proteins | sample JI61114C2DNA_FD_70964 | JGI IMG/M metagenome (GOLD analysis project Ga0075152, IMG submission 70964) | Wastewater effluent complex algal communities from Wisconsin, to seasonally profile nutrient transformation and Carbon sequestration -... | ecosystem: Engineered > WWTP > Effluent > Algae...
GTTGGACTGGCGATCTATGCCATTAAAAATGGACTGGTAGATATTCGTCAATAAATCAATTCCATTATTTTTTATAAACCCCCTCCCCATTGATATAAGTCCCCAACACCACTGTACTCAATATTTCCCCCGCATCACATTTCATCAAATCCTTATCTACCATGATAAAATCCGCCGCTTTCCCAACTTCCAGGCTACCCTTTTGTTTTTCTTCAAAACCCGCTTTCGCTGCCCAGATCGTCATGCCGCGTATGGCCTGCTCACGGGTTAATGCATTCTCCATTTGAAAACCAGTTGCCGGAAATCCTTTCGCATCTTTTCTCACCACTGCTGCATAAAATGTTTTGATAGGACTGATATCCTCCACCGGGAAATCGGTGCCCAGTGGCATCCAGTGATTGGTCTGCAACAACTGCTGGTATGCGTAAGCGTTCTTAATACGATTGCTGCCCAACCGGTCACCAGCCCAATACATATCACTCGTAGCATGGGTTGGCTGAACAGACGGGATGATGGTATAGTCACTGAAATAATGAAAGTCACTTTTATTCACCACCTGTGCGTGCTCTATCCGCCAACGCCGATCATTTGTTCCTTTCAAAGCAGCCGCATACAGGTTGAGCATTTGCCGGTTGCCACTGTCACCGATCGCATGCGTGCAAAGCTGTAATTTGGATGTAGCCATTTTTTGTACGATGTCCCGGAAACGGGAAATATCACTCAATAGAAAACCCTTCCATCCGGGTTTATCACTATAATCCTCGGTAAGGCAGGCGCCCCTTGAACCAAGCGCCCCGTCGGCATATAATTTAAAGCCCCCTACATGAAGCCTGTCTGTGATATAGGGTCCTTTGGCGATCCATCTGTCATAGTAGTGAGTACTGTCGCTAAGCAAGGCAAATATCTTCATTTTAAGCCTGCCGGCTTTCTGGGCTTCATCCACAAGATTCACAGTATGCTCGCTGATGCCACAATCGTGCACACCGGTAAGCCCAACGGCAAAGCATAGCTGCTGTGCCTTTATATAATATTGTTGGGCAAGGCTATCCGTAAGAAGGGGTATGATGTTGTCTACAATATCCATGGCATTATCGATAAGTATACCGGTAAGTTTACCATCTTTCACTTCCACCTCACCACCTTTTAGGGTAGTGCTTGCCGTTATGCCTGCCAGGTCCAGTGCTTTCTGGTTCACCAGTGCAGCATGACCATCGATGCGTTTTAAAAATACAGGCCTTGTAGGGAACAGGCTGTCGAGGACCTGTTTATTGGGATATTCCTTTATGGACCAGTCGTTCTGATCCCATCCCCGTCCATAGATCCATTCCATGGGTGCTGTTTTGGCATAAGACTGCACCTTTTCAATGATCTCGGTAAACGACCCGGTGCCCGTCAGGTCACACTTCCACATATCGGTTGCAAAGCCGGTAAAGTGGCAGTGGGCATCTATCAATCCGGGGAAGATGGTTTTGCCCGCTGCATTTATTTCTTCATCAGCTTCATATTGCTTCAGTATATCATCGTTACTGCCAATGGCAATTATCTTTCCATCCCTGATGGCCATGGCCTCTGCTATGGAAAAACTGCTGTCGACCGTATAAATTTTTGCATGATGAACCAGCAGGGTTACCCGCTGCCTGAATTTACAGGAGCTTAACAGGACCATGATCAGGACTGCTATAGTTGAGCAGGATGAAGCAGCGTTTTTAAACATCAGGATAAATTTTATTTTTCAAAAATACGTCTTGTAACTTTACAAGCGCAACTACAGATTATGTTCGATCAGAAACAAACCATCGCTCTCCAGGAGCAAACTTCTTCCTTATTGAAACATACAGGCAATATGCCGGTTTCAAACTTAGAAAGCCTGCGCAATGTTTTGCGGTTTCATGAATACCGTTATTATGTGTTGAATGATCCGCTGATCAGTGACTTCGAATATGACAACTTATATAAAGAGCTTGAACGAATTGAAAAAAAGGATCCATCGCTGATCACAACCGATTCCCCTACTCAACGGGTAGGCCTGGGGCTTATCAAAGATTTTCCCAAAGTGCAACACCTGGTGCCGATGCTTTCGCTGGAGAATTCATATAATGCCGAAGACCTGTACGACTGGGATCGGAAGGCCAGGGAATTATCTGGTTTAGCAGAGATAGAATACACCGTTGAACCAAAGTTTGATGGCGCCAGCATTTCATTGATCTATGAAAACGACCTGTTTGCAAGGGGTGCCACCCGGGGTGATGGCGAAACGGGAGATGACATCAGCCCAAACATCCGCCAAATCAAATCTGTTCCCTTATCTGCTCATTTTAATGAATATGGAATAGAGCAGGTTGAGATCCGTGGGGAAGTACTGATGAATAAATCAAACTTTAAACAGTACAATGAACGGCTGATGGAAGAAGGACAGCCACCGTTAGCCAACCCACGTAATGCTGCTGCCGGGTCGTTGCGCATCAAAGACACGGCCATAGTAAGTAAAAGAAACCTGGAAGGATTTTTATACCATGTAAGCTATATAACGGGGAGCAATAAGCGCAAAAAAGAGATCCCGCTTACTCATTCGGGTATGCTCGATATGCTTTGGGAACTTGGTTTCCGCAGTCCTAAAAAAGAAATGCAGGTGGTAACCGGTATAGAAGCGGTGATCAGCTGTATTCAAAATTTTGAAGCCAGGAGAGATGATCTGCCATATGAAATCGACGGTATGGTGATCAAAGTCAATGACATTGCCTTACAGGAAAGGCTGGGCATGACCTCGCATCATCCGAGATGGGCGATAGCCTTTAAGTTCAAAGCCAGGCAGGCTACCAGCAAATTACTCTCTGTTAGTTTCCAGGTCGGTCGAACGGGTGCCATCACACCGGTTGCCAAGATTGAACCCGTGCAGGTAGGTGGGGTAACGGTTAGCAGTATCTCCATTCACAATGAAGAGTATATCCGTGAAAAGGATCTCATGCTGGGTGATGTGATATTAATAGAACGAAGTGGCGATGTGATACCCCAGATCGTAAAATCGATGCCCGAACTACGCAAGGGAGATGAGCAACTCATCAGGTTCCCAACCAATTGCCCGGTATGTGGCGACGCCTTGTTTAAGACAGCTGATGAAGCGGTTTGGCGTTGCATTAATATCAATTGCAGCGCACAGGTAGTAGAACGGATCATTCATTTTGTAAGCAAGGACGCCATGGATATACGCAGTTTTGGGGAGGCCAATGTGCGGAAGTTCTATAATCTTGGTTTATTCAAAGATATTCCTGGTATATATGAACTAACGGTTCAGCAGCTGCAAGGGCTTGACGGGTTTGGAGAAAAATCGGTTCAAAACCTGTTACAAGCCATAGAAACCAGTAAAACCCAGCCTTTGCACAGGTTGATCTATGCCCTGGGTATACGCTATGTTGGAGAAACCACCGCCAAAACACTTGCCCAACAGGTTATCAATCTATTTGATCTGAAAGGATACAGCAAGGAAAAACTGCAGCAAATGGATGATGTGGGTATTAAAGTTGCAGGTAGTATCTATGAGTTTTTTCAGAACCACGATAACCTGCTGATGCTCGAAAAACTGGAAACCCTGGGAGTAAAAATGTATAAAGAGGAGCTGTCCGTTACCGTGGGCAACCTTAATGGGCAAACGTTTTTATTTACAGGAACACTCACCCGGCTGAAACGCAGTGATGCCGAGGAAAGAGTGGAAAAAAACGGAGGAAAAATACTGGGTGGCGTTAGTTCAAAACTTAATTACCTTGTGGTTGGCGAAGACGCAGGTAGCAAATTAGAAAAGGCAAAGAAGATCCCCGCAATAAATATTATTACAGAAGAAGATTTTTTAAAAATGCTACCTACTTAGTGTTTTTTTTTATTATATTTATCATTCATCAGACAGTTAAAATCTTTTGTTCGGCATCAACCACCGGACACCACCTTAAAATCATAGCACAATGATTAAGAAAATTCCGGGCGAAATTTGGAAACAAATGTTATTCACCGGTCACAAACAATTAAGAAAAAAATATGCTGTTTCCAATTTAGGCAGGGCAGCAAGTTATGCCGAAGGAATTGCAACTGATGGCAAACTATTAAACGGTTCTCTCACTTCGGGCTACCGCACATTGAATCTCCATGTTGAAGATGGCAATGGTACCATTTACATTCATCGCGAAGTTGCGAAATTGTTCTGCAAGAAAAAATCTCCGAAATATAAATACGTGATTCACAGCAATCACAAAAAAACAGATAACGTTGCCAAAAATTTAAGATGGGCAACGCTGGAAGAAGTTAGCGAACACCAACAGGAGAGTCCGCAAAAAATTGCCTACAAAAAGCGCCAGGCCAATCGCACAGAGGGTTTGAAGCTTTCAGCCACACAGGTTAAAACCATCAAGGATTCAATAAAAAATCCGAAAAGAAAATTAACCTATAAGCAAATGGCTGAGAAATACGGTGTAAGTGAAATGACTTTATATCGTATTAAGAGCGGTGAGAACTGGGGCCGTATCAAATAATTAAACATTCAATACAGATACTGAAGAGGAACTTGCATGAGCAGTTCCTCTTTTTTATTTTGGTAACTTTGCATACAATTTTTTTTATGATAGAAAAGAAAATAATCCGGTTTTTGCAGAACCTGCAGAAAAACAATAACCGGCCATGGTTTGAAGAACATCGCAGCGAATATGAAGATTCGAAATCTGCTTTCCTGGTTTTTGTTGACGAGGTGATCAAAACCATTTCAACATTCGATCCTTCTGTTGCAAATCTGCTTGCCAAGGATTGCACATTCAGGATAAACCGGGATGTCCGGTTCAGCAAAGACAAACGACCCTATAAAAATAATATGTCGGCTTATTTTAACCGGGCTGGTAAAAAAGGAGCTGGCGCCGGGTATTATATTCACATCGAACCAGGGAAGAGTTTTGCCGCAGCAGGTATCTGGATGCCCGAACCTGGCGACCTGGCCAGGATAAGACAGGAAATAGATTATAATTTCCCGGAATGGAAAAAGATCATAAATAGCCCTTCGTTCAAAAAACATTTTCCAGACGGCCTGGATCAATCCGATAGCCTGCAAAGACCTCCCAAAGGATACGCTGAGGACAACCCGGCCATTGCTTTTTTAAAAATGAAACATTTTGTGGTACGGAAATCATTTACCGATACCGGGATCGGTGAAAAATCATTTGTGAAAGACATCAATAAGACATTTAGTGCCTTGAAACCAATGATCGATTTCATTAACCGTTCACTCGATTAATACAACATTGGGCTTTTAAAATGTTCGATAATTCAATTAAAATTGACCAGGTTTTTCCAAGGGGAAAAAACATAAATAAAAAAAATGGCCAGTGATAAAAATCACCGGCCTTGCTTACCTCTGAAACCACAAGAAAAAAATTTGCGAGGTATATATTATATCATTTAAGTATTAATAACAGTATAATACTAATATTACTTATGTTGTAAAATGGATTTTTAGCTTCAGGATATGTAAATTCTCAACTGAGCTTTAAATAAGATAAGATTGGAGTGGATTTTTATCTGGGGGTAGGCAGTAAAATTAATACTTTTATTCAATTTTCATAATTTATTTTTCACTTTTCTGCCGAAATACTCAATTCCCGTTGCGCATACTGTAATAATTGCTCTTTTTTACGGTTATACCACCATACCGGAGCTGTTTTTTTCATCAACGTATCAATTCCACGCATACCAAACAACTTCCACAGTCCCGTTAGTTTGCCTCCAAGGCTGCTTTGCATAGCCCGTAAACTCATGGCAAAGCCAGCCTCTATGTATTCCATATGATGCCAGAAACCTGCAGGCATATATAAGGTATCCCCATGCTCGAGCTCCACTTCATAGCCTTTGGCCAGTTTAACAGCCGGAAAGTGTTCATAATCAAAGCCATCCTTGTAGTTGGCATAATTGGCCATGCTCAATACTTCCCATGGTTTACGGTATAATTTATACTGTTCTTCGAAAGGGAATAGCAACACCCTTTTTTTGCCGGCAAACTGCGTGTGCAGGATATGACTCATATCAATGTCGAAATGCATATGGGTAATAGAACCCTGCCCGCCAACAAACAGCATGGGGTATTTCTTTACAAAACCACTCATAAGCTCGTCGGGCCAGGTAAAATCCTGGGTAATCTCCGGAGCATGTTGAAAAATATTGAAAAGGAATATCCGCAGATCCAAAGGGCCGGACCTTGCTTTTTGCAGGTATTCGCCAAACTTCATGTAGGCATCTGCGGTATTAATGGCTGTATAGGCATCGCTCTTAATATTGTTGTAAACGCCAACTTCTTTATCGCCGACAATCTTAATAAAATAATCCCAATTCCATTTTTGATAAGCAGGCCAGCTTTTTGCCAGGTTGGTAATGATAAGGGGTTTCTTTGGTTCATAATAATTCTTGCGAAAATCATCAGGACTGATAGAAGCTACCCTGTCTATATCTTGTAGTTGCATGGCAATTTATTTTCGTTGTAAAAATAATCATTAATAAATCTTTTTTACAAGCAAATAGAACTTAAAAAACGAATAACCGTTAGTTTTGTACAAATAGCCCTATGGCCAAGATCAAAGCATCGAGGAATGGCACGAAAAAAGATGCCATCACTAAAAAGGCTGCAGCTCTTTTCAGGAAGAAGGGATTTGTGGCAAGTTCTATGAGGGAACTGGCTGAAAATATCGGGGTTGAGGCATCTAGCTTATACAACCACATCGGCTCCAAAAGTGAGATCCTGCAAACGATCTGTTTTAAAGTAGCCAATGATTTTAACCTGCACATCGATGAAGTAGAAAAACTGCAGGAAGACTCCCTGGCCAAACTCGAAAACCTGGTGCGTTTTCACGTACACATGATGGTAGACCTGTTTGATGAAGTATATGTGGCGAATCACGAATGGAAACAATTGAAAGAACCTTACCTGAGTAATTTTCTAAACCAACGGAAAATATATGAAGCGAGAATGATACAGATCGTGAAGGATGGCGTAGACGAAGGCACCCTCAAACCCATTCAGCCTCATATTGCCGTACTCACAATTCTTTCGGCTGTGAGGGGAATTGAATACTGGCAGCGACATAAAAAAGAATACGGGATTAGTGAACTTGAAAACGATATGACAGAACAACTATTACACGGATTAACTAAATAATTATGGCAGTACATTTTCATGAACTAACGATCGATGAAGTTAAAAGAGAAACCAGTGATTGCGTTTCGGTAAGTTTCAACATACCAGAATCACTCAAAGCTGCCTTTCAATATAAGGAAGGACAAAACCTCACGGTGAGGAAAATCATCAATGGAACAGAGATCAGGCGATCGTATTCTATTTGCATGGCACCTCATGAAAATCAACTTCGTGTTGCCATAAAAAAAGTAGATGGAGGACTCTTTTCTACCCTGGCAAATGAATCTTTAAAAGCAGGAGATATATTGGAAGTAATGCCACCTGTAGGAAAATTCAACGCACATATCAGGGAAAACAAAGCGGGCAATTTCCTCGCCATTGCTGCGGGCAGCGGCATAACGCCCATCATGTCGATCATCAAACATAGCCTGCAGGTACAACCCGAAAGCCGTTTTACCCTGGTGTACAGCAACCGAAGCAGAAGTTCGATCATCTTTTTTGAAGAACTGGAAGCATTGAAAAATAAATATCTGCAACGATTCAATTTTATAAATATCCTCAGCAGGGAAAAAACAGATGCCGATATTTTTTATGGAAGAATTGACGCAAAGAAACTAACGGCACTGGATAAACTCATTCCGTTTAAAAACTTTGATGACATCTATATATGTGGGCCGGAAGCCTTGATCTTTCTCAGCAGCGATTTTTTAGCATCGAAGGGAATTGATAAGAGCAGGATTCATTTCGAGTTATTTACCACTCCAGGCCAGGCAGTTAGCGGCAATGATAAAACAAGCGTTATAGAAACAGATCAATCGGCCAAAAGCCACATAAGCATCAGGCTCGATGGAAGATCATTCGGATTTGACCTTGCGTATAAAGGACAGAGTATCCTCGATGCAGCCTTGCAGCAGGGTGCCGATCTTCCTTATGCCTGCAAGGGTGGTGTTTGTTGTACCTGCAGGGCCAAGCTGGTGGAAGGCAAAGTAGATATGGATGTAAACTACGCCCTCGAACCCGAAGAAATTGAACAGGGATTCATTCTTACCTGCCAATCGCACCCAAGAACAGAAACCGTTGTGGTTGATTTTGATATAAAATAAAAGCCCGCTTGTTCAACGGACTTCTATCTTTCCACTAAAACCTATAGGCGTTATCGTTAGGTTGTACAACATATGTTTATCTATCTGTAAAATGAAATGGATGTAACAAAAAAAGAGGGCCTGCCTAATTCAGACCCCCTCCTTATTCAAGCATGAGAAAAATGTACGCCTTTAATTTGCACCCTGGCGTTTTACAAATTTCGTTTCATAGAGATTAATATCTTTCACTGTACTTTCTTTTTAATAACAGCCATGCCTTACATTGTCATCGGCAAAATAAGCCCTGATGAGATCGTATAACATGCTGTCGTAAGCCTGCAATTCGCTTCGGGTATTAACCTGGTTATGTACTCCATTTGCAGGAGATGCTTCGAGGTTCACATTGTACCAGTCCTGTACCCCTTCTGCCCAATACTCACGTATATCTGTAATCGCATAGGTGTTTGTCCATAACCCGGTACTTACAGCATGGTCATAAGCAGCCTGCAGCCTGCCGTCGAAACCGGGATCAGAGAAACGAAGACCGAGTTCATGAATGGCATGAGCAAATTCATGCGTAAGTATTTCTTCACCACGGTAACGGTCACCCGCCTGGCACAAAAGGTTTTCTTCACAGTTGGTTGTTAAAGGCCTTTCTAACGTTGCACCATATGCACGTGCCCGGTTATCCCAATCTGTACCCGGGAAAGCTGTATATAAATCACTGTATTCGGGCATCTGCGTCGGCCGCTCATTTACACCGATAACGCCTACCCGAAGATGATTGGCGATCATTTTGGTTTTTGCAGCGGCAATCTGCCTCAGCATGTCTTTTACAATATCCCTGGCTCTACGCAAAGCTTCATCAGGTACATTTTCGGAACTGATAACCGGAATTCCATCTGCATCTACGTATTTTTTATAAAAAGATGAAAGACCAAGTGAAGCCGGCGGAGCGGTAATTTCAGACGGGGTAACGGGATTGCTGTCATCTCCAGATTTTTTACATCCAATGAAAAAGAAACAGGAAGCCAATAATACCAGGAAGCCATTTTTACAAAACATCGTGTTTGATTTTAGGTTGATAATAATATTGCTGAATGGCTTTGCAGAAAGGATTCCTGAATTTGGGTGTAAATATGATGGTTCAACGTTGCCAAACCAATACTCAATTTGTAGTAGATGAGTATCCATAGGTAAATAATTGATACTTTTAGATCATAAACGGCGGGCTTCATGAAAATACTCCACACCCTTTCGCTGCTGCTCTTTTTTGCACATCTTCCTTCTGTATCATTTACGCAAACCAGGACCATCGATAGCCTGAAACTCAATGTAGCAAAGGCTGTAGGCGATCAAGAAAAAATAAAAGCCATTTTTTCACTGTGTGAAATCGGGTATTCATTGCACCCAGACACCTTAATGTTATATGCTGACATGGCACGAAAGCTTGCCGTTAAAAAACAAGACCTGCACGCAGAAATCATGGCCTTGCAACACCAGTCAGGAGCACTGATCACCAAAGGATTTTTTGATTCGGCCATTGCCCTCTGCAATAAATCGCTGGATATGTTGTCTAAAACCAGTCCCGACCCGGTTTTAGAATCTAATCTTTATAACCAGAAGGGACGGGCATTTATGCGTAAAAATGAATACAAGGAAGCCATTGAAATGGGATACCAGGGTATCAATGCCGGCGAGAAAGCCAATGATATCCTGTTGCAGGTAAAAGGAAAAACGCTTATTGGCTGGGCTTACCTGGAAATGGGACAAACCAAAGAATCCTTATCATGGCACCTGAAAGCCATGCGAACTGCACGCGATACCATTTTACTGGAAAAGTACGGGATCGTGTTTGCAAACCTGGCTTTGAATTATAACGGTCTCGGGCAACCGGATTCTGCATTCTATTATATAAATAAGGCCGTGCTATATTCACGAAAACATGAGAACTTATTTGCCTTGTCAAATTCCCTGGCCATAAAGGCACAGTTGCAGATCAGGGCCGGAAGGCCTGCATTAGCCGAAGCTCCTTTGAAGGAGGTAATTGAGATAAGGAAGATAATAGGCGACCCGTTTTACATTGTTTCCGACATGTCGCAACTCGGGCTCTATTATGCCCATAACAGCCAACCAGAAAAAGGTATTGCCATATGCCTTGAAGGAATCGATATGGCCAGGCAATATGGAATCGTTACCAAGCTGCTTTTCCTCTACAGTTCTCTTGGTGAATGTTATAAAGTGATGGGAAACCAGGCTGGTTATGCCGGTGTACTGGAAAATATTATCGCACTGAAAGATACCATCTACGAAAAAAATTCTGCCGATGCCCTGGCACAGATCCAGGCAAAATTTGAATTGCAGAAAAAAGAGAACCTGATCATCCGTCAGAACCTCGACATCAACAGGCAACGTTATCTTTTCGTGGGGCTTCTATTGTTGATCATCTTCAGTTCTATAGTTGCCTGGCTGCTATTCAGGCTTTATAAAAAAAGACAACAATTGAAACTGGAAAAAATGCAGGAAGAAGAAAAACAATTGTCGTTACTGGCGGTGAGCAAGGCAGAAGAGAACGAACGAAAACGGATAGCCGCAGACCTACATGATAGTCTTGGAGCTTATGCCGCTTCCATCGCATCAAACCTCGACCAGATTACCCTGCATCTTAAAAATGATGAAGACCTGGATGCATTACAGGAATTACGGAATAATTCTCAAGCCATTGTTTCGCAGCTAAATGATACGATCTGGGTATTGAAAAAAGACAACCTCTCATTAACGGCCATCAGCGACCGGTTAAAAGTTTTCATACAGCGCATCAGGCCCAGCTATCCAAAACTAAGCATTGAGGTATTGGAACAGATCAACAGCGATCTGCTCATGGCGCCTTCACAGGCTTTTCATCTGTTCCAGATTGCCCGTGAAGGGGTTATCAATTCATTAAAACATAGCCAGGCATCCAATATCCGGATCTATATTGAAAGCAATCACAGCTGGCGTGTTACGATATCCGATGATGGAACCGGAATCGCTCCCCATGATACACACATGGCATCTGGCAATGGGATCAGCAATATGAAAAGCAGGGCAAAAGAAGCAGGCTGGATGATCGCCTGGCAGAAAAACGATCCACACGGAACAAATGTGATCATCCAACCTACTACAAATTGATTATCCTTAATCCAACATCTTTATATCAACTTTAATGTTCCGTTATGAAATTTTCAGTAGCACTTGCAGAAGACAATAAAATAAACAGGAACACTTTTATTCAAAAGATAAAAATGTTTCCCAATCTTGATCTGGTCTTTCTGGCAGATAACGGTCATGCATGCCTGGAAGAATTAAAAGGACTGCCACATTCAATGTTACCACAGGTCATTTTCATGGATCTTGAAATGCCTGAAATGGATGGCATCGAAACCATCAGGCTGGCCAAATCACTTTACCCGCATATACATTTTATTGTTCTCACCGTTTTTGACGATGATGAAAAAATATTTGAAGCCATCAAGGCCGGTGCTTCGGGTTACCTATTGAAACACGAACCGGCATCTGTTCTGCAGGATGCCATCATCACCATTCTCGAATTTGGCGGGGCGCCCATGAGTCCGGCCATTGCAAGAAAAGCACTGCAATTGTTAAGCAGTTCACAATCATCGGCTATTGATAACAGCCCGGTTTCAACTTTGCCCAATGTGATCACCGAGCGGGAAAAGGAAATCCTTCAACTGATGGTTAATGGCTGGGATGCCAAACGCATTGCCAGTGAATTATCTCTTAGCGTGTTAACCGTTCGAAAACACATTGCCAATATTTACACTAAACTGCACGTAACTTCTAAGGCCCAGGTCATTTCGCTGGCTCATAAAAACAAGTGGATCTGATCTTTCCCTGTTTTCCAATAAATTTCCTCGAAAACTAACAGTTGTTAGTTTTTTTATTATTTTTACGTCTTAAACTCATCTCCATGCAAGTACAGGATTTGGAAAAAATATTCCAGGATAAAATTGATCGGGAAATAAAGATCGAACCCAAAGACTGGATGCCGGAAGCATACCGAAAAACAAACATCCGCCAGATCAGCCAACATGCACACAGTGAAATAGTAGGCATGTTGCCCGAAGGAAACTGGATCAGCCGGGCGCCTTCATTAAAGAGAAAAGCCATCCTGATTGCAAAAGTGCAGGATGAAGGAGGACATGGCCTGTATTTATATGCTGCCGCCGAAACCCTGGGTAGCAGCCGCGAACAAATGATAGATGACCTGCACAGCGGGAAAGCAAAATATTCATCCATTTTTAATTACCCCACATTAACCTGGGCCGATATGGGCGCTGTTGGATGGCTGGTTGATGGCGCCGCCATTTTAAACCAGGTCATGTTATGCCGTACATCGTATGGGCCTTATGCCAGGGCCATGGTACGCATTTGCAAAGAAGAAAGTTTTCATCAACGCCAGGGCTTTGATGCATTATTGGTGTTGAGCAAGGGTACTGCTGAACAAAAGGCCATGTGCCAGGATGCCATCAACCGTTGGTGGTGGCCAAGTTTGATGATGTTTGGTCCGAAAGACAGTGAAAGCACAAACAGCGATCAGAGCATGAAATGGAAGATCAAAAGAAAAACGAATGACGAATTGCGCCAGAGTTTTGTAGACATGATTGCAGAACAGATAAAGTTATTGGGCATGACGCTTCCCGACCCTGCCTTGAAATGGAATGATGCCCGCAAACATTATGATTTCGGAGAAATCAACTGGGATGAATTCTGGCAGGTGGTAAAAGGAAATGGACCCTGCAATCGTCAAAGGCTTGAAGCCAGGCGTAAAGCGCAAAAGGAAGGTGAATGGGTTCGTGAGGCTGCGCTGGCTTATGCCAATAAAAAAGCTGTTGTTCAAAAACATGTAGCAGCCTGATCATTTTAATTTAATCACCGCAGAAATTGATCAACTGTTTTTCTGCATTTCAATTTAATACCATGAATATTCAGATCAGAAAATTTTTGTACGGCGATATTCCTGAAGAAACAGGAGGAGGTGCTGCAACACAGTCACAACAAACTAACGAGCAGGCATGGCCGCTTTGGGAAGTATTCATCCGCAGCAAACAGGGCCTTGATCATAAACATGCCGGAAGCCTGCATGCAGCCGATGCTGCCATGGCCATGGAAAATGCCCGCGACGTATATACCCGTCGACAGGAAGGCATCAGCCTTTGGGTAGTAGAAAGTAAATATATCCACGCTTCCAACCCCGATGAAGCCGAAAGCTTTTTTGAACCCGCAGCAGATAAGATCTATCGTCACCCGACATTTTACGATCTTCCGGATGAAGTAAAACATATGTAAACCGGCATAGGATGATAAATTGCCGTGGATAATAATTGACCTTTAATTGAAATCAAATGAATAATCAGTCGCTGTTAGATTATACCCTTCACCTCGCCGATGCCAACCTTGTATTGGCACAACGCAATGGCGAGTGGTGCGCACATGGTCCCATTCTGGAACAGGATATTGCCATTACAAATATTTCCCTCGACTTACTCGGGCAGGCAAGGAATTTTTACCAGTATGCGGCAGAACTCATTAACCAATCGCCCGAACATCCTTTGTTCCCAGCCACGGAAGACAGCCTGGCTTATATGAGGGGTGAACGCGAATTTAAAAACCCGTTGATTACAGAATTACCAACAGGTGATTGGGGACAAACCGTATTGCGTCAGTATTTTTACAGCGTTTACCAGTACCTGTTATTCGAAGAAATGAAAAGCAGTAAGGATGCACAGTTATCTGCCATTGCCGCCAAATCGATCAAAGAAACAATTTACCATATCAGGTGGAGCCGCGAATGGGTTATCCGCCTTGGCGATGGAACAGAAGAAAGCCATAAAAGGATGCTGAAGGCCATTGATTTTTTATGGATGTATACCGGAGAATTATTTATGCCCGCTGATTATGAAAAGGAATTGACCAAACAGGGATTGGGTGTTGATGTGAGTCAATTAAAAGATAAATGGTTTGAACAGGTTGGAGAAATATTAGCCGAAGCAACCATACCCATGCCCGATAAAAATATATACATGCAATCTGGCGGCAAACAGGGCATACATACCGAACATGCCGGTTTCATTTTGGCCGAAATGCAATCACTGCAAAGAACTTACCCGGGTGCAACCTGGTAAACTTTGATGATGGCATTGCTTAAACCTCATCATATGCCCGAAACAACCAAAGAAAATATATTATCGATTTTACAGGAAGTATGCGATCCGGAAATTCCGGTACTAACGATCGGGGATATGGGCATTATTCGCGACATCAATGTTACAGGCGATCAGATTGAAGTTATCATTACGCCAACATACTCTGGTTGCCCGGCCATGGATGCCATTAGTATGGACATCCGGCTAAAACTGGTCGAACATGGTTTTAAAAATGTGAAGATCACCTCCATATTATCTCCCGCCTGGACAACAGACTGGATGACCGATGAGGGAAAAAGAAAATTAAAAGAATATGGCATCGCCCCTCCAATCATACGCACCGGTGATGACTCAGACCCTGTGGTGGAATGCCCCCAATGTCATTCCACACATACAAAAATACTCAGCCAATTTGGTTCTACCGCCTGTAAGGCCCTTTACCAGTGCGAAGATTGCAAAGAGCCTTTCGACTATTTTAAGTGCCATTAATATCCTTAACTTTATTGTTCTCAATCCCATTTGCTTATGGATATTTCGATCTATTTCGAGGAAGCCGCACAGGTTTCTGTTGCCTTCGTCATTGGCGCTGTAATTGGCCTTGAACGGGAATTCAGGAGTAAGCCGGCAGGTTTCAGAACCATGATCCTCATTTCGGTAGGCGCTTGCCTTTATACGATCCTTTCAAAAGAAATGGGTTCATCGGGAAGCTCCGACAGGATCGCCAGTAATATTGTAACCGGTATTGGTTTCATTGGTGCCGGTGTTATTTTTAAAGAGGGCATTTCAGTAAACGGTCTTACAACTGCAGCACTCATCTGGATCACCGCAGCTTTGGGCATGGCCATTGGCTATCACAATTACCCGTTGGCGATTGTTGTATCGGCGATCGTTGTGATCGCATTGTTTGTACTAGAGCCGGTACAGCGTTTTATCAACCGGTTTCATAAAGTGAAAGATTATAAGATCAGGACGGTGGGGCTGGGAAATAATTTCAAAAGCGATCTCGAAGAATTCTTCCGGTCGCATAAACTATCGTTCCGTTGTATGAAATTTATAAAAGATAATAACGATGCCGTGTACCTGTATCGCATCAGTTCGCCAGACAGAAATTACGACCTCGTAAACCAATTCTTATTATCGAGCCCGGATGTGAAAAGTTTTGATGTATAAATAATTTAACTGAATCTCTTTTTTTATAAATAAGCCACCTCATGTCATCCATATTATTTGAAGTAAAAAACCAGGTCGCCATCATCACCCTCAACAGGCCTGAAAAATTCAATTCTTTCAACAGGGAAATGGCGTTCAGGCTACAGGCCCATTTAGATGAGTGTGCAACGGTACCCGATATACGCTGCGTATATATCACCGGGGCCGGCAAAGCTTTTTCGGCTGGGCAGGATCTTGGTGAGCTTGTGGGCGATAACCCGGTTGGCATCGCACAGATACTCTCTGAACACTACAACCCCATCATCACCCGGATTCGTAATCTGCCAAAACCTGTTGTGGCCGCCGTAAATGGCGTGGCTGCTGGAGCTGGCGCCAACATTGCGCTTTGCTGCGATGTCGTACTGGCAACTCATTCAGCTTCTTTCATCCAGGCTTTTAGTAAGATTGGATTGATCCCCGACAGTGGCGGCACTTTTTACCTGCCCCGGCTCATCGGCTGGCAAAAGGCGAGTGCATTGATGATGCTGGGTGATAAAGTTTCTGCAACTGAGGCAGAAAGAATGGGCATGGTATACAAAGTGATCGCTGATGAATTCTTCGCTAGCGAAAGCCTGCAGACCGCAGAAACATTGGCTTCGATGCCAACCAAAGGGCTCGCATATACCAAACATGCATTGAATTATTCCCTGAACGGCTTGCTGGAAACACAGCTGCTCATGGAAGACAGCCTGCAACAGAAAGCCGCCGCTACCTACGACTACCAGGAAGGGGTAGCCGCTTTCCTGGAAAAAAGAAAACCGGTATTTAAAGGAGAATAATCAATATTAATTTTAACCCATGTCCCATACTCCCCAGGCTGTAGTTAGCCATATGATGCAACACGATCTTTTCAGCCAATGGCTGGGCATTGAAGTACTGGATGTAAAAGAAGGTTATAGCAAGATCAGGATGATCATCAGGGAAGAAATGATCAACGGTTTTGGAATCGTACATGGGGGCATTGCATTCTCTTTATCAGACAGCGCTTTTGCCTTTGCCTGCAATAACAGGAATGTTTTGTCTGTTGCGCTCGATACCTCCATCAACTTCACCAAACCAGTGCATGTAGGCGATATCCTTACAGCAGAAGCCAAAGAATTACACAATGGAAAATCTACCGGGCTGTATCACATCACTGTGTTGAACCAACACGATCACATTGTAGCCCTGTTCAAAGGGACCTGTTTTCGCACAAACAAAAAACTGGTTGATAAATAACGTTTAACAATACCCGAAAAATGATCTATCAATTTAATGGCCATATACCGGTTGTACACGAATCTGCATTCATTCATCCGCAAGCCTGTGTAACAGGTAATGTTGTCATCGGCAAGAATGTTTACATTGGCCCCGGGGCAGCCATCCGTGGCGATTGGGGACAGATCATTATTGAAGATGGATGCAATGTGCAGGAAAATTGTACCATTCATATGTTCCCCGGCGTTACCGTTACCCTGAAAGAATCTGCTCATATTGGTCATGGTGCCATCATTCATGGAGCTACCATCGGGAAGAACTGCCTGGTAGGCATGAACGCAGTTATTATGGATAATGTGGTATTGGGTGATGAGTGCATCGTAGGGGCGCTGTGTTTTATTAAGGCCGATGAAATCATTCCTCCAAGAAGCATGGTTGTCGGCAATCCGGCAAAGATCATTAAAGATGTTAGTGACGATATGATCAAATGGAAAACGGCAGGTACAGCGCTTTACCAACAATTACCATCCGACATGCGGGCATCCTGGCAACCCTGTGAGCCACTTCGGGAAAAGCCTGCAATATCTGAAAACCAGCAACCAGTTTTTAA
>Ga0075152_10001389_pt1 | contig 17455 bp, 19 predicted proteins | sample JI61114C2DNA_FD_70964 | JGI IMG/M metagenome (GOLD analysis project Ga0075152, IMG submission 70964) | Wastewater effluent complex algal communities from Wisconsin, to seasonally profile nutrient transformation and Carbon sequestration -... | ecosystem: Engineered > WWTP > Effluent > Algae...
TAGGCGACCCTCCCGCCTCAAGCGGGATGCGCTACCGGTGCTGAATGAAAAAAAAGCCCCGGCAATTAAGCCAGGGCTTTCCTTTATTCGTCGGGACGACTAGATTCGAACTAGCGACCCCTTGCACCCCATGCAAGTGCGCTACCGGGCTGCGCTACGTCCCGAACAATTGGGGCTGCAAATGTAAGATTAAGTCCTGAATTCCTGAAATCTATCCTGATTTTTCAGCTTTATATAAAAAGCAAAAGCCCTGGCCAGTGCCAGGGTTTCTGCTTTGGTCGGGATGACTGGATTCGAACCAGCGACCCCTACGTCCCGAACGTAGTGCGCTACCGGGCTGCGCTACATCCCGAAATACAAACCGGGTTGCAAAAATAGTTAACCGGGTTGAAAATTCCATAAAAATTGGATGCCGGATGTCAGGTGCCAGTTGCCGGGTACCAGGTGCCCGCCCGCATTTTATTCCACATCGATCTTCGTACTTATCTTTGCGCCGGACAAATAACCATGTGTATGCAGCAGATAGAAATGTTAAAATCTAAGATTCATCGGGTAAGAGTAACAGATGCGAACCTGGAATATGTGGGCAGTATCACTATTGATGAGGACCTGATGGATGCGGCAAATATTATTGAATTTGAGAAAGTGCAGGTAGTCAATAATAATAACGGGGAGCGCCTCGAAACGTATGTCATTAAAGGGGAAAGGGGGACAGGTATTATTTGTCTCAACGGTGCGGCTGCCCGGAAAGTACAGAAAGGGGATATCCTGATTATCGTCAGTTATATTCAGATTGATCTGGAAGCCGCCCGGTTATTTAAACCGGCTATCATTTTCCCGGATCAGCATAACCGGCTTCCGGACTGACAACCGGCCCGGATACAGGCTACGCACTTTCCGATTTCCAGTCTTTAAGGGTTGTGTTTTCAATCTCCTCTATCATTTCCATAGTCAGGGGCTTGGTAAAATAGTTATAAACGAAAGGGTAGGTTCTGGCTTTGATAAAATCACGCTCATCCAGCGAAGAAGTCATCATAAATACTTTTACTTTACGGATAGCTGCTTCCGGAAAATTTTTTAGTTTTTCCAGAAAATCAAATCCATTCATAAACGGCATCCGTATATCCAGTAAGATGTTTTCCGGCCAGTCTGATGGAGCTTTTTCCAGTGTTTCTTCCATCCATCTCAATGCGGCCGTGGCTGAATTGAATTCCCTTACTTCCTGTTCCGGGCAGGATAACGAGAGGATATCCTTGTTCAGAATCAGGAAAAATTCATCATCATCAATTAACATGTATTTATTCATGTGTGGTGGTTTTTTTGTTTGCGAACTTTACCGTAAAAACAGCGCCTTCGCCTGGAACGGATTCCAGGGCAATCGTGCCATCGATATTATTCAGGATTTCCTTGCAGATATATAATCCCAGTCCGGTGCCCGGGGCGGAATTGGATGCCCGGTAAAACATATCAAAAATGCGGTCCTGGTGTTCGGGTTCCACCCCTTCGCCATTGTCTTCAAACCGGATTAATGCTTGTTCCCCATCGGCGAGTAAATCGATCCGGATATAGGAGTCTTCCTTCCCTTTTTTCCGGTACTTGATGGCATTGGAAATGATATTTTTGAAGAGGGTATTTACCCGGTAGGGGTCTGAATAAAATGAATCCGTTTGCCGGATATGCAGATCCAGACGTACTTCATCCGTGGTTAAATGCTTTATATCATTGAATATTTCCCTGATCATGGTTTCAAAACTGATCTCACCTGTTTTGACTTCCAGCCGGGCGTTTCTTGAGTATTCAAGTATTTCCTTTATGGTGTCATCCATCCGGGAAGCAGAAGTGGAAATCATATGGATGTATTTTTTTACCAATGGCTGGGACTCCTGATTCAGGTTGATCAGTTGTACCAATCCGAGTATGGCCAGCAAGGGAGACCGCAGATCATGCGATACACTATAGACAAAATTATCCAGCTCTGCATTGATTTTCTTTAATTCAATATTGGTTTTCAGGATGGCCTGCTGATCCTGCCGTTGCCGGGTAACATCAGTAAAAAATCCGGCCTGCATAGTCCTTCCGCCAAAGCTGATCTTATTGGTGTACACATCGGAGTAAAATACCTGTTGCTGCTTGTTCATGCAGGGTACATTTCTGGCCTGACTTATTTTTCCAGCGGCCATATCGGAAAACAGGTTGATGACCTGTTCGGCCGATTCCGCCGGATGTAAATCGTCGAGTGATTTACTCAATAATTCCTCTTCTGTGTAACCAAACATGAGACAAGCGGTTTTATTCACATACTGAAACCGTTGTATGTCCGGGTCGGCAACAATAATGCCATTGGGGGTGCCTTCAAAAATCATCCGGTATTTTTCTTCACTTTCACTCAATGCTTTCAACGCGTATTTTCTTCGTTCTTCCACGGTCAATGCGGCGGAAAGTATCCGGATCAGTTGAAAGATATTGTCATTAACCGGTGTGGAGGCCTCCAGGAAAACAGCCAGTGTGCCAATCGGCTTTTTATCTATCCGTAAAATGGCTGCCAGGAAGGTTTTGCCAGTATACCTGCGAATCCAGGTGGATATGTAATTGGCAGTAATTTCTTCAGTAATCTGCAGACAAACAATATCCCTTTCGGATTGTTGGGTCAGCTTAAAGCAAATATTCTCGTTCCCTTCTTTTTCGGCAAAACCACTTACGTCGAATCCTGCTGAAGTATAAAGCAGGTCATTTTCAATTTTCTCATAAACACTGCCAACGCCGTTCATGAGCTGGGAAGAGAGCTCCACGATCTTCTGAATATTCTTATCCGGATTGGTATCGAAGTCAAGAAAATTCTCCGCAATGCTTACAATGCGTTTCTGTTCTACTTCCAGAATCCGGTACTGATCCCGGATGGTTTGTGTCTTGAAAAGATTTACCTGATAAGCAAGAACCTGTTGTGAAAACACCACAAAGGAAGCCTCCCGGTCTTTCCCCAGTGGTTCGTAAAACAGGCTGCCTTTTTTTGTTATTCCACCGAGCAGGGTAATCGTAATATTCAGCTGAGGATCCTTTACCTGTATCGTAACCACCTGGTTTAACGGAATAATAGTTCTGACTTTATCGGTCTCCCGCGTTACAAAACTACGAAGTGTGCCAGGTGGAAGATCAGTAAACAGGTTCATGCAATACAACTGTAACTGAAATCTCTGTTCCCCGCTCAGCGGGTAACCTTCGATATGCGTGCAAGCCGCGTCGCCCGTATTGGGAATGTCAATACATACAAAGGCCACTTCCAATTCAAAAATATCCATCATGGATTCCGCCACCAGTTGTGCATAATCCGTGTCTGAAGTGGCCGCCAGGGCTCTTGCGTTAAAATCCTGCAGGTGCCGGTAAATCATAACTTCCCGGTCCAACCGGTTCCGGGCATGAATCAGTTCCTGTTCAATAACTGAAAACCGGGTTACCCGTAACTGAAGTTCTTCATACTTTTTTCGAAGCTCCAGTATCTCCAGCGGATCATTATTCAGGCTATGTTTATCTGCGTTAGACATGGTTCAGCAGCAGCATTATTTCCTGTAAATCGTATATAAGGCGGTAGTGTAATTATGATAGGTATTTTTGCCGCCAAGTCTGGCAAATTCGCCAAATCCATACATCCCCAGCCAGGGTGGACAAACCCCGTTTTGTGAAAAAGGAAACTGCATACGGCTGACCAGTTCTTCTTTCAACACCCGGTTGAACAAGTAGCGACCTCTGGCCAGGCAGTCCGCATGGAATACGGCAACGGGTTTTCTTCCACCCATGTTGGCATCCATTTCTTTGACCATTCTGTCCATTTCATTAAAGATTCTCGGTTCGTCTCTTACCGTAAGCCAGAGCCGGGTGCCTTCTTTACAGGTTGTGGCGTACAACATGGTTTCTCCTTCATGACGGGTTACTACCCGGAGAATATGATCATTTCCGTATTCGCGGGCTGTTTCAGGTGATAATTTTTCTGCTAAGGCGCCAACCGGTATTGTATCACCGCAGGTATGTGAGGCTTCCAGCCCCAGCCGTCTTGTAAATTCTGTCCATGCGGGTTTGCCATCCAGTTCGTATATATAATGCCCTTCTGCCTTTGTTACCACCATCGGGTCGCCAATTGCTACAAAGCCATGTGTGGCCTGTGTATTGATCTCAAGGGTAGGGTCAGCAAATCCTATCATGAATGCACCATGTTCGTGCACCTGTCCATCAAAGGCCTGGTAGCTGATGACCCCTTTCATATTATCGGAAGAAGTGGCGCCGAAAATGGTGACGTCCGTTCCAAAAACGGATTCAATAGCAGCAATACATTGGTCATTGGCAATGTCAATACCCGAAGCAAGGAAGTAAATGAATGAAGTATCCGGATGCCGGCGATAGAGATCCTCCGCCATCGTCTTTACTTTTTCATACGAATTATGACCATAAATCCCATCCGTGCCGGCAATCCCAAATTCTGTTCCTCTGATTGCCATCACCGCGATGTCTTTCATGGATTCACTTACGCCTTCCTTACCCACCACCCCACAACAGGAGGCGGCCAGTACTTTTGCACGGGGAGCCAGAGCGGCGGCCGTCTCAATCAATTCGGTGAAATCATGGCCCAGCGACGCATGTATTATTAAAAGATCACAATCGGTGGTATCGCTTCCTAATGCGGATTCCATACATTCTGTAATGCCTCTGCGGCTGTTTACCATCCGCGTGCTGGCAGAGAAAAAGGCTAACATATCAGTCCTGTTTATAATATAGTAGTAAATTACACAGAAGGACTGGCAATTTTCAATATGGGGCAACTCACTATTTTAAAATAAGTGATAGCACTTAATGCGGCATAGTGGAGTTATGAAATGTTGGATGCCTCTTTTCAAGGCTGGAAAAGACCTTCGGGTCAATGATCCGGATAGGGAACCAGGTGTCATACCCGATGCTGCAAATGCGCTAAAATAACGAAGTTTGTATCTAAATATCAGCCGGCATGACACCAGAAAGAAAAGAAAAACTGACAAAGGTATTATCCGCCCGTCAGCCCGATCTTACCATTGTACTGGAAAACGTTTTTGACCCGCATAATATCTCCGCTGTCATGCGTACCTGCGATGCCGTTGGGGTACAGGAAATATATATCCTGACGAACCGTATACCCCGGCATAAAAAATGGGGAGCCCGCAGTTCTTCCAGTGCGGCCAAATGGCTGACCGTTTTCCAGTTTGAAGATGTGGAGGAGTGCTTCCAGGCGCTGCGGAAAAAATACAGCCGGATTTATACCACGCACCTGAGCAGTGATGCGGCGAGCCTGCATGAACTTAACCTGACAGAACCCGTGGCCCTTGTTTTTGGCAATGAGCACAGTGGGGTCAGTGATGAGATCCGGGCCCTGGCCGATGGTAATTTCATTATTCCCCAGGTCGGCATTATCCGTTCACTCAATATCAGTGTGGCCTGCGCCGTTACTTTATATGAAGCTTTTCGTCAGAAAAACAACGCCGGCCATTATCAGCGGCAAGACCTCGGTCACCCGATGAAACAGGGCGTAATGCAACACTGGGAACTGAACCTTGATGAAGAATAATTTAACCCTAAACCGAAACCGAAACCATAAACTCTTCATGTTCCCCCGGTTCCTCCCCAGTATGTTGCTTTTAGTACTCTTTGCTCCTGAAGGGTACAGCCAGGATATCCGGGCTGTTAAACTGCCTGAACTGGAAAAAATAATGGCCACTAATAAACAACCATTGCTGATTAATTTCTGGGCTACCTGGTGTAAACCCTGTGTGGAGGAGATCCCTTACTTTATCAACAAGACAAACGAATTCAAAACAGATAGCCTGCGCCTGATGCTGGTTAGTCTCGATACCCGTGATCTTTACCCGGATAGTATCCGGTCTTTTATAAAAAAAAGGGGATGGTCCGCTCCTTTTTATTGGCTGGATGAGACCAATGCGGACTATTTCTGCCCTGCAATAGACAGCAGTTGGTCCGGAGCAATCCCGGCCAGTTTATTCCTGAACCCGAATATTGGATACCGTTACTTTCATGAAGGTCAGTTGTCGGAAATCCGCCTGGGAGAACTGTTGCTGGAAATGACAAAGTCTGTCCACCTGCCTGCGGTGAAGGCAGGGCAATAAAAAATCATGGCTATACCTGTAATGACTCAGGAACCTTCTTCTGCTTCTAGCTCGGCTTTTGCTTTTACAATCAGGTAAAGGAAGTAAATTCCAGCTCCCAGGCTGGTAAATCCCAGAATGATACCCATGATACTCTGGTGATAAAACGCTTTGCCAAGGGCATAGCCAACCAATACCATAAATCCAAGAATGATGATCCGGTTCAGATGTTGACGGGAAAGCATAAACAATGGTTTTAGTGTGAGGAAGTGGTTTCCGTTAGGATGCCCCTATTTGTACTTTCCATAAAAAAAATTAAAAAAAAGCCCGGATTATCCGGGCAGGTTGTAAAAAATAAGGGATGACTATAGCCGTTTGATTGTACATCCGACAGAGCGGGACTGTTTTACGGTTATTTCCTTGCTCTCGGTCAGTTCAATCATTGCCTGCGCCAGATGCTTCCTGCTTACAGCTGCCGCATCACCGGCGTTGTCGTCAATGGCCCCGTGATAGACCAGTTTTCCTTCATTATTAAACAGAAAACATTCAGGCGTGCGGTTAGCCCCGAAGGCATCTGCTAATACGGAGTTTTTATCCACCAGGTAATACCAGTTATAGGACTGATCCGCTGCATAGGTTTTCATGGCGTCAAATGAGTCGTCACCGTCCCGGTTAGCTTCATTCGAATTAAGCAGGGTTACCCCAATCCCTTTTTCGGCAGCCAGGCTACAAACTTCCCGGGTGCGGGATTGATTTTTGATCACATACGGACAGGTATTACAGGAAAACATAACCAACAGGCCGTTTTTTTGCCTGGCCTCATTTAAAGAAACTTCCTTGCCGCTGATATCTTTCATTTTCAGATCAGGCCGGGGGATGGGTGCCCCAAGGGGAAGTGGCTCCATACGGTGTGGCAGGAAAGAAAAAAGCAAGAGGGCCGGTAAAACGGCCAGCCAGATTTTTTTCATTATGAGTTTATTTAGAATCTGAAGTTCGGAAATCAGGCGGAAATACCCTCTTCCCCTGTACTGTTATCTTTCCGCTCATCCGCCATTTTCTTTAGAGAGGAAATACTGACATTCAGTTCGAAGCCGATCAATAATACCAGCGAGTTAATGAAAATCAGGGCCATAATGATCAGGATGGTACTGATTGAGCCATAAAGCTGGTTATAATTGCCGAAATGAGCAACCCACCAGGAAAAGGCAAAAGTCATCAGAATCATCAGGAAAGTGGCCAGGATAGATCCCGGGTTAATGAATTTCCATTTTTTATGGACTGAAGGGGCATGCCGGTAGATATAGGAAATACTGGCAAAGAACAGCATGAGCATCACAATAAAGCGCAGGTTATTGATCAGACCCAGTACAAGTTCATTGGTAACGCCCAGCCATTTTAATACAGCCACCCGGGCCACCAGCAGGAGTACGGAACTGAAGACAAAAAAGTACAGGAACAGGGTGATCTTAATGGCCACCAGCCTTGTCTGCAATCCGTTTCTTTTTTTAAATCCGATATAGTTTTTATCGAAGGAGCGCATGATGCCCATCATGGCATTGGAGGAAAAGAACAAAGACAGTATAAAACCGAGGGACAACAACCCGTTTCTCGGGTTATTGATAAAATCCCGCAGAAAACCAATCAGTACCGCATTGTCTTTTTCCCCGGGTATTACTTCCCGGATCAGGCTGAAGAGTTCTTCCTGGAATTCGTGGGTAATGGGTAAAAAGGGAATTAACGTGAACAAAAAGATTATGGCCGGCGGAATAGCCATAACAAAATTGAAGGAAACAGCCGACGCTCTTTCCGTCATGCCAATCGTTTTTACCTGGCCGAAAAAAAATACAATCACATCATAGATGGCAATACCATTGAAACCAGGCAGGGAGGTGATCTTACTTTTCCTGATCAGAAAGGATACCGGTGGGGCGGCTTCAAAGCGGTGCAGTATTTTTTTCAACAGGGGCATCTATCTGGCTTGCCTTTTTTTAATGGAATCGGCCCGCCGGTTTTGTTCTGCATGAAACATCCGTACATATTTACTGTGATCCGCATAGTTTGAAGTAAAAATTGTGCTGCCGTCAAACTGGTAACTGGCCACAAAGAAAATATAATCGGTTTTCGGGGCATCCAGTACCGCTTCTATTGATTCAACAGATGGGGTGCAGATGGGGCCCGGCGGCAATCCTTTGTGAAGGTAGGTATTATAGGGCGACTCCAGCTTCAGGTGTGAATGCATGATCCGTCCCAGTTTAAAATTACGGGTAACAAATTTGGCGGTGGGGTCGGCTTCCAGTTTCATATCAAGGCGCAGGCGGTTCAGGTACACGCTGGCAATTTTATATTTATCATCCTTACGTAATGTTTCTTCTTCCACTATGGATGCAAGAATGGAAACCTCAGTGGGACTCAGGTGAAGGCTGTCCGCTTTCTGTTTACGTTCCGGGGTCCAGAATTTTTTCCAGGCCGTATGAAACTGCTGCATGATTTTACCCGGGGTACTGTTCCAGTTGATTTCATAGGTATAAGGCATCACCTGCGTCATCACTGTATTGGTATCTGTATCAAAAGGTCGGAGTGAATCATTGTTGCTGAGAAAACTGATCAGTTGCAGGGAGTCTACCAGGGTATCGAATTTCCGCCCCATTTTGGCCGCCAGTCCTTCCCGGGTTCTTTCTTTGACAATGGTCATTTTCACCGGAGACTGTTTGCCGGAACGCAGCAGCCCGGCCAGATCGAACAGGCTCATGCCGGAGGTCAGTTCATACCGGCCCGGTTTTATTTTACTGTAATTGCGCCAGCCGGCCACCCGGCTGAACCAGGCACCCTTGCTGATAAATCCTGAATCGGTCAGGCGCCGTGTTACAGTTTCGAAATCATCGCCTTCCCATATATACAGCAGTCTGCCTTTTGTAATGCTTACTGCGGGACCAAACACTTTATAGCCGGTAAAGCCGCCCGCAAGCAGGAGCAAGGCCAGCAGCCCCAAAATCAATCGTTTTTTCATAAGTATCAAAATAAATAAAAAACCCCGATCTGAATAGTGACAGACCGGGGTTGCTTCAATAATGTTTTGTTTATTTTCCAGCCGGGGCAGGTGCAGGTGTGGGTGCAGGAGCCGGGGTGGTATTCATGGGTACCGTGTTCGTGTTAGCAGGAGCCGGGGTGGATGCCGGAACCGTGGCATTCGTGGCATCGGTGGCACTGCCAGAGCTGGTGGCCGCAGACCTGGGAATAAAGAATACAGATACCAGGCAAAGAACACCAATGAGTGCACCGAAGATCCAGGTACCTTTTTCCAATACATCCGTGGTTTGTTTTACCCCCATTAACTGGTTGCTGAAACCACCTACACTACCGGCCAATCCGCCTCCTTTGGGGTTCTGTATCAGTACAATAAGTCCCAGTACAGCGGAAGCCAGAATAATCAGTATCACAAATAAAGTCGTCATATCAGAGTTTTTTCTTTAGTGCGTCTATTTTCGCTGCAAAATAAGGGCTTTTAGCGGGTTCGAGCAAACTTAATTTGCGGTATATCTCTGTGGCTTTTAGGGTATTTCCCTGTTTTTCCCAGACTTCCGCCATGGCTTCGGTCAGTACTTCACGTTCTGCAATGGACTCACCGGCCATATGGGCCACTTTTTGTTCGGCCACAGGGTTCACCGTCTGACCGATTTCAACAGGTTGCAGCCGGCGCATGGTTTTCAGCCAGTCAGTAAAGCTTTTTAACTGCTTGCCCAGCTGGTCGGTTGGTTTTTCCTCATCCCGGATCCTGATTCCCTGCGAAGCAAAATAATCCACTGTATGGAAAGGTTCAAATAATAAGTCGGCTGCTGGTCCCTCAACAGGCCGGGGGACCGGGATTTCTGATTGTAATGCCATTGTCTGTAATTCTTCTGCTTCGGATACCGGAATTGCTGCCGGTGCCGGCTCGTCTGCTGTTAATATTTTTTCCGGCTGTTCCGGATCAGCACTGATTTCAGTGGTGACAAATGTTGTCACCGGATCTTCAGTCTGTTCAGGAACGGCAAGGTTTTCGGTTATAGCGGCCTCTTCCACTTCTTTTTCAAAAACAGGGGCAGGGATGGTTTCGGGGACTATCGCTTTTTCCGGCTTTGTTTCAATGGCGGTGCCTGTGTCATAAAGCAGGTGCTGCACCCACAGCGGGTTATGAAAATAGAGCAGTGTTTTCTGATACTGCTGATCAAATGCAGATGGATCATCCGTTTGCATTTTTTTGGCGAGCAATAACTGGGCTGCCCCGAAATAGGGATTATTATCTGCATAGGCTGTCAGTTCCGGCAGACTGCACTGATCCAGTGAGTCTTTTCGCAGCAGCGATTTTACCAGTTGATTGATACTGACATTCATGGGCGCAAGATACGTTAAATGATGCGTTCAGGACAGGGGAACGCCTGCTTACCACTTAGAAAATAATTTATTGAAAATATCATCGGTGAGTGTCCGGATCATTTCATCTGCCAGGCTGTTTTCGGCCTGCTGGAATGTCTGGTCTCCTTTGAATTCAAAACTCCGGCTTACTTCATGTTTTTCGGTTTTATCTGCTTTCCGATCCAGCAATATCACTGATATTCCCACCGTCAACCGGTTATTGGAAGCCTGTTGCCCGGTAATGGCCGATGTACTGAAAGAATACTGGGTGACCGTACCGCTGATTTCCCAGTCGGCATTATCATTATTGGTTTGCGTGAGTTTGGTCTGCGACAGAATTTTCTGACGCAATTTATCCGATAGCCGGGGACTCAGTTGCGGATTGACATAGGAAGCCCGGTTTTCAATCAGGTTGACTTTTACCGTTTTTATGGTGTCCGGAATGGAAGCATCTGTAAAACGGTAAATACCACAACTGCTGTTGCTGAAAAAAGCAGCCAGGCTAACCAGGAGAATAGCTGTAAAAGCGGAGATATGTTTCAGGCGTTTCATTATTCTTCGATGTCGTATTCTTTTAATTTCCGGTACAAGGTCCGCTCGCTGATACCCAGGTCGAGTGCGGCATCTTTCCGTTTGCCCTTGTGTTTTTTCAGGGCTTTTATTATCAGTTCTTTTTCTTTATCCATGATGTTCAGGCTTTCTTCCACTTCCACATGCTCATGAATATCATTGTTCATCAGCACTGGTTGTACATGGCTTACCGACGGCTGAACCGAAACCGGCAGTTGAATGGAACTGTGCAGTTCGTTGACTGCCGGGCGGTGTTCTTTCAGCTCATTGATAAAGGGCTGATTCTGTGCCACCATTTCTGGATGCTGCAGCACATCAAAAAACATCCGTTTCAATTCTGTAACATCTTTTTTCATATCGAAAAAGAGCTTGTACAGAATATCCCTTTCATTCGCAAATTCCGGGTTGCTGCCACCCTGGGTGGACAATACCGGCAGGCGGTTGCCGGAGTAAGGCTGCAGAAACCGGCTGAGTTGTTTGGCATTGATCTGCTTGTCCTCACTCAATACGGAGATCTGTTCTGCAATATTCTTCAATTCCCGCACATTCCCGGGCCAGGGATAGCTTATTAACAGTTGTTTTGCTTCCTCATCCAGTTGTACGGTTGAAGTCTTGTATTTATTCGCAAAATCGGCTGCAAACTTTCTGAAAAGGATATGAATATCTTCAGGCCGGTCGTGCAGGGCGGGTACACGGATCGGTACCGTACTGAGGCGGTAATAGAGGTCTTCCCTGAATTTTCCGTTCTGTACCTGTTGGAGTAATTCCCGGTTGGTGGCGGCAATCACCCGCACATCTGTTTTTTGTACTTTGGATGAACCCACCCGGATGTATTCACCGGTCTCCAGTACACGGAGCAGGCGGGCCTGTGTTCCCAAAGGCAGCTCGCCGATTTCATCCAGAAAAATAGTACCTCCGTTAACCGTTTCAAAGTAACCTTTACGGGCATCCACGGCGCCGGTAAAAGATCCTTTTTCGTGGCCGAATAATTCTGAATCAATGGTGCCTTCCGGAATGGCCCCGCAGTTAACCGCGATAAAAGGGTTGTGTTTACGGGCAGAAAGGGTATGAATTATCTGGGAGAATACTTCTTTACCCACTCCGCTTTCTCCATTGATCAGTACCGTCAGATCCGTATTGGCCACCTGTACCGCCACCTGCAAGGCATAGTTCAGTGCGGGGGAATTGCCAATGATAGCAAACCTGTTTTTTATACTTTGAATATCCATAGTGCGCCCCGGGCGGGGTATAAAAATTAAATAATCCGGCCCAGCAAAGTGGCTTGTGTGCAACCGGTTACTTCCACCGTTACATATTCGCCTTTTTGCCGGACAGTATTGTCTTTCGGAAATACAATTACTTTATTTTGTGAATTACGGCCCATCCAGTCCTGGTCACTGCGTTTACTGTCGCCTTCGATCAGTACGGTACAAATTTTACCCAGGTCTCTTTTATTACTTTCCAGCGAAAGTCGTCCCTGCAAATCCACAATTTCCTGCAGTCTTCTTTTCTTTACCTCCAGCGGTATATCATCTGTGTACCGGCGCTGGGCCAGGGTACCGGGCCGCTCACTGTAAAAAAACATGTAACTCATGTCGTACCGGCTGTACTCCATCACGGCGAGTGTGTCCTGGTGATCTGTTTCTTCTTCGGTACAAAAGCCGGCAATGATATCAGAAGAAATGCCGCAGTCGGGCAGAATTTCTCGTATCCGGTCCACTTTGGCCAGGTACCATTCGCGGGTATAGGTCCGGTTCATCAATTGCAATACCCTTGTGGAACCACTCTGCACCGGCAGATGAATGTATTTACAGATATTATCATAAGCAGCCATCACTTTCAATACTTCATCTGTTATGTCTTTTGGATGTGAGGTGGAAAAACGGACCCTGAGCAGGGGGGATATGTCTGCTACTGATTTCATCAGCCCGGCAAACGTGATGGTCTGTCCACTCACCTCATCAGCAAAATAATAGCTGTCCACATTCTGTCCCAGCAGGGTGACTTCCCGGTATCCTTTTTCGAAGAGATCCCTGCATTCCTGTAAGATACTGGCTGCATCCCGGCTCCGTTCACGGCCACGGGTAAAAGGCACCACACAGAATGAACACATATTATTACACCCGCGCATGATACTTACAAAAGCACTCACGCCATTGCTGTCCAGGCGTACGGGAGAAATGTCTGCATAGGTTTCATCGCGGCTTAATAAAACATTGACCGCTTTTTGTCCGGTCTCCGCCTCTGCCACCAGGGCCGGCAATGAACGGTACGCATCGGGGCCCACTACCAGGTCTACCAGTTTCTCTTCTTCCAGGAACTGGGCTTTCAGACGCTCGGCCATACAACCCAGCACACCAACCAGCATGCCTTTCCGGGCCTTTTTCAGTTTCTTGAATTCTGTCAGCCGCTTCCGTACCGTCTGTTCCGCTTTTTCCCGGATAGAGCAGGTATTAATAAAGATAAGATCTGCTTCTTCCAGGTTACGGGTGGCACCAAAACCTTCCTGATTCAGGATGGAAGCCACCACTTCACTGTCCGCGAAATTCATCTGGCAGCCATAACTTTCGATATAGAACCTTTTTTTATATTGATTCGGATCCTGTGCAAATGGGGCATAGGCTTCCCCCTGCCTTTTTTCGTCCTGTATTTTACCGGTCATCAACTCCATTAATCGGGCAAATTTTGAACTGCAAATATACCTAAATCCCGGGAGATCGTGACAGTCTGTCATAAGACCCTGAGACATTGATAAACAAATATTTGCATAAATTATTACATGAAAATCCCATACTATACGTGCAGGTAGTTACTATATTTGGCGTCTAAATCTTCATGTTGGCCAGACTACTGCAAATACTATTTTTTCTTTTTACCAGCCTGCACCTGGCCGCCCAGGATAAATCAATTGCCGGTTTAATCACCGGTAACGTTATGGATTCCAGGAATAAAGCGCTGGAAGGAGCCACCATCAGGCTGATCTCATTTACCGACTCACTTCGCAACCGTAACACACTGACTGATAAAGCAGGTGCGTTTTCCTTCAGTGGTATTCCCTTTGGTTATTATAAACTCAGTATCAGTTTTGTTGGTCTGCAGCCGCTTACAATGGACAGTATTTATTTCCGGACAGAGCGGTTTGATTTTAATATGTCTGATATAATCCTCAAACCCAAATCCAATGAGATGATGGAGGATGTGGTGATTTATGCGGAGAAGCCACTGATTCAATCCAAAGACGGGAATATTACATTCAATGCCGGGGAATCGGCCCTGGCAGCAGGCAGTACGGTAAGCGAATTACTGACACAAGTGCCCCTGGTAACCAAGGATCCCGATGGTAAAGTATCGGTTAGAGGAAAGGAACCCAAGATTCTGATCGATGATAAACCGGTTAGCCTGAATATGCAGCAGCTGCAGGATTTATTGGAATCCATGCCCGGCAGTTCTGTAGAGAAAATTGAAGTGATGACGAATCCTCCTCCGCAGTATGCCAATGAACAAGGTGGGGTTATCAATATTGTAACCCGAAAAGGCCGGGTAGGGAAGAGCGGACGGGTCTCGCTTTCCGGAGGCACCCGCGGTGAATTTTCTTTAAATGGCAGTTATAATTACCGGAAAAACAAACTGGCCATTAATCTCAACGTGGGATCGGGTTATAATAAATACGGGGGCAATGGCTATTCGATCCGGAATAATATCTATGCCGATTCCTCCAATTTTTTCAATACCCATAACAGCAATAATAACCAGAGTGTCCGTCCCAACCTGCGGTTCAATATGGATTATGATTTTAATAAAAAGCATTCGGTAAATCTGGTGCTGAATTATAATCAGAGTGATGTGGACAATAACAGCAGCACCGAATACCAGAATATCAACCGGTTCGGGGATCTCTGGAAACTGAGCCGGAGGGAAATTGAGAGTACCAGTGCCGGGTATAGTCCCAGTACCAGTTTCACCTACACCTACCGGGGCAAACCCGGTGAAATACTCCGGGTGATCAACAGTTATAATTTTTCTTACAACGACAATTACCGGGATTTCTATCAGCAATTTTATAATCCGGATTATACGTCCACCGGACTGGATTCCATGCAACGGCAGAACCATGTGACCCGGGTTAACGGACATAGCATCAATGTTAACTATGACCGGATGCTGGGCAATAAAAAAACCTTTATTTCCCTCGGGAGTATTTACAGCCGGTCCAACAACCATGCGGTTATAGATGCCAGCTATAAAAAGAAACCGGAGGGTACCATGGAAAAGCTGGACCTGCTCAGCAATGATTTCTGGTTTCACCAGACCGTGGGAAACCTCCGTGCCTCCATCCGGCAATTGCTTGGGAAAGATTTCAGTATTACGGCCGGTAGCACCGTGGAGCGTACCGACATCTGGTTTGAGCTACTGAAAGAAAGCAGGGATGTCCGGAATCATTACTACACTTTTTTGCCGTTTGGGAATATCAATAAAACCTGGCGGGAGAAACTAAGTCTGACTTTTGCCTACAGGCGCAGTATCCGTCGTCCGGGTATCGGCGAGCTGAATCCGACGATCGACTATTCAGATCCTTATAATGTGCGGTTTGGTAATGCGGAACTCGAAGCCTCCACCGCGCATAATTTTGATTTTATCATTGGCCGGACAAAGACCAAATATTTTGTCAATCTGGGTTTCGGGTATAACCGGGTGGAAGATATCTTCAGTCAGGTACGTACCCTGTTGCCGGATGGGAAAACCCAGATCACCTGGGAGAATATCAGTGGCCGGCAGGAGTATGAATTGAGTACCTGGAACGGACTGACATTGTCCAGAAAACTGCGGGTTAATTTCAGCAGCAGTTTTACCTATAATAAGTACAGTGATTTTGATAAAACGGTCCGCCGCTTCCGTGACGGAGGCTCATTTACTTCCAACCTGAATTTTATTTACAACCCAACCGAGTTATGGAGTTTCAACGGCGGCTTTAATATCAACCGGTTTTCTTCCCCACAGGGGTTTGCCCGCTGGAATACCAGCATGAATATGGGGCTGATGCGCCGCTTTTTCAATAAACGGATGACGCTTACCCTGAGTACCGTGGATCCATTTACCAATCAGCAACGACGCACTTTCACCTATGGTACCAATTTCAACCTGGAGAGTTACAGTCTCACCCGGACAAAAAACTACCGGTTTACCATCGGATATAATTTCAGTAATGCGCCGAAGAAGAATGTAAAGAAAGTCGTAAGCCGGTAGTCGTTAGTAAGCTCATTTAAAAAAAGAGGTTTATTGAACCGGCGTTCATTTATCGGGTCTGTATTCAGGAAGCGCTTCCTTTAATTGTTTCTCCAGAATTATGGCTTCTTTTAATTTCCCTTTGGGTACGGGTACAGTTATTACGGCGGCCTCGCTGCCAACTTTATAATAAATCTCCAGAATATTCAGTTTTCCGGCATTAAAGATTTCCACGGCAATCAACTTTCGGGTAACCGAACGGAATGTGCTCAACCGCTCATTGATACTCACAGATGCCGCGCTGATTTTCACGTCGGGCTGTCGTTGTTGCCAGAACGGATTCAGAAAATAACGTATATAAGAAAAGCCCCCCCGTCTCATAAAAAGCCAACGGGCAAAGCGCTTCCATTCACCGGGTTCATAATTCCAATGAGCCAGCCAGTTGTCATTTTTTATCGTTTGTTCCATGGGCTAAAAATTGGTTGTAATTTAGCGTCATGAACCTAGACTTCATATACCTGCTGGACGGTAATTTTCATCCCGGCTCCCGGGTCTGGATTTACCAGTCCAGCCGTCTTTTTTCCCTTGGCGAAGCCCTGGAATTGGAGAAAAAACTGCATGATTTTACCGCCGGATGGCAGACACATGGGGCACCTGTAAAAGGGGCCGCATACCTGTTTTTCGGTCAGTTTATTATTCTGATGGCTGATGAAACGGCCACCGGTGTGAGTGGCTGCAGTACTGATTCGTCTGTCCGGCTGATAAAAGACCTGGAACAACGCTTCAGCGTCAGCCTGTTTGACCGGCTTTCTCTGGCCTTTGTGGTAAAAGACAAGGTTGAATTACTTCCCCTTTCCCAACTGCCCTATGCGGTGGAGAATGGCTTTATCAACGGCGATACCCTTTATTTCAATAACCTGGTACAAACCAAACAAGAGCTGGAGAACAATTGGATTATCCCGGTTAAGGAGAGCTGGCTGGCGCAAAAAGTTGGATTTCCAGCTACTGTATCTTAATTTTATTGAACTACATAGAGTAAACACTCCTACGCTAAAGCTTCGGAGTGTACATGCGGAAGTAGCTCACCTGGTAGAGCGACAGCTTCCCAAGCTGTAGGTAGCCGGTTCGAGTCCGGTCTTCCGCTCATAAGA
>Ga0075152_10001392_pt1 | contig 17441 bp, 12 predicted proteins | sample JI61114C2DNA_FD_70964 | JGI IMG/M metagenome (GOLD analysis project Ga0075152, IMG submission 70964) | Wastewater effluent complex algal communities from Wisconsin, to seasonally profile nutrient transformation and Carbon sequestration -... | ecosystem: Engineered > WWTP > Effluent > Algae...
TAAACCCCCACGTCGAGCGCCTTCAGTTCGCTCATGTACTTCTCGTACAGCAGCGGGATGGACTGCTTGCAATGGCTGCAATGCGGACCCCAAAGGGCCACGATCACACAGCTCTGCGGCATGTCGTGCATGCTGATCCACTTCTTGCCGGTGGTGTCCGCCAGCACGATATCGCGGGTTTTCGCGCCGATCAGCAGGGAGGCCTTGCGTGCGGCTTTCAAACAGGTCTTGCGCCAGCTGTCCTCCGGTTTCCAGTCCGCTGCGGGTTTGTTGCCGGGCTCTGTACAGACGTAGCGCTGGGCCATCCGTACGCACACGGCGCCGAGTCCTTGGGTGGGCTGCTCCGCGTACTTCTTCGTGGCCAGCGAAACGATGAAGCGCTTCACGTCCTCATTGGGGCCGGACCTGGCGATCAGACTGTCCAAGTAGGCGACGATCGGGTCGGGTTTCTGCGGAAGCCCGAGGGCCAGCAGGACCTCCAATCGGTTCTGGAAGACCGGTGCATTTATGATGCGGGCGTCGGTCAGGTCGGTGTTGTCCCAATAGTGCGCGCGCCAGCGGTCGGTGGTGGCTGCGCTGTCCGGCGTGCCATCATCCAGCCGTTTGATCTCCACCTTTTCCGGCTCCAGTTCCATGCGGATGAGCGAGGCGACGAAGGTTCCCTTGTTGGCTTCGGCGAGCGTGTTCAGGTTCTTGGTGCGCTCGGGTTCGGGCAGGGCCGCTGCGGCCTTACGGTCCACATGATGCAGGGTGTTCTCCCGGCTCTCGATCACACGCAGTTTGCCAACGAGGTCTCCGGTCTCAGTGGCCATCTTCACAAGCGGTTCGTTCACCACCACTTCGAAGCGCCCCGCCCCTGGCAGCACGGCATAGAGCCCTGGCTTGTACCCGCTCTTGCGGGCGAACACGACCAGTCCTTGCGCATCGGCCACCGCACTGTCTGTGTAGAACAGCTGGTTGCCGTAGTAGTTGGCGAGGAAGATCTTCTTGCCTGCCGCGCCGGCGATGGAGAATTCCATCCGGCACGGTTGCTGGGCAAAAGCCGCGAATGTGGAAAGGCACAGGGCCAAGGGGAAGGTCAGTGCGCGCATCGGTTTCATCCGGTTAACGGGGCTGCGAAAATATCGGGTCCGGGCCGTATTGCTGATTCCATGCCATTCATCGGGGGTCAGCTCCTGATCGCGGAGGAACCCCGAAGCACCGCGCCCCCGCAAGCCACGGCCACGTTTATTCTCGAGGGCACCTTCGTCTTGCACGCTCAGTGGCGGAGAACAGGGCGTACCGGTCGGCGGGAACAAACAGGCGATCACCGTGTTTTGCACCCACCATGCGCAAGATCTACCACCTCGCCACCTGCGGCACCTGCCAACGCATCTTGGGCGGGATCCCCAAGTTGAAGAGCTTCGAGCTGCAGGATATCAAGACCGAGCCCATCACGCCGGCCCAGCTCGATGAGATGAAGGAACTGGCCGGAAGCTATGAGGCGCTCTTCAGCAGGATCGCCTTGAAGTACCGCAGCTTGGGACTGAACAACATGACGCTCACCGAAAAAGACTACCGCAAGTACATCCTGCAGGAGTACACCTTCCTGAAGCGGCCGATCATGATCGTGGATGATACGATCCGGATCGGCAACGCGCCGAAGGTGCGCGCGGCGATGGCGGAACTCGCGCGAACGGTCTGAGGGTTCAAGGTTCCCTGCGCCCGCGCGCTTCCACGGAAGTGGTTCCCATCAACGCACGACGAAGCGCGTCTTGTAGCGTGCCTTGGGATCGGTAGCCGTAAAGGAGTACGCACCGGGCGCGAGCGTTGATGTCCGCACACTCACGCGCGTTCCCTGGCGCTGGACATCGGCTGCCACGGGTCGTCCGGCGGCATCGAAAAGCCCGAACGCGGTGGCAAAGCTGCTGGCCTGCGGCAGGTCGATGCGCAGCTCGTCACCTTGCTCGACGGGGACGGGCCATGCCCGCAGCATGGAGGAGGTCGTTCCAGGTATCGACGAAGCGATGCCGAGGTTGATGCGCGCGAGGCGGTTGCGACCGATCCCATTGTAGGTGTTGAAGGTCCCGCCGGCCAGGAAGCGTTCATCGGGTTGCACGGCGAGCGCGAGCACCACGGTGCCGAGGTCGCTGCCGGGGCGGGCGAAACCACTGCCGCTATCGAAGGAGGGATCCAAGGTGCCGTCCGCATGCGCGAGCGCGATGTTGTGCGCGGGGATGTCGTTGAGTTCTTCGAATATGCCGCCGACGATCACCTGGCCCGTGGCGGTGACCGCGATGCTGGAGACCGCGACGCCGGCCGTTATATGGATGGTAGCGAACGAGGCGTCCGCTGTGCCGTCCGTATTCAGACGGCGTACGGCGTTGACGGTATTGTCGCTCACATAGAGCACCTTGCCATCGGGTTGGAGCTTGAAGGTGCGCACCGTGAACGCGGCGTTGTCAGCGTTGAACGAGGGGTCCAATGAGCCGTCCTGCATCAGGCGCACCAGGTTGTCGCACGCGGTTCCATTGAATGTATCGAACTCGCCGGACACCAGCACCTTTCCATCGGGTTGGACCGCGACGCACCAGACCCGGTCATCGAAGCCGATACCGGTATCGAAGTTCGCATCCACCGAGCCGTCGTCGTTCAGTCGGGCGATGCGGCCGCACCCTGCACCATCGAAGTTGGTGAACGCTCCCCCAACGATGATCTTCCCATCCGCTTGGAGCGCCAGGGCATACGCATGGTTGTCAGGGCCATCGCCGGTATCGAACGAAAGGTCGACCGAACCATCGGTCAGGTAGCGCACCACCGTGCCGAACTGGTCCAAGTTGTTGCCCGTGTACTGGCTGCAGGCCAGCAGGCGGCCATCAGTGTCCAGCGCGAGGGACCACCAGTAGTCGTTCGTCGGCAGGGGTTCGAGCGCGAGATCCTCATCGAGCGAACCGTCCGCGTGGAACTGGGCGATACCATCACGCAGGCGTCCATTGGCGGCGTCGAATCCACCGGCCGCGATCACTTCGCCGGTGGGCCGCACCACCAGCGCGCGCACGTCCGAATCGATGCCGTGCTGCGGTGCGAAGGGCTCATCCAATGTGCCGTCGGGAAAGAGCCGCGCGAGGCCGGAGCGGGCGTGGCCCTGATATGAATCGAACGTGCCGATGCAGACAAGGGAACCGTCGCTCTGGAGCAGGACCTCACTGGATCGGTCGAAGCCCGTGCCAGCGACGAACGAGGGGTCGAAGCCGCCATCATCGTTCAGCCGGATGATGCCAGGCGAGGTTTGTCCGTTCCACGAAGTGAAGCTGCCGGTCACGATGGCCTTGCCATCGGCCTGCACGGTAACGGAGATGCCCGTCGTTATATCCGGTCCGCTGCCGGCGTCGAAGGTCGCGTCAAGTGAACCATCCGGGTTCAAACGCGCCAGCCGTTCGCGGGCTACGCCGTTCACCGTACTGAAGGTACCGCTGATCAGGATCTTGCCGTCGGGCTGCAGCACAACGCCCGATACGGAGCCTTGGTCCACCACGGGTGCGAAGGCCACCTCCAGCGAACCATCCGCATTCAGGCGGGCCACCTTGGTCTGCGGATAGAGATACCCGGCCACCAGCACCTTGCCATCGGCCTGCAGCGCCAATTGCTCGCCGTTGAACAGATGGGTGTTGTCCGGTGCGAATGAAGCGTCCACACTTCCATCCGTATTCAGGCGAACGATGCCATGGCACGCGGTGCCGTTGTAGGACGTGAAATCGCCGGTAGCGATGAGTTTGCCGTCCGGCTGCAGCACGATATCTCGCACCGCCTGGTCAAATCCATCGCCGACATTGAAGGAGTTGTCCGTGCTGCCGTTCGCTTCGAAGCGACGGATATTCGTCGGGTTGGCACCCGCTGCCGTGAATTGCCCGGCGGTGATGATGCGGCCATCCGGCTGAAGGACCACCGCATACGCTTCGCCCGATAGAATGGCGGAGCCCGGGTTGAAGGAGACGTCGAGACTGCCGTCCGTATTCAGGCGCGCAAGACGCGAGCGGGGTATGCTGTTGTACCGGACGAAGCCACCGCTCACGATGAACTTGCCATCCGGTTGTTGCACGATATCCAGTGCGTAAGGCGTATCCCACGAATCTCCCGTGCCGTGGCCGCTATCGCCACTGTTGAAGGTGAGGTCCAAGGCGCCGGATTGGGCGGTCAGGGATGTGGGCTGAAAGGCGGCGAACAGGGCGGTGTAGAGGAGCAGCGTGCGCATGGGTGGTGTGGTGGACGTGATAGATCGCAAAGAAGACGACCCGCGCGGGAAAGGATGCCTGCCCACGGCGACCGGTCGTTCCACGGGGGGGGGTCTGTTGGCCCGCCAGTTGCTCACCGGCACCGACCAGATACGCGGCCGTGGGCATCCCCCGTTCATGGGATGCGTTGGTTCGCAGCACCAGACCGGACAGAAATCATGGAAAAGCTCCTTCGCCCCGCACTCGTCATCGGCCTCTTGAGCCTCGCGGTGCTCTCTTTCGCTCAATCGCTTCCGCTGGTGCGCTTCGGCATCAAGGGCGGCATCCAGCAGCGCGAACTGGACTTCGGTTCGGCTTTCAGCACGCAGCCCATCGGCGTACACGGCGGCCTCTACCTGCGCATCGCCCCACCGCTGGGCATGGGCGGGCAGTTGGAGGTTCTCTACACGGAGAAGAACACACCCGTGCAGAACGGCGATGACGTGACGAACGTGAAGCTGAACTACTTGGAAGTGCCGCTCTTCGTGGTCTTCCCCTTGGGCCCGCTGGACCTGCAGTTCGGAGGCTACGGGTCCAAGCTCTTGTCCACGGACCTGGGCGGTCTGGCCCAGCAGGTCTCCGATGAAGGCATCCAACTCAGTTCCGATCAGTTGCGAGAGTCGGACTATGGTCTCCTCGGTGGCGCGGCCCTGAACCTGGGCCGTTGGCAGGCGGGCGTGCGCTACACCTACGGCATCGTTTCCGTGGACGAGGGCGGCGGCTTCGACATGGTGAACGGCGAGAACAACCGCGCTGCACAGTTCTACTTGGGGTACGCCCTGATCAAGTGATCGCCGGGCCAGCGGACGCCGGACCACCATCCTGTCGTTGATATCGCGCCCGCAGGTACTGGTTCTCGTAGGGACGACCCGCCGTTAGTTTGTCCAACAAGGCCGCTTCCATGGTCCAACCGACCCCTCTCCACCGGAGAGGGGCAGGGGTGAGGTGAACAAAGCCCGGAGCATGGAAGCGACGGAACGAACATGCGCGTGGGCACGACCCTGTTGAGCATCTGTGCGGCGGTGAGGGTGGCGATGGCGCAACCGGAGGGCCCGTTGGACAGTTTATTGGGCACTTGGCTGGCGCGGGAGGCGCTGGCTCACGCCGGCGACCCGAAAGTGGTGAGCTGGGCGCCGCTGGATACCTCCCTCAGCCGAACGCGTTTGGAGACCTTGGGCACTGACCTGCCCGTTTTCCAGGACGATGCCGTTGCGGACGCCATCCTGTTGTTCGGCGGGCCGCGCCGCAACCATACCGAGCTGTTGCTGGGCCTGGCCGCACCCTGGATGCCGATGGTGCAGGCCGAGCTGCGCGAAGCCGGACTGAGCGCCGACCTGAAGTACCTGCCCCTGGCGATGAGCGCGATGAATATGCAGGCCACCAGCCCGCGCGGGGAAGCCGGTCCGTGGATGCTCACCTTCCCGGTGGCGATACGCTACGGGCTGGTGGTGAACGACACCATCGACCAGCGGCATGACATGGCCCTCAGCACCACGGCCGCCGTGGCACATTTGCGCTACCTCACCTCGCGCTTCGGCAAGGAGAACGCGTTGCTCGCCTTCTTGTGTGGCCCGGCGAACTTGGAGCGCGCGAAGGCGAGGAGCGGCAATGCGCACGGTATCGAGCGGTTGTACCCCTTCACGGATGAGGCCGAACGGGACCGTGTTCCGGCCTTCATGGCGCTGCGCTACCTGGCGCACTACGCCGATGCCTTGGGTATCCGGCCGGTGGAAGTGGAGGAGATGGAGGTGGACACGTTGCGCACCGGCGCCCCGGTCCGTGCCGCTGCCTTCACCCGGGTGATGGGCATCGATGGGCAAGCGTTCGCATCGTTGAACCCCGCGCTCGTGGGCCACGACCTGCCGGGGAACACGGTGGTGCGTGTACCGCGTGGCAGCGCGCAGCGTTACAACATGCTCGCCGACAGCATCGCTCGGGCTACCACGACGACCGCCGGATCCGATACCGCTATCACGGCAGAACCGCTCACCATGGGTTACACCGTGGAGCCCGGGGACAACCTCGGGGGCATCGCGGAGGAATACGGCGTTACCGTGGCGGAATTGAAGGAATGGAACGGGCTGGAGGCCGACAACATCCGGGCTGGTTCGATCCTGCGCATCCGCATGAGCGCACCCCAGGTGGAAGCGCTTGAGCGGGAGATACCGGAGCCTGCACCGGTACCGAAGAAGAAGGCATCTCCCGTTCGCCCGCCCGCAGCGAAGACGGCCCCGCGCATCTACGTGGTGAAGCGTGGTGATACGTTGAGCGGGATCGCCAAACGCTATCCCGGGGTGAGCGTGAAGGACATCATGCGGCACAATCATGTGGGGGAGAACATCCGTGCCGGGCAGAAACTGCGGATCCCGAAGCCGTGATGAAGCCGGGATACACCTTGCTCTTCCTCAGTGCGGTGCTGGGATCGCTGGCGATCATCGGAACGATGATGCCCATGGACGGCGTGAAGCTCGGCCCGGTGGAACTCGCTTTCCCTGACCCGCGCGATCTGCTTTCCGCTACGCCGGAAGAGAAGGTGGACATCTCCGACATCATCGCCTTGGAGGTCGACAGCCTGACGGAGGACGCTGCTGGCACGCTCGCGGTGGATACGCCCAAGGTGCCGATCAAGGTGGCCATCGTCTATCCGAACGATGATCCGGGCATGCTGCGTCCGGCGTTGGTCGCACTGAACAACGCATCTAAGGGAGCGCGGCCGGTCCGTGTACTGCATTACGGGGATTCCCAGCTCGAAGGTGATCGGATCACGAGCTACCTGCGCAACAAATTCCAGTTGAAGTGGGGCGGCGGCGGCACTGGCCTGGTGCCGATCATCGACGTGGGGCCGTCCTTCAGCGTGGACCGCGAGCCGAGCGAGAACTGGAAACGCTACAGTGTGATGGAGCGGCAGAAGCCCCCGCTGGGCCATGAGCGTTTCGGCGCGCTGTGGTCATTCTGTCGCTACACGCCCGCGATGGCGGATTCGCTCATCGTCGATTCGATCATGGGCGAGGGCAGTATCGTTTTCCGGAAGGTGAAGCGCGCCTATGGCCGGTCGCAGCAGTACAGCCGCTGCCGCGTCTTCTTCGGGCACAACAAGCGAACGGTCACGCTCGAACTCAGCGTTGACGGAGGCGTACCGGAAGTGAGGGAATACGAAGCCTCCAACGCGTTGCGCATCGTGGACTTCAGCCTGGGTTCGCCATCCTCCGTCAAGCTCACCTTCAAGGGCGCGGACAGTCCGGAGGTGTACGGCGTATCGTTCGAGAGCGCGAACGGCGTGGTGGTGGACAACATCGCCGCGCGCGGTGCGGGCGGCACGGAGTTGCGGAGGATCGACAAGGGCCTGCTTCGCGACATGTACAACGCGCTGGACGTGAAGATGCTCATCCTGCAATACGGGGGCAACGCGATACCGCATATCGAGAGCGCGGAAGAGGCGGACGAGTATGGCTCTTGGCTCGGTTCGCAGATCATCGCGATGAAGAAGCTGTGCCCCGGCGCCCCGGTGGTCCTGATCGGCCCCAGCGACATGAGCATCAAGGAAGGCACCACCTGGGTCACGCGCCCGTGGGTGGAAGAGGTGAACGCCGCCTTGAAGAAGCACGCGCTGGCGAACGGCGCGGCCTACTTCGACCTGTACGCTGCGATGGGCGGCAGGAATTCGATGGTGAGCTGGGTGGAAGCCGACCCACCGCTCGCCGCGCCGGACTACACGCACTTCAGCCCGCAGGGGGCGAGCAAGATGGCGGAGCTGTTCTGCACCGCGCTGTTCAATGACCTGCAAGGGCTGGGCAGAACCCCGGCGACCGTTGAGCCTTGAACGATGATGGGAACAGCCGCTCGCCGCTCAACGAACATCCTCCGCAGTGCCCTGCTCTTCGCTCTGCTTTCCGCTTGCGCGCCGCTGCATGCACAATCCCCCAGCGACCCGCTCATCGTTCCCGAGAACGACCTGGTCGACCTGTCACGGAATACGATCCTGCTGCCCGGTGATCACGGACCTTGGGACGGATTCAACGGGAAGCTGGACGAGCTCTTCTTCAACGGGGTGGGCCAGGTGAACATCGTACACATCGGCGGCTCGCACATCCAAGCGGATGCATGGACCGCGCAACTGCGCGAGCGGATACAGCGGGTGGCACCGGGCACGCGCGCGGGCCGTGGTTTCATCTTTCCGTACAACATGGCGGGCAGCAACAACCCGTACTGGTACGAGCCGGTGTACACGGGCAAGTGGACATCCCTGAAGAACACGGTGCGTGCGGACAGCCTGCCGCTCGGGTTGGCGGGCTACTCCGTCACCACCCGCGACACGGTTACCAGTCTCCGCATCTCGTTCCGCGGTGAACAGTATCCTGGTTACACCTTCACGCGCGCCACCGTGCTCCACGGGCGCGACAGCAGCTTCGTGGTGAACGCATCATGCCAGGACAGTGATGCGGTGATCACCTACGGCACTGATGTGCTCGCGGGCCGCACCGTGTTCGAGTTCAGCAAGCCGCAGGATACGCTATGGCTGCGGATGGAGCAGACCGACACGCTCACGCAGAACCGGTTCACCTTGAACGGTATCCTGTTGGAGACGGACGATCCCGGGGTCTACTACCATGCGCTCGGCGTGAACGGCGCGGCTACCTGGAGCTGGTTGCGCTGCCAGGAACTGCAAGAGGAGCTCGCCTTGGTGAAGCCGGACCTCGTGGTGTTCTCCATCGGCATCAACGATGCGCATGATCCGGACTTCTGCGCGAGCTGCTACGAGAAGAACTACGAGAAGCTCATCGCCCAGGTGCGCACCGCGAACCCGGAAGCTGCCATCCTGCTGGTAACGAACAGCGACAGCTTCCGCAAGCGCCGCTATCCGGTCCGCAGCGCCGAAGAGGTGCGGGATGTGATGATGCGCCTGGCGAAGAAGCACGGCACCGGCGTTTGGGATCTCTACGGTGTGATGGGCGGGCAAAGCTCCATCCGCGCTTGGCAGCGCAAAGGCTTGGCGAAGCGCGACCTGATCCACTTCACGCGGCAGGGCTATACGCTGGTCGGCGACCTGATGTTCACGGCGATCATGAAGGCGTACGGCGAACATGTGCGGGGAACAGCACTGACGGAACCGAAATGACCTCGAAACGAGTGATGAGTAGCAAGTGGAAAGTGGAAAGTGCTGTTTGTCGGAGACGGCGCTTTCCACTTTCCACTCACCACTTTCCACTCAAATACAAGCGTCAGCGGAACCCATGAGCGGCGTCAGCGAGATCTGGAACCGGCTTTTCAGCTACGCTGAAGGCCTCCCGCTCACGTTCACGCAGCTGTTCTTCTGGGGCTTCTTCGTTGTCGTGATGGCGGGCTTCGCGCTCACTCACAAGCGCATCGCTGTTCGCAACGCCTGGCTATTCTTCGTCAGCCTCTTCTTCTATTACAAGACCAGCGGGCTCTTCGTCCTGATCCTGCTGTTCTCCACGCTGAGCGACTACTCCATCGCGCTGATGATCCACAGTGCGACGAGTCTTGTCCGCAAACGGCTCTGGCTTGCCTTGAGCGTATCGGTGAACCTCGGGCTGCTGTGCTATTTCAAGTACGCGCACTTCCTCATCGAGAACATCAACGCCGCGTTCGGCACGCACTATATCGAGGTCAACTATTTCGCCCTGTGGTCCAACGAAGTGTTCGGCAGCGCTCATATGGTGGACAGGATCCTGCTGCCCGTCGGCATCAGCTTCTTCACCTTCCAGGCCATCAGCTACGCGGTGGACGTGTATCGCGACCACATCAAGCCGGTGCGCAGCATCCTGGATTTCGGCTTCTTCGTCAGCTTCTTCCCGCAACTGGTCGCGGGCCCCATCGTGCGTGCGGCGGATTTCATTCCGCAACTGCTCGCGCCCTACCACCTCGCACGCCGCGATTTCGGTATCGCCGTGTTCTGGATATTGAACGGCCTGGTGAAGAAGGTGGTCATCGGTGACTACATCGCGCTCAATTTCATCGACCGCGTCTTCGATGATCCCGTGCGCTACTCCGGCTTCGAGTGCGTCATGGCGCTCTTCGCCTACTCGTTGCAGGTGTACGCGGACTTCAGCGGCTACACGGACATCGCCATCGGCGTCGCGCTGCTCATGGGCTTCAAGCTCGCCACCAACTTCAACAGTCCGTACAAGGCCGCCCACGTCGGCGAGTTCTGGAAGCGTTGGCATATGTCACTCAGCACCTGGCTCCGCGATTACCTCTACATCCCGCTCGGGGGCAATCGCGGTGCGACGCTCGGCACGTGGGTCTGCTTTGGCCTGTTGGTGGGCGTGGCCGTGCTGTTGAGCGGTGCGTTCTGGCTGGTGCCGCTCGCGTTCAGCATAGTGGCAGCGGTGGCCGTGCTTGTGCGCTACTTCCCGTCGATGAAGGAGGGAATCGCCACCAACATCAACCTGATGATGACCATGCTGCTCGGCGGCCTCTGGCACGGCGCGAGCTGGATGTTCGTGATCTGGGGCGGACTGAACGGTTTGGCGCTCGTGTTCTACAAGGCGTGGTACAACGTGAGCCCATGGAAGAATTCGAAGGGCTGGGCCGTTCACGCGGCGGCCGTGGCGCTCACGCTCACCTTCATCACCTTCACGCGTATCTGGTTCCGCAGCGACTCACTGGAAACGGCCAACAGCATCCTGGGACAGGTAACGGGAACCTTCACGTTGAGCGTCATTCCGGCGGTGTTGCTCGGGTTCAAAAGCGTGTTCGCGCTGATGCTCTTGGGCTATGTGGTCCACTGGCTGCCCACTGCGTTCAAGCAGAAGTACCGCGAGCGCTTCGCCGACCTGCCGCTGTGGGCGATGGGTTCGGTATGTGTGGTGGTGGTGTTCGTCACCTATCAGTTCGCGGCGGCGGGGAGTGTGCCGTTCATCTATTTCCAGTTCTGAAGAAGCGTTTTCCGACCGATAGCCCCAGGCGACTACTGCTTCGCCATCACCTTGCGGAGCTCGATCAAGTACCCCAGTTCCTTCTTGTTCACCCCGTGGAAGGCATTGGCCACTTCATCGGCGGCGCGCAGGATGGTGCGGTCGAGCGCCACATGTTGCTCATCACGGTGCTGGCTCATGTAGGCGATGAACGAATCGAAGCAGGCGTCCGCGTCGGCGCCCCTGTCCAAGAGCACATCGAATTCGAACTCCGTGGTGAAGGCCTGGTCGCTACCGTGGTGATCCTTGAACAGTTCGTGCGGTACGAGCTGTTCCTTCACGATGCGCTTCAACGTGTCCACCTCCTTCGGCGTCACGTGGCCATCCACTGCCGCCAAAGCATACAGTAGGCGACCGAATTCTTTGTAGAACAATTGTCGGTTCATGGGGTGAAGGTCGGCACCGGCACTCGTCCGTGGTTGAGCATCGTCAGGTGGATCCTCCGGCAGGGCGAAGGATGCGTTGACCGGGCGCCACGCCCCTCCGGGAAAAACCTTCACGCCCGCCTGTGGGGAAGGGAGGCCATCACCGGTACTTTTGGCGTCGACCTCGTGCAGAACGATCATAGCCGACCATGCTCAAACAGAACCTGTCTTTCAAGCTTCAGCAGAAGCTCAGCCCCCAGCAGATCCAATTGATGAAGATGCTGCAACTGCCCACCGTGGAGATGGAGCAGCGCATCAAGGAGGAGATGGCCGAGAACCCCGCGCTGGAAGAGGGAGAGGACGGCGACAACGAGGATACGGCCGAAGAGAGCGTGGAAAGTCTAGACACCGATACGGACGAGAAGGGCGAGAACGACGACATCGACCTGAGCGACTACTTCCAGGACGATGATGGGGTTCCGGAGTACAAGACGCAGGTGAGCAACAAGAGCCGCGATGATGAGGATCGCGACATGCCCTTGGCCGGCGGCAACACGTTCCAGGACAATCTGCGCTCACAGCTTTCACTGCGGAACATCGACGACCGCACTGAGCTGTTGGGCGAGCACTTGATCGGCAACCTCGACGAGGACGGTTACCTGCGCCGCGAACTGGACGCCATCGTGAACGACTTGGCCTTCACGGCGAACATCAGTACGACGAAAGAGGAGTTGGAAGGCGTTCTGAAGGAAGTGCAGGGATTGGACCCCGCCGGTGTGGGCGCGCGCGACCTCCGCGAATGCCTGTTGCTCCAGTTGCAGCGTATGCCGCACGCGGTGGATACGCTCACGGCGAAAGCCATCGTGGACAAGCACTTCGATGCGTTCACCAAGAAGCACTACGACAAGATCCTGGAGCGCTTGGAGATCGACGAGGAAGCGCTGAAGTCGGCCATGGACGAGATCATGCGATTGAACCCCAAGCCGGGCAACACCGAACGCTCCACGGACAAGCCGATCCAGGAGATCATCCCGGACTTCATCGTGAACACGGTGGACAACCAGCTGGACCTGCAGCTCAACAGCCGCAACGCGCCGGAGCTGCGCGTGAGCAAGCAGTACAGGGACATGATCGCCGAGTACCAGCGCAACAAGAAGGACCCGTCCGCGAAGGAGGCACTGGTGTTCATCAAACAGAAACTGGACAGCGCCAAGTGGTTCATAGACGCGATCAAGCAGCGGCAGCACACCTTGCTCGTAACGATGGAGGCGATCATGGAGCACCAGCGCGAATTCTTCCTCACCGGCGACGAGACGAAACTGAAGCCGATGATCCTGAAGGACATCGCCGAGAAGGTGCGCATGGACATCAGCACAATCAGCCGCGTGGCCAACAGCAAGTATGTACAAACGAACTACGGCACCATCCTGCTGAAGTTCTTCTTCAGCGAAAGCCTGACCAATGATCAGGGCGAAGAGGTGAGCACCCGCGAGGTGAAGAAGATCCTCAAGGACGCCATCGAGGCCGAAGCGAAGAAGAACCCGCTCACCGATGAGGAACTCACTGAGCTGCTGAAGAGCAAGGGCTACAACATCGCGCGGCGCACCGTGGCGAAGTACAGGGAACAGTTGCATGTTCCGGTGGCGCGGTTGCGGAAGGAACTCTGAGCAACTGTGGACAGAAGATAAAGGCTCAGACGTCAAGATCGAAGTCGGTTCTCATGTCTTGACCCTTGCAATGCGCCTCCTCGCCAACATCTTCTCGGTCCTCTTGCATCCCCTCTGGATGCCCACGGTCACCATCATACTGTGTTTCCATATCGATCCGTACATGAGCTACGGCTTCACCAAGGAAGGGCTGTTGATGGTGTACGGGATGGTCTTCGCGATGACCGCCTTGTTCCCATTGACCAGTATCCTCCTCATGCGCCGTACCGGGCTGGTAAACGATGTGACCATGCCTGCGCGCCATGAGCGGATACCGGCGTACCTCAGCACGCTCGTGTACTACGGCATGTGCTACTACCTCTTGCGTACACGACTGGATGATCCGATGACGCTCGGTATCTTCTTCGGTGCAGGGCTGGGTTTGCTGCTCGTACTGTTGATCACGCTCCGGTGGAAGATCAGCGCGCATATGGCAGGTATCGGGGGACTGATCGGCGCGGTCGTATCGACCATGGTCGTGGACGACCGTGAAGCACCGTTGTTGCTCTGCGCACTGTTCGTGGTCGCTGGCCTGTTGGGCACCGCGCGACTGGTCTCCAGCGATCATAGCCCGGCCCAGGTATACGCCGGCGCATTGCTCGGTTTCGCTTGCGTTGTGGGTTGTACGGTGAACGGGTTGTTCATTTGAGGCATGTCGTGCGGTCTTGAGATTCGGCGCCGATCGGCGGTGTTCGCGTGCGCTTGGACATTCCTGTCCACACAGGCTGTCGGGCAGGATCCCGTGAAGCACTTCTGGAGCGGAGCGCTCACGGCGGGTTCCATCCACGTGAACGCGATGGTGGACACGCCATGCGTATCCGTTCGGCTGGTGATCGACGACGATGCGCAATGGGCGTCCCCGTTGTACTCGGAATTCGGGAACATCACGGACACGACGGGCGGCATGGTGCATCTGGAGCGCGCGGGCCTGGAGCCGGGTGCGGCTTACGCCTATCGCTTCGAGGTGAACGGCGCGGTGGACACGAGCGCGGCGCATACCGGCCGGTTCCGCACGCCGGAGGAAGGACCGATGGACTTCTCATTCGTGGTCGGCTCGTGCAACTCCGATGGGAACCACCCGGTGTGGGAGAGCATGGGGTCGTCGCACCCGCTGTTCTTCCTCAGCACCGGTGATCTGCACTACGCGGACCCGAACAGTCCCGATGTGCAAGTGCATCGCGATGCGTACCTGGACCACGTGTACCTGAAGCCGCCGATGATGGGTTTCTTTCATGGAACCCCGATCGCCTATGTCTGGGATGACCATGATTTCTGCGGCGATCTGAGCACCTCCGCATCCATCGGCAAGGCGAGCGCGGCGCGTGCTTTCCGGGAGAACGTCCCGCATTATCCATTGTGGGATGACACCGCGGTGTACCAAGCGTTCACGGTCGGACGCGTGCGTTTCATCCTCTCTGACATGCGCAGCGGGAAGACCGACAGCGTGATGATGAGCGACGGGCAATACGCTTGGCTGAAGTCGGAGCTGTTGCTCGCGCGGGACAGCGGCCTTGTCGCCTGTTGGGCCACACCGCTGTCCTGGAACGCCATCGGGTATCCGGAGAACTGGGGATCGCAGCCGGACGAACGCACGGCGCTGAGCGATTGGATGCGGGCGAACGGCATCCGCGACCTGTTCATCATTTGCGGGGATGCCCACATGCTCGCCATAGATGACGGGGCGAACGGCGATTTCAGCACGCTGGCGGACAGCCCGTACAGGTATCCCGTGTTCCAAGCCGCGGCGATCAACCGTGGGGGGTCTTACAAAGGCGGCACCTACGATCAGGGCGGCTATTTCCTCAACCCATCGGACCAGTTTGGGCAGTTCGGCGAAGTGATCGTCGAGGATGACGGATCGGACGTGTGCATCACCTTCAACGGCTGGCGCACGGACAGCATGGCCGCGGCCATCAGCTTGATGAACAGCTTCACCTTCTGCCGACAACCGACGGTGGCCGCAATGCCCGCCTTGGAAGTACCGCTCTTGCATGGCTGGTTCGCGGATGGTGCCCTCCTGATCGCGGGTGCCGGAGTATCACCGTTCACCATCCGTGTTTTCGACATGCTCGGCCGCTCGGTCGAACGCTCAACGACAGTGGTATCGCAGCCCTTGTTGCGACATCGATTGCCGGACTTGCGGAGCGGAGCGTATGTGGCGCTCATTGAGCAAGGCGCAATGTCCTTCCGCTTCGGATTCGTCGTGCCTTGAGTTTTCCCAGGGTCACGGCTTCCCGGCCCTGAATTCCCATTTGTGCCATCTTCACGCGATCGATCTTTCCCATGAGCTACGACCGCCGCCAGTTCATCCGTAACACCACGCTCGCCGTCCTCGGCCTGGGACTGGTTCCCCGCAGCGCGAAGGCCTTTTATCAGCCCGGAGATACCAAGGTGCGTCTCGGCTTCATCGGCGTTGGCCTGCGCGGGCAGACGCACTTGGCCGAACTGGCCCTGCGAGATGATGTCGAGATCATGGCGCTGCACGATCCCGACCCGGCGATGCTGGCCATGGCGCAGGACGTGCTGTTGAAAGCGAAGCGCAACAAGGCCATCGTGTACGCGAACGGCAATGACGACTACCGCGAACTGCTCAAGCGCGAGGACATCGACGCGGTGATCATCTGCAGCCCATGGGAGTTCCATATCGAGCAAGGCATCGCTGCGATGGAGGCGGGGAAGGTGGTGGGTATGGAAGTGTGCGGCGCGATGAAAGTGCAGGACTGCTGGGATATCGTGAAGACCAGCGAGCGAACCGGCATTCCGTTGATGATGATGGAGAACGTATGCTACCGCCGCGACGTGATGGCCGTGCTGAACATGGTGCGCCAGGGAATGTTCGGTGAGCTGGTGCATGCGCAAGGCGGCTATCAGCATGATCTGCGGCATGTGCTCTTCAATAGCGGCTCGCCCAACGGCTACAACGACGGCGTGGAGTTCGGAGCGAAGGGCTGGAGCGAGGCCAAGTGGCGCACACAGCATTACGTGGACCGCAACGGCGAGCTCTACCCCACCCACGGACTGGGACCTGTCGCGGTGATGATGGACATCAACCGTGGAAACCGGCTCACACGATTGAGCAGCATCGCCAGCAAGTCCCGCGGCGCGCACAAGCACATCGTGGAGCACGCGAAGGGCGGCGCTTCGCACCCCAACGCGCAGGTCGAATTCAAATGCGGCGACGTGGTGAACACCCAGATCCAATGCGCCAACGGCGAATCGATCCTGCTCACGCACGACACCACGCTCCAACGGCCTTACAACCTCGGCTTCCGCGTGCAAGGCACTGAGGGCCTGTGGCAAGACACCGGCTGGGGCGACTCGGACCAAGGCATGCTCTATTTCGAGAAACGGATGAAGCACAGCCACCGCTGGGAGAACAGCAAAGCGATCCTGGAGGAGCACGACCATCCGCTCTGGAAGCGTCATGCCGCGCAGGCTGAAGGCGCAGGCCACGGCGGCATGGACTTCTTCGTGGACCACGCCTTCATCGAGTGCATCAAACGCAAGCAGCCATTCCCGCTCGACGTGTATGACATGGCCACCTGGTACGCCATCACGCCACTGAGCGAGAAGAGCATCGCCGAGGGCGGGCAGGTGCAGGACATACCGGATTTCACCAACGGCCAATGGCGGGAACGCAAGCCGGTTTTCTGTTTCACCGATGAGTACTGAGCGCGCCTTGAGCATCGAGCCACAACCCATGAGCTTTCCGCGGATCGCTGCTCGAAGCCGTTGGCTCGTGGCAGCCACACTGTTTTCGGCTACTCTACTGGCGCAGTCGCCATACATCGCTCCGACCGATCCGCTCGTTCAGCAGAAGCTCGAACAGTGGAAGGACCTCAAGTTCGGACTGCTGATGCACTGGGGGCCCTACAGCCAGTGGGGCGTGGTGGAGAGCTGGAGCATCTGTCCGGAGGATGAGGACTGGTGCCGCCGGAAACCCGAGCACGGCGCCACCTACAGTGAGTACGTGAAGAACTACGAGGCCCTCCAGACCACCTTCGATCCGGTGAAGTTCAACCCGGACAAGTGGGCCCGGGCCGCGAAGGACGCCGGCATGAAGTACGTGGTCTTCACCACCAAGCACCATGACGGCTTCTGCATGTTCGACACCAAGCTCACGGACTACTGCGTCACCGACCCGAAGTGCCCCTTCCACGACGACCCGCGCGCGAACCTCGC
>Ga0075152_10001393_pt1 | contig 17438 bp, 18 predicted proteins | sample JI61114C2DNA_FD_70964 | JGI IMG/M metagenome (GOLD analysis project Ga0075152, IMG submission 70964) | Wastewater effluent complex algal communities from Wisconsin, to seasonally profile nutrient transformation and Carbon sequestration -... | ecosystem: Engineered > WWTP > Effluent > Algae...
GATAAATTAACTTTAGATTTTGGTATTGATGCTAGAACTTATAGAGGAATTCATTATCAAAACATAGCTGACTTGTTAGGTTCTGATAATTATTTTGACAATACTGATGTTAACAATCCAAATAGAGTTTTAAATTATACCTATGCAACAAAACCACATTTAAACCCATTTTATAGTTTAGATTATCAAAAGCAAAAAATCAATTATAATAATGATGGTTTAGTAAATTGGTATGGTGCTTTTACACAACTTGAATATTCAACTGAAAAATTAACAGCTTTTGTTCAAGGAGCAGTTTCTAATCAAGGTTTTAGAAGAGATGATTATTTCAAATATTTAAAATCTGATCCATTATATTCTACTGATTATGAAAACATTTTAGGTGGAAATATTAAAGGTGGAGTTAACTACAATATTAATGAAAATCACAATGTATTCGCAAATGCAGGTTATTATTCAAAACAACCATTCTTTAATGCAGTTTATCCAAACAATGCATCTAAAATAAACGAAAATTTAGTAAACGAAAAAGTACTTGGTTTTGAAGCTGGTTATGGTTTCCGTTCATCTATTTTTAATGCGAATTTGAATATTTATCATACAACATGGAAAGACAGATATCAAAGATCAAATGATGCTGCAACTGACAATCCTGGTGGATATTATGATTTTTCTGGAATTACACAAGTTCACTCTGGAGTTGAGTTAGATATGACTGCTAAACTAGATAAGTTAACATTAAATGGTATGTTGTCTGTTGGAAACTGGGAATATAAAGATGATATTACAGGAAAAAGATATGATGTAAGCAATAATGAAATTAGCGGTGGAACAGTAACAACCTATTATGTAGATGGTACTAAAGTTGGTGATGCTGCGCAATTTACTGCAAGTGCGGGAGCTAGTTATGATATTTTCAAAACATTATCAATAGATGCAAATTATAGATTTGCAGATAAATTATATGCAAGTTTAGACCCTACAAAACAAACATCACCAACAAATAAAGGAACTTTAGAATTACCTTCTTATGGTTTAATGGATGCTGGTGTTTCTTTCAGAATGTTTGTTGGAAAAGAAAAAACTAACTCATTAAATTTAAGATTAAACGTAAACAACGTTTTAGATGAAGTTTATATTGCAGAATCAAGAACTAACATATTTGCTGACGATAATATTAGTAATTCAAACCCTGCATTAGGGACTTACGCATCTAATAACAGATTATATAATGGTGTAGCTGATGCAAACCAAGTATTCTTCGGTTTCGGTAGAACTTGGAACTTTACAATCCGTTATAACTTCTAATCCAAATTAGAAAATAGTTACAAAAAACCTCTTATTCATTTTTTGAGTAAGAGGTTTTTTATTTTTTACTATATTTGTACTTCACCAATATAAAAAACTATGTATCAAACTATTCTCAACGTGCATTCTTATTTGGCTTATGCCGCATTGTTATTGCTGGTTTTAGCATCTGGAAATGCTATTTTAGGGCTAACTTCTAAAAAATTATTTAAAGACAAAGATTTGCGTTTATCGCTTTTCACACTAATCATTTGTCATATTCAGTTGTTAGTTGGTTTAATTCTTTATTTCGTTTCTGAAAAAGGGTTTAAAGCCTTTGCCATTGAAGGTGCAATGAAAAACCCAGAACTCAGATTAACAATGCTAGAACATCCTCTAATCAATATCATTGCTTTGGTATTAATAACAATTGGTTGGTCTAAACATAAAAAAGAAGAAAGTAACAATGGAAAATTCAAAAAAATTGCCATTTTCTATACACTAGGATTAGTCTTGATTTTATCTAGATTGCCTTGGAATAGCTGGTTAAATTAATTTTGTCTATAAGCAAAAATAAAATTAAAATATAATGAGAAAAAATATCATAATTCTGAGCTTTACTTTGCTTATTACACTTTTATTGAGCTTTTCTACTAAAACTAAACCAAGTTTTGATAGAAAAGCTTCATCATTTGATTCCATAAAGAAAAAAGATTCACTTCGCATTTTAGATTCAACAAAAGTGATTGATTCCATGAAAATTGAAGATTCTATCGCTAATTTGAAAACTAAAATTTTTAAACAAAATGCTCACGCTTCTTATTATCATGATAAATTTACAGGTAGAAGAACAGCTAGCGGACAAATTTTTAATAACAAAAAACTTACAGCAGCTCACAAAAAACTAAAATTTGGAACCAAAGTAAAAGTCACCAGTGTTGTAACAAAAAAATGGGTTATTGTAACTATAAACGACAGAGGACCATTTACAAAAGGCAGAGATATAGACCTTTCAAAAGCGGCTTTTATGAAAATTGCCCCTTCAAAATATGGCGGTCACATAAAAGTGGACATTGAAATTATTGAATAAACTACCAAGCCTTAAATGGTTTTTCACTCAAATAGGAATTGTAATATTTTTTATCGCCCGTCACTTCTTTTCCAAGCCAATTTGGTTTTTCAAAAGTTTCGTTTTCATCTAAAAGCTCCACTTCGGCAATAACTAAACCTTCGTTTTCGCCCGAAAAAACATCGACTTCAAAAATGTGTTTTTCAACAGGAATTTCGTATCTAATTTTATCAATAATTCCTTTTTCGCACAAAAGCAATAAGGCTTCGGCTTCCGCAACAAAAATTTCTTTTTCCCATTCAAAACGAGTAGTGCCGCTTTTATTTCCTATTCCTTTTATGGTTAAAAACCCTTTGTTTCCTTTTATTCGCACACGAACAGTTCGGGCTGGATTTGAATTCAAATAGCCTTGCACAATTCTGTTTTCATTTTTGCTATATAGCATGAAATCTGAAGAATTAACTAAAAATTTACGTTCTATTTCTTTCAAAATTTAGGAATTATTTATGCATCAAATGTATTAAAAAATTGTTTCTGTTCGTATATTTACATCGTTAAGAAATATATCTATGAGCCTAGTTAGAAAAAACAGCAAAAAATCTTTTGAAGAAATTTGTGCAACCTATTTTAACGATTTACAATTGTGGAAACACGAAGAAGATGCTATAGATATTTTAGTTTCTTTGATAAACACCATTAGACCAAGTAATCCAAAAGAAATCAAGTCAATATCAATTGAAAATATAATTCATTATTTGATTCAAAATCCAACAGAAAAAAGAGGTTTCATTGACTTTATGCATCAAATTTTATATAAAAAAAATTTCGATTTTATTCTAACAGATGCTGGAATTTTGCAAGACACCGATTTTATATATGAGGTTAAAAAAAGAATATATGCAAAAATTTTACCTTTTCAAGCCCCAAAAAACTCATTACAATATGTTTTAAATCAAATTTTTTATCTCGATTCAGACCCTATCTGGATAAATAAAATTCCAAAACAAGAACTTGAAAAACTGTTTGATTTGTTAGAATTTAATTTAATTTATAATTCTATTGATGACAGATCACCTTTGTTCGAAATGCTTCAAGCCATGAATTTACTGTCACAACGAAGCAGCGGAAAAGCATTAGAAAGCGAAGTATTAAAAATGGTTCCCGAATATGATAAACTAGAAAGTCCATTTGCCGCTTTTGAAAAAGAATTATTTGCTATTGAAAACACCATAAAACAAAAAAAATATAATTTTTACACCACATCATCAGACATTAATTACAAGCAATTATTGATTTTATTCAAACAATGTAATGATTTTGTAGAAAAAGCATTTCAAAATTCTTCTAAATATGGAATTTCACTTCGAGTGAATCAAAATTTATTACGAATTAAACAACAATTAAAGCGATTAGGTATTTTATTGCCTTTTTTAGTAATTGATAAACCCGAAGAACTGAAGGAAAAAAGCATCGAATTAGCTTTAAATTTAATAAATTATAATTGTCAAAAAACAAATGTTAGAAAATTAATCAACGATAGCATTCAATTATTATCCTACGAAATTACGCAACATACCTCAAAAACAGGTGAAAACTATATTACCGAAAGCAAAACAGAATATTTTAAAATGTTATATGCAGCACTTGGTGGCGGATTAATCGTTGGTTTTTTATGTATTTTTAAATTATTATTATCAAAAGTAGAAACTAGCGATTTTGGTCATGCTTTTTTTTATAGTTTAAATTATTCTTTTGGGTTTATTATTATTTATTTGTTAGGATTCACCTTAGCCACAAAACAACCAGCAATGACTGCAGCAGCATTAATCACTGCACTTGAAGATGGTCTAAAAAAAACAACTATTTCTGCCGATGAAAAGCACAAAAGTTTTGCTAAATTATTTGCAAGATTATTCCGTTCGCAATTTATTGCCTTTGTAGGAAATGTTGCGATGGCATTTCCTGTTTCGTTAATAGGAATTTGGTTAATTGACATGGCTTTTGATTACAATATTGCCGAGCAAAAATGGAATAAATTAATTGTAGATTTAAGTCCAATTGAATCTATGGCAATATTTCATGCTGCAATTGCTGGATTTTTCCTGTTTTTATCTGGAATAATTTCGGGAAGTATTGCTAATAGAGACAAACATTTTGAAGTAAAATATAGAATTGAAGAACATCCGTGGTTAAAAATGACTTTTGGGAAAGAAACCACAAAAAAATTAGCTTCTTGGTATGATAAAAAATGGCCAGGTATGATGTCAAATTTTTGGTTCGGTATTTTCTTAGGAAGCACAGCGTCCGTTGGTTTGTTTTTAGGATTAAATTTAGATATTAGACACATCACTTTTGCCAGCGGAAACTTAGCATTAGGACTTTATGGAGCTAATTATGTTGTGAATAACTATATGCTTTTTTGGGGAGTTTTTGGCATCGGAATCATTGGTTTAGTAAATTTTTTAGTAAGTTTTGGATTGTCTTTAGGATTGGCTTTTCGATCAAGAAATATTCCGATAGCAGAATTAAAACCTATATTTTCATCTATCAGAAAACGTTTTTTTAGCCATCCTTTGAGTTTCTTTTTTCCAACAGAATAGCCTTTATGTATGGAAAACACACCTTTGCAGCGAAAAATTATTCACATTGACATGGATGCTTTTTATGCTTCTGTGGAACAAATGGACAATCCTGAACTCAAAGGAAAACCATTAGCTGTTGGTGGAAGCGAAATCCGTGGTGTGGTTTCGGCAGCAAGCTATGAAGCTCGAAAATTTGGCGTAAGAAGTGCCATTAGTGGCATTCAAGCAAAGAAATTATGTCCTCATTTAATTTTTGTTAGACCACGTTTTGACCGATATAAAGAAATTTCAAAAAAAATTAGAAAAATTTTTCATGATTATACAGATTTAGTTGAACCTTTATCGCTTGACGAAGCTTATTTAGATGTTACAATAAATAAAAAAGGGAATCCAAGTGCTTCATTATTGGCACAAGAAATTAGAAAACGCATTTTTGAAGAAGTTGGACTAACGGCATCAGCAGGAATTTCGGTAAATAAATTTGTGGCAAAAATTGCGTCAGATTATAACAAACCTAACGGACAAAAAACGGTAAATCCTGATGAGGTTGAAGGTTTTTTAGAAAAGTTGGATGTAAAAAAGTTTTATGGCATTGGCAAAGTAACCGCCGAAAAAATGTATCAATTAGGAATTTTTACAGGTTTTGATTTAAAACAAAAATCGTTAGACTATTTAGAAAAACACTTTGGAAACAGCGGTTTGCATTATTTTCAAATTGTTCGTGGCATTCATAATAGTGCAGTAAAACCTAATCGTAAAATAAAATCAGTAGGAGCAGAACGCACTTTTAATGAAAATTTATATTCCGAAATATTCATGGAAGAACGGTTGCAAAGTATTGCAATTGAACTAGAAAAACGAATGCAAAAAAGTAAAATTTCAGGAAAAACCATCACTTTAAAAATAAAATATTCCGATTTTTCTTTGCAAACCCGAAGCAAAACCTTGCCCTATTTTGTGAACGACAAAGCCATTATTTTTGATGTTGCCAAAGATTTGTTATATCAAGAAATATTGAAAAATTCAGTGCGATTATTAGGTATTTCAGTACATAATTTAAACAATGAAGAAAAAACAAAAACTATTTTATCACAAAAAAGCGTTTCAGTGCAATTGCGGTTTGAGTTTTAGAAAAGCAATATAATTTGTTGAACAATTAGGAGGGGTTTTTTAAATAGGCAATAAATTGATTAATTTCAGCTTCAACAGATAAAAATAAAGCATAACTCTTTTCAAAATTTCCTAATTTTAACTCGTTAATTATTTCATATAATATAAGACTACATTCGTCAAGATTAAAAGCAATTAATGAAGAACCATAATTGTGGCATAATTTTTTTAAATTTTCTGTTTCATTTCTGTTTAATAAATCTTTAAATCCTATAAAAAAACTTGAACTAGCAGAAATGAATAATTCAATAAGTTCTCTTTTTTCAGATTTGGATAAAAAAGAAATGGATTCAAATTTGTTCTTATAATTCATATAAATTATTTTGTTAATTCATTCATTATTATAATAAACTTTGTGCCTTTATTTGGTGTTGATGTTACAGTAATTTTTCCGTTATATGAATCAACTATTTTTTTACAAATACCTAATCCTATACCATATCCTTTTGAAATATGTTCAAATTTTGATTGGTTAAAAAACTCAAAAATTTTAGTAAGATTTTCTTTTTCAATTCCTATTCCATTATCAATATAGTCAATGTGTAGAACATTTTTTTTGTCTTTTTTAATGGAAATACTAATTTCGCAATTTCTTGAAGGATCACTATATTTTAGCGAATTTTCAATTAAATTTTTAAAAATTTGATAAAAATGAGTTTTATAACCCATAAAATTGGGCAAATCTTCATTCAAAATAATTGTAGGATGTGTAAGAAGAATCAAATGATCTAAACTATTTTTTGCTAAGTCTAAAATTTTGTTCCAATCTATTTTTTCTGTTTCTACTGATGAATTCTTGCTTGAGTTTGCATTATCTAATAGAAAGTTAATAGTGTCACTTAAACTATTTGTTTCATCAATAATTTTTTGACTTGCATTATAAAATTTTGGGTCACTATTAATTATTGAACAACCTTTTGCAATTTCTTTAATAGAAATAATTCCACTTTTGATATCGTGAGCAAGCGTATTGTTTAGATTTTCAATTTTTTCGTATTTTTGATTTATCATAGCATTATATTTAGATAAAACATAATTTTGTTTACTAAGTTCTTCTTTTTGATTGCTAATAATTAATAAACTTTTCTTTTGTTTAACGTAAAAAATCATTAAAATGATTAGAAATAAAAATGAAAAAAATATAAAAACAATATAATAAATAAGATATTTTTTTTGTTCTTTTAAATTATTTTCATAATTTAAAATATTATTAAGTCGTTCAGAAGAATTAATATTCTTAATCATCTTCCGATTTTCATTTTCTTTGTTATAGGATAAAAAAGAAGTTATTTTTTTTTGATTAGAAATTGAAATATTTTGAAATTGTAATAAATTTAAGCAAGCCTCATAAACACCTTCATTTTGTTTTGTTTCAAGACCTAAGTTTAAAGCTTTTTCAAAACATAAGATTGCTTTTTTTGAGTCGAAATTTTTATAGATTTCTCCCATTTTATTGTAGAGAGGCGTTAACATATATTTGTCAATATTATTGTCTTTTGAAGCAATTTCAATCATATCATTTGCTTTTTCTATAGCTTTATCATAATCTCCTTTTTTATAATCGATTAAAAAATAATCATATAAAACATATAAAATTTTATCATTCAATTTTGTTTTTTTATAATTATTGAAACACAAATCATAATAATATTTTGCTTTTGAATAATCTTCTTTTTCTAAATAGGTTCTTCCTTGATGCAAATTAAGCCAATCAAATTTTGTTTTTTCGATTATTTTTGGATAGATAATTTTTGCTTCTTTAAAAAGTTTTAAGGCATTATCATATTGTTTTGTGTTTCTATAACAAACGCCTTTTTCAACTAAATAAAAATAATAGTAATTAATATTTTTTGTTTTAATATAGAGATTTTTAATCTTATTTAAAAAATATAAGGCATTAGAATCATTTCCTAATGCATTTTCAACATCATAAAGAAAATGAAACAATATATATTGATCATCAAAGTTATTGTTTTCAAATATGGAATAAAAAATGGAATAAAAATAGGTTGAAGCATTTTCAAAATCGTTATTTACATATAATATATACCCTTTGGTAAATGTCAAATATTTTTTCTTAGATTGTTTTATATAAATTTTGGAAATTTCAGAATAATCAATATAATTATTAGACAAAAAGTTTACTATTTCTCTTAGATTTTTCTGGTCAGAGGTTTTGTCTGTAGAATTAATTATTTTTTCAAACTTAATTATATTGTCTGATGCAATAGTGTTTTGAAAGACACAACAAAAAAGCAAAGATAAAATGAAGTTTTTCAATGTTCAATTTTATTAATTTGAGTCTTGTATTGCTTTTAAAAGTAATTCAAAATCAAATGGTTTATTTATAAAACTAGTTCCTTTACTTTTATAGAATGTTTCTTTTAAATAAATAGAACTATCAAAACTAATTAAAATAAATGGTATATTAGAATTTAAATCTTGTCTTATATATTTTAAAATTTCAATTCCAGAATAATAAGGGAGTATGTTGTCTGAAATTACTAAATCAAACTGCAATGGACTTGAAAGATTTTGTATTGCATCTTTACCATTCTTACAAATTGTTATCTTATATCCAAGATATTCAATTTTTTTCGAAATGATAAATGCAAGAGTATCATCATCTTCCACAAATAATATTCTTTTTATATTCATAAAATTTATGACTTTAACAATTGTTATGTTACAAATTCTTGCTAAATTAGTATCTTTACTTCAAAATATAATCAAAATAAGTACAAAATAAGTGCAAATTATGTACACTAAAGGATAATTTTTTTAAATAAGAGAAAAATATGAGTTTAAAAGTTGCATTTGTTGAAGACAATCCTGTTTTTTATCATACACTAAAAGTCAAATTGGGTAAAAATGAAAGAGTAGAACTTGTGGGTGCTTTTTCAACTGCCGAAGGATTATTAAGCGAATTGAATTACATTATGCCCAATTTAATCTTAATGGATTTAGATTTACCAAAAATTTCAGGAATTGAAGCAATTATCAAAATCAAAGAAATTGATGCTAGAATTAGAGTCATAGTTTTAACAGTTTTTGATGATGAAGAAACTATCTTTGATAGTTTAAAAGCCGGAGCAGATGGATATTTGCTTAAAAAAGATTCAGCTAATTTTATTGATGAACAAATCCTTTTTATAGATAAAAATGAAGCTGCAATTTCACCTAGTATAGCATTAAAAGTTATCAATTATTTTAGGAATAAAAAGCAAAATGTTCCAGAAATAAATGAACTTAATGATAGAGAATTACAAGTTTTAGAGTTTATAGCAAAGGGTTATTTAAACAAAGAAATTGCAGACAAACTTTTTCTTTCTATAGATTCAATAAAAAAAATAGCACAAAATATTTATCAAAAATTATATGTTAGAAATAGAAGCGAAGCAATTAAAAAATATTTAGATAGTTTATAAATTTTCTAAAAAAAATAATACTCAAACCTTATTTATATTTTAAAAATAACTATAAAATTACATATATAAATAAGGTTGTGAGTATTTATTTTGGAACATTATTCTACTTCGGAAACTCTTAATGTATTTACCATTCCTTTATCAACAACTGGCATTGCAGCTAAATTGATTAGCATTTCGCCTTTGGTTACATACTTTTTTTCTACGCAAATCTTATTTATATCTTCAATGGTGTCATCTGTGCTTACTAATTTGTCATAAAAAAAAGCTCTAACGCCCCACAAAAGATTCAATTGTGTTAGAATTCTACGGTTTGAAGTAAATACTAAAATATGCGATTTTGGTCGCCAAGCCGAAATTTGAAATGCAGTATAACCTGAATTTGTTAATGTTGTAATTGCTTTCGCGTTAATTGCATCGGCCATCAAAGCAGCATGATAACATATAGATTTTGTAATAAAACGATTTGTTCTAATGTGTGGTGGACTTAATGGCACTTTAATAAGCGGAGAATCTTCTACACTTTTTATAATTCGTGTCATAGTTTCAATAACTTCCACAGGATAATTTCCAACCGAAGTTTCGCCAGATAGCATCACGGCATCAGCTCCGTCCATTACTGAGTTGGCAACGTCATTTACTTCGGCACGTGTTGGAGTCAAACTTGTAATCATCGTTTCCATCATTTGTGTGGCTACAATCACAGGAATTCGGGCAGTTTTGGCTCTATGAATTAGTTTTTTCTGAATCAACGGCACTTCTTCTGCAGGAACTTCCACACCTAAATCGCCACGAGCAACCATTAAACCATCACAAAAGGCAACTATTTTATCAATGTTTTCAACCGCTTCTGGTTTTTCAATTTTAGCAATAATTGGAATTTTGTGGTCAGAATGTTTTGCAATTAAATCTTGCAACTCTTCTAAGTCTTTTGGCGTTCTCACAAACGAAAGTGCAATCCAATCTACTTTATTTTCAATAGCAAAAAGAGCATCTTTTATATCCTTAACTGTCAAAGCGGGTAGCGAAACTTTTGTGTTTGGTAAGTTTACGCCCTTTTTAGATTTCAACGGGCCACCTTGAAGAACTATTGCTTCAACTTCTGTGTTTTTATCGGTTTTTGTAACTTCAAAAATTAATTTTCCATCGTCTAATAATATTCTTTCTCCTGGATTTACATCTTTTGGAAATTCTTTATAATTCATGTAAACTCTTGAAGCAGTTCCTAATATGTCTTCCGCTGTTGTAAATGTTATTATATCACCTTTGCTAACAACAACATCTTCTTTCATCACTCCAACACGAAGTTTTGGCCCTTGTAAATCGCCTAATATTGAAGTTGTATAGCCAAATTCTTCATTTAATTCTCTAATAATTTTGATGCGTTCAGAAACGTCTGTATAATCGGCATGAGAAAAATTAATTCTAAACACATTTACTCCAGCATCAATCATGTTTTTTATTACTTCTTTTGAACTACATGCTGGACCTAATGTAGCTACAATTTTAGTTTTTTTATTCGTTGGCATAATATTAAAAAATTAAATTATTTTTAGATTTTAAATGGGTTGCATCAATGGTATAAACTGTTGTGATGTTTTTTATGGAAGAAATTTTTTCAATTATTTCCTCTTCATCAAAATCAAAATCAATGTTTTCAATTTTTAACAGATAATCAGCTTTTTTATATTCTGGAACTAAATACACAGCTATTTCTACATCATTAAACAATTGAGAAGTTTGGTTTGTTGAATTTGTAATTGTTGTTTTATTTTCTGTCAAACTCCAAACAACTTCGTTTTTTTCATCATCATACAAAAAATTACAAAACGAATTTTTTCCTTCAGAAATTGCAATTTCAATATTATTATAGTTTCTCTCAAGCTGAATTCCTAAAATACAATTTAATTGAAAAGCCAATTTGTAATCTTCCAAAGTGGAATGAATTGCAATTAGCTCATAATCATCTGAAACAAAATCGTTTATTTGAATTTTATGAATTGCCATTTTTTTCACAATTAGTTTGTAAATATAGTATTAAAAATGGTTAAAAATCATCGTTATAGAGTTCTTAACGATATTTTAGCAACTCAAACGTTTGAGTTTTCAATTATTTTTGAGTTATTTTTTCTTGCAGTGCAAAATAGCTTCTTTGTGCCGCTTTTTCTTCTGCTTTTTTCTTAGAAGTAGCTCTAGCTTTTGCTATGATTTTTTGGTTAATTAGTAATTTTACACTAAAATATTTTTGACCTTCAGCTCCATTATCTTCTATAAATTCAAATGAAATTGATTTTTTTTCTTTTTGACACCATTCGATAATTAAACTTTTATAACTGATAACTTTTCCTTCTAATTGTGCAATATCAACATATCGTTTAATAATTTTTGTTCGAATAAATTTTTCGCAATATTCAAAACCTCTATCTAGATATATTGCACCTATAAAAGCCTCAAATAAATTACCATGAATATTATCGCCAAATTGATTGGAATTTACTTTGCTTTCTACAAAACTTACTAAATTGAAATCGCGTCCAAGTTCGTTCAAATGTTCTCTACTCACAATTTTAGAACGCATTTTTGTCAAATATCCTTCATCTCCAGAAGGAACTTCATTGTATAAATGAGCTGCAATCACACTTCCTAGCATGGCATCACCAAGAAATTCTAGGCGTTCATAGTTAAAAGGAATTCCTTTTTCGTCTATTTTATTAGTAGAACGATGTGTGAAGGCTTTTTGATAGTAGTTTAAATCTTTTGGTTCAAAACCTAGAATAGATTTTATTTTTTTAAAAAAAATCCCCTCTTCTGGAGAACGGGGATTTTTTCTTATTTTATTCAGTAATCTACGCATGAAATTAGTCTTCTAATTTTTTGAATAAAACACAAGCATTGTGACCACCAAAACCAAAAGTATTACTCATGGCAACTTTAATTTCACGTTTTTGAGCTTTATTTAATGTTAAATTCAAAGACGGGTCAATATTTTCATCTACAACAGAATGATTAATTGTGGGTGGAACAAGACTGTTTTGCATTGCTAAAATAGAAGCAATCGCCTCAATTGCGCCTGCAGCACCAAGCAAGTGACCTGTCATTGATTTTGTAGAATTGATATTAATATTTTTTGCATGATCACCAAAAACATGACTGATTGCTTTTAATTCGGCAACATCGCCAAGTGGCGTTGAAGTTCCGTGAGTGTTGATGTGATCAATCATATCTGGTGTCATTCCAGCATCACGCAACGTGTTTTCCATAACGGCAATAACACCAATTCCTTCTGGATGTGGAGCGGTCAAATGGTAAGCATCAGAAGACATTCCGCCACCGCCAACTTCACAATATATTTTTGCACCACGTGCTTTTGCATGTTCATATTCTTCTAACACTAATGCACCAGAACCTTCACCAAGAACAAATCCATCTCTTGTCGCATCAAATGGTCTTGATGCAGTTTCTGGACTATCATTTCGGGTTGAAAGTGCGTGCATCGAATTGAATCCGCCCATTCCTGCAATAGTAACAGCTGCTTCAGAACCGCCTGAAATAATTACATCACACATGCCTAGTCTAATGTAGTTAAAGGCATCAATCAAAGCATTTGCAGAAGAAGCACAAGCGGAAACTGTTGTATAATTTGGACCCATATAGCCATTTCTCATTGAAATATGAGCTGGAGCAATATCAGCAATCATTTTAGGAATAAAAAACGGATTAAACTTTGGTGTTCCGTCTCCTTTTGCATAATACATTACTTCGTCTTGAAATGTTTCTAAACCACCAATTCCTGCACCCCAAATTACACCAACACGTTTTTTATCAACATTATCATTGGTTAATCCTGCATCTTTGATAGCTTCATCACTCGAAGCAATGGCATATTGTGCAAATTTATCCAATCTACGAGATTCTTTACGATCCATATAATCCTCAATGTTGAAGTTTTTAACCTCACAAGCAAATTTGGTTTTATGTTTTTCAGTATCGTAATATGTTATTGGAGCAGCACCACTTTTTCCAGTAATTAAACCTTCCCAATATTCTTGAATATTATTTCCAATGGGAGTTAATGCCCCAAGACCAGTTATAACAACACGCTTTAATTGCATAATTTTTATTTTTCAATTGATATAAAAAAACCCAAAGTGCTTTTAATAATAACTAAAAGAAACAATGGGTATTACATATTTTTTTATTTTATGATTGTAATACAATCAATGTTTGTAAAAAATCTTCTAAAAAGATTTAAAACTGAGGGTAAAAAATAATAGCATCCACAAAATTTTGTTTCATGGATGCTTATCATATTATTTTTTAGCTTCCTCGATGTAAGAAATAGCTTGACCAACAGTCGCAATGTTTTCTGCTTGGTCGTCTGGAATTTGAATATCAAACTCTTTTTCGAACTCCATAATAAGCTCAACAGTGTCTAATGAATCGGCACCTAAATCGTTTGTGAAGCTAGCTTCTGTTACAACTTCGTTTTCGTCAACACCTAATTTGTCTACGATAATCGCTTTTACTCTTGATGCAATGTCTGACATAATCTTTTAATTTTTGATTTAATTTGTTGGCAAAAATAAAAAACTTTATTTTAAAACAACTATTTTGTTACTAAATATGACTACGAATTTAAAAAAAATAATTCATAAAGTGCTCTTTTTTTTATTTTTTACCAAAAAATATTCTTTTTTTTGTGGGAAGAAACTAATTCATCATGAAAAAAATTGTTCTTTTTGCTTCCGGAAATGGCTCTAATGCCGAAGAAATAATCAGGTTTTTTAAAAAAAATAGTCTAGGAACTGTAGTCGCTATCTTTACTAACAAACCAGATGCCAAAGTGTTAGAAAGAGCAAAAAATCATAACATTGCATCAGTAGTTTTCACTAAAGCACAATTGAATGAAGGTTTTGTGCTAAAAAAATTGCAAGAATTTAATCCCGACATAATTGTTTTAGCAGGATTTTTACTAAAATTTCCAGAAGCTATTTTAAAGGTGTATCCGAATACAATAAATATTCATCCAGCGTTGTTACCAAAATATGGTGGAAAAGGAATGTATGGTATGAAGGTGCATCAAGCCGTTTTAGATAATAAAGAAACAGAAACAGGAATAACGATTCATTATGTAAATGAACACTATGATGAGGGCGAATTCATTTTTCAAAAAGCCATAAACATTGAAGATTGCAAAACCGCTGAAGAAATTGCGAATAAAATTCATGTATTAGAGCATGAGTATTTTCCAATGATTATTTCAGAAATTCTAAATTCTAAATTCTAAATTTATATTTTGTCACACGAAGTACACATATACACAGACGGCGCAGCCAAGGGAAATCCTGGTCCAGCAGGCTATGGCGTGGTTATGGAATCTGTAGGTTCACCATATAAAAAGGAGTTTTACGAAGGTTTTAGATTGTCCACTAATAACAGAATGGAATTATTGGCGGTAATTGTTGGTTTAGAAAAATTAAAAAAACCAAAAACCAAAGTATTAGTTGTTTCTGATTCTAAATATGTGGTTGATGCGGTAGAAAAACGTTGGGTATTTCAATGGGAAAAAATAGGTTTCAAAGCCAAGAAAAACCCAGATTTATGGATTCGATTCTTAAAAAGCTATCGCCAGCACCAAGTTAATTTTCAATGGGTAAAAGGGCATAACAGCCATCCTCAAAACGAACGTTGTGATGCACTAGCTGTTATGGCATCGCAACAAGAAAAACTTTCAATTGACGAGTTTTACGAAAGAGAAGAAGGGAAGTTGTTGTGATTGTTTTTGTGGGCATATATTCCAATAAATAATGATAAAAAGCTAAGTAAAAGATAAGGTATTGAACTTACTAAATACAAATTTACTTCTATAATTCCTTCATATTTAATCTTCCAATAATTCCAAATTAGCATTGGAATTATAATAAATAACAGAGAGTATCTTTTTTCGGATTTTAAAAACCAAAAGATAAATAACAAATTAACAGCAATGTAGATTAAATATACATCAAAAAGACACCCTCCTGTTATAAAACTCTTTAATCCACTTCCTAACGAATTACTTGTATTTCCATTGTATGAAATCTGAATAAAATAAAAAGAGACGATTAAGCCAATCAAAATTATCGGTTTTAAATATTTCATTTCTATTTTTTAGCAAATCTACAAAAAACAATACAAATCTCTAACAATCAAAACCTTTTAAACTCATAAACTTTTAAACCCATAAACTTTTATACTTCTAAACTAAAACATATCTTTGCACCTTATTTCAAATTTCAATTTAATGAACAAACTATTAATAGTAGGAACAGTAGCTTTTGATGCTATTGAAACGCCTTTTGGAAAAACAGATAAAATTTTAGGTGGAGCCGCGACTTATATTGGTTTAGCGTCTAATTTTTTTAATATTGATGCAGCTGTTGTTTCTGTTGTAGGAGAAGATTTTCCAAAGGAATATTTAGACTTATTAGAAAATAAAGGAGTAAATATAGAAGGTATTGAAATTGTAAAAGGAGGGAAGACCTTCTTTTGGAGTGGAAAATATCATAACGATTTGAACTCCAGAGATACTTTAGTAACTGAATTAAACGTTTTGGCCGATTTTAATCCTGTTGTGCCTAATGCGTACAAAAATTCAGATGTGGTTTTATTAGGAAACTTGCACCCTATTGTGCAATCGGGCGTTTTAAACCAAATGACCGAAAAACCAAAACTAATTGTGCTAGACACCATGAATTTTTGGATGGATTGTGCCTTGCCAGAACTTTTAGATGTTATCAAACGTGTAGATGTTATTACTATAAACGATGAAGAAGCACGTCAATTATCTGGAGAATATTCTTTAGTGAAAGCGGCAGCAAAAATTCATACGATGGGGCCAAAATTTGTGGTCATCAAAAAAGGAGAACATGGTGCATTATTGTTTCAAGACAAAGAAGTTTTCTTTGCTCCAGCATTGCCTTTAGAAGAAGTTTTTGATCCAACGGGTGCTGGCGACACATTTGCTGGTGGTTTTGCAGGATATATTACTCAATCTGAAAATATTTCGTTTGACAATATGAAAAATGCCATTATTTATGGTTCCAATTTAGCTTCTTTTTGTGTAGAAAAATTTGGAACAGAACGAATGGTTGACCTCGATAAAAAAGAAGTGAATGCCCGATTGAAACAATTCAAATCCTTAACACAATTTGAAATAGAATTAGACGAATAAAAACATGCCTCGAAATTTCGGGGCATTTTTTGTTTGAAAATAAAATATAAATTATAACTGCCTTCAACAACACAACAACTTATGAGTGACGCTATACAACACGAATGTGGAATTGCTTTACTACGATTAAAAAAACCGTTAGAATTCTACAAAGAAAAATACGGAACCGCTTTCTATGGCGTACAAAAAATGTACTTGCTTATGGAAAAACAACACAACCGCGGACAAGATGGTGCTGGGTTAGCTAGCATTAAATTAGATGTAAATCCTGGAGAAAGGTATATTAGTCGCATTAGGTCTAATGATGCACAACCTATAAAGGATATCTTTGCTCAAATTAACGAAAGAATCAGTCGTGAGTTAGAAGAACATCCAGAATATCAAAACAATGTGGCACTTCAAAAACAAAATATTCCGTATTTAGGAGAAGTGTTTTTAGGGCATGTTCGCTATGGCACTTTTGGCAAAAATAGTATCGAAAGTGTGCATCCTTTTTTACGTCAGAATAATTGGAAACACCGCAATTTAATTGTTGCAGGAAATTTCAATATGACTAATGTGAAAGAGTTGTTTCAAAACTTAATTGATTTAGGACAACATCCAAAACAAATGGCAGACACCGTTACTGTGATGGAAAAAATCGGACATTTCTTAGATGATGAAGTTACTGAATTATACAAACAATGCAA
>Ga0075152_10001395_pt1 | contig 17411 bp, 17 predicted proteins | sample JI61114C2DNA_FD_70964 | JGI IMG/M metagenome (GOLD analysis project Ga0075152, IMG submission 70964) | Wastewater effluent complex algal communities from Wisconsin, to seasonally profile nutrient transformation and Carbon sequestration -... | ecosystem: Engineered > WWTP > Effluent > Algae...
CACACCGCGAGAGATGGGAACACCGCAGAGCCAGACATTCAGAAAGCTCTTCTCTCGCGGTGTTCCCATCTCTCGCGGTGTCGCCTTGATTGGCTCCACCTTCTCCCCACGCCCCGCTGCCAGAGCTGGACTTCGGGCTGGACTAGCCGCCGGACCGGGCCTCTCCCTGGAGAAACGGGCCGTGGAGGCGGGAAAAAGTGACCCCGAAATAGAAAAACGGGATGCCCTCGCGGGAAAACGGGATGCCCTCGCGGCAAAACGGGATGCCCTTTTGGGAAAACGGGATGCCTTAGCGACAAAACGGGATGCCCTTTTGGAAAAACGGGATGCCTTCGCGGCAAAACGGGATGCCCTTGTGGAAAAACGGGATGCCTTAGCGGCAAAACGGGATGCCTTAGCGGCAAAACGGGATGCCCTTTTGGAAAAACGGGATGCCTTCGCGACAAAACGGGATGCCCTTTTGGAAAAACGGGATGCCCTCGCGGGAAAACGGGATGCCCTTTTTGGAAAACGGGATGCTTATTTTTGGAATTAAAGGGCTGCAATTAAAAAACGGTATGCCTCGGCGTGGTTTCGGCCTGCCAGAATGACCTAATGGAGCCACCTCGCCAAATTTATTTGGCGGGTTAGTGTATTGAGGATGAGTCTTTTACAATGGCGGCATTCCAATCCTAAAATAATTATCTCGCCATTCACTGCCTCTTACGAGTAAAACACTAATCGACTTGGCAACGAACGTCACTCGGTGACGGCCTCGGCCCTTCCGGGTGCCACGCCTGATACAGGATACAACCTCGGGAAAACGGCCATGGCTTATTTCGGAAACGCGTATTTCGATAGTTCAGCGCGCTATGATGAGCCCCCTGTGCCGCCAAGTCCCCCTAAAAGGAGATACACCATGGCCAAAGTAAAAGTCGGTATTGACGGAAAAAACGGCGAAGAATTGTTCGCCTACTCCACCACACTCATCACCACGATCGCCCTGCCAGCGGGGGTGGCTGTTTACCCCACGCCGGAGCCCTCCGTGGCGGCGTTTAACCTGACGCATACTGCCCTGGGGGCAGGTGTGACGCTCATCGCCAATCTGGAACAGGAACTGGAGGCGGCCCGCAACAACCTGCCGAAGCTCGTGGAAGATCATGCGGTGAACATTAACGCCCGCGCGGGCTATGTGCAGACGACGAGCGGCGGTGACCCAGGGAAGATCCCTCTCTCAGGCTTCGCCGTCGCCGCCGCCCCGCAACCGGTCGGCCCGCTGAGCGCGCCGGAGAGTTTGACGGCGGTGATGAGTGAGCACCCCGGCGTGATCAAGACCTCCTGCAAGACCATGGCGGGCGTGAAATCCTGGCTGACAGAGTGCCGCGAGCACATCGACGGCACGGCCTGGGTGCAGTGCAGCGTGGGACCGCGCAAGTCGGACAATGGCGGCCTCACCAGCGGCAAGTATTATGCCTTCCGCATGGCGGCGGTGGGCGCGGCGGGCCAGAGCCCGTGGAGTGCGGAGACGGTCTGCATGGCGCCGTAAGCAGATAAAACCAGACTTTGAGACTGGGAGACTCGGAGAGCCTGAACCGTGACAGGCGCTCCACTCCCGGTCTCATTTCTATGACTTCCGTCTTCTCAAAGTCTCCCCGTCTCGCGGCGCTTCATCCTTCGCAGTCAAGCGACGGAGAACGGAAGCCGCTCTCCAAGTCTCCTCATCTCCCAGTCTCAAAGTCTTCCCCGCCATGCCCTACGACCCTTCTTTCCCTGCCGATGGGGTGCTCATCGAGTCACTGCCCTTTCGGGATCAATTTCACGGTCTTAAAGACCTCATCGACGCGGTGCCCGCCGGGCCGCCGGGGCCGGAAGGTGCGCAAGGCCCGCCCGGGCCTGCGGGGCCGCCGGGGGAGGTGACGACGGTGGACCTGAACAATGCCATCTCTGCCGCGCTGACAGCGGCGGCGGCGGACAGCAGCGCGAACAGCAATGCCGTGAGCCTGCTGGGGGAGACGGCGGACAGCTCCTACAATCAGCCGCAAATCCAGAACCTGATCAACAAGGTGGACGAGCTGCTGACGGCGATGCGGAGGCCGTAGGGCGGGGCTGGAATGACGAAGCTCGAATGACGAGTCGTCGAGGAAGCGCGTGGGCGTTCCTTGTTCTTGGTTGTTGGTTCTTGGTTTGATGAAAGAGGGCTCGGGGCGGTGGGGTGGGCTTTTTGAGGGCGGAACAAGCCCTGCTTGCCAGGCGGGCGGGTCGGGGCTTAGCCTGCGGGCCTCATGTCCACCCAAGTCCGCAAAGCTGTCATCCCTGCCGCCGGTTTCGGCACTCGCTTCCTGCCCATCTCCAAAGCGGTGCCGAAGGAGATGCTGCCGCTGGTGGACAAGCCGGTGATCCAATATGTGGTGGAGGAGGCGGTGGACTCGGGCATCACGGACATCCTGATCGTGATCAGCCGGAGCAAGCGCGCCATCGAAGAGCATTTTCATCCGATCTTTGAACTGGAGAGCGAGCTGGAGGCGAAGGGCCGCACGGAGGACCTGGAGTCCCTGCGCCGCCTGCAAAGCATGGCGCGCATCCATTTCATCTGGCAGCCGAAGATGGGCGGGCTGGGGGATGCGATCCTGTATGCACGGGATCATGTGGGGGATGAGCCTTTCGCGGTGCTGCTGGGAGATACGGTGGTGACGACGAAGGACGCCGCGCGACCGGTGACGCGGCAGCTCGCGGATGTGGTGGAGCTGCATGGCGGCTCGGCTGTCGCATTGCAGGAGGTATCGGCGGAAAAGGTGAGCCGCTACGGCATCCTCGGTGGCGAGGAGGTCGGCCCGGGGCTGATCCGCGCGCGGCAGTTCGTGGAGAAGCCGAAGCCTGAGGCCGCGCCCTCCCGACTGGCGGTGAGTGCGCGCTATGTTTTATCCCCGCGCATCTTTGAGCATCTGGAAAAGACGCCGAAGGGCAAGGGCGGCGAGCTGCAACTGACGGACGCGATGGCCAGTCTCATGCATGACGAGCCGCTGCACGGCCTGCGCTACGACGGCCAGCGGCATGACATCGGCAACAAGCTGGACTTCATCAAAGCGAACCTGCACTTCGGCCTCCAGCGGGCGGACATCGGCGAGGCGCTGCGGGAGTATGTGCGGAGTGTGGCTGGGTGATGTGCCCAGTGTACTCCCGGGCTTCAGCCCGTGAAGGTGCTTTCTACGGGCTCAAGCCCGGGAGTACTCTCCAGTGAAAGGCTGCGCGCGGTCCGGCGTTCACTGCGGCCCATGAAGCGCCCTGCCTTTCTCCTCCTCTGTCTCGCCACTGCCGCCACCTTTGCCGCCGATGCTTCGGCGAAGAAGCGTGTGCTCCTCCTCGGTGACTCCATCTCCATGGGCTACACGCCGGTCGTACAGAAGCTGCTGGCGGAGGAGATGACGGTGCTGCGGCCGATGCGCGGGGAGCGGATGGAGAACTGTAGCGGCACGATCTCCGGCGTGGCGAACATCGACCGCTGGCTCCAGATCGACGGCGGCAAGTGGGATGTCATCCATTTCAACTGGGGGCTGCATGACCTCAAGCACATGAAGGCGGATGGGAAGACGGTCTCCGATCTGGCCACCGACGCGCCGCAGTCCACCGTGGAGGCGTATGAGAAGCAACTGCGCGAGATCGTGGCGAAGCTGAAGGCCACGGGCGCGAAGCTGATCTTCGCGACGACGACGCCGGTGCCGGATGAGCCGATGAAGGTGTATCGCAACAATGCCGACGTGATCCGCTACAATGAAGCGGCGCTGCGCGTGATGAAGGACAACGGCATCGCCGTGAATGATCTGTACACACTGGTGAAGCCACGCATGAAGGAGCTGCAGATTCAGCCTGCGAATGTCCACTTTGTGCCCGCCGGGTCGGAGGCGCTGGCCGCCGAGGTGGTGAAGGCGGTGCGTGCGGCTTTGAAGTGATCCGCGAGAACAAGCTTGAAGGAAGCGGCGGCGGCGGCTGTATTGTCGGCTGCCATGCGTCGAACACTCCTTCTTTCCACTCTTGCCGTCAGCGCCCTCGCCTTTGCCGAGGAGCAGAAACCGAAACCTGCCGAGGCTGCGAAGCCTGCGGAAAAGGAGGCTCCCGCGAAGCCCGACCCGCTGGAGCCGATCAAGGCGGAGACGGCCAAGCTGGTGGCCGAGCGCGAGAGGATCGCCGCGCAGCTCGCGCTGGAGCAGACGAAGCTGGACGAGAAGCTGGCCCCACGGAAGCGGGCGCTCGCCGAGATGCTCATCCAGATGGAGGAGGCGAAGGCAAAGCTCGACCTCGCCGAAGTGGAACGCCGAACGAAGGATGATCCTGCACTCGTGGAGCTGCGCCGGAAGAATGAACGGCTCATGATGGAGTATGCCATCGCCAAGAACGAATCGGACATTGATGGCTTCAAGACGCGCATGGAGGAGAATGTGGTGCGCAGCAAGACCTCCGCACTGGCCCTGCAGATGGAGCTTCAGCAAAAGGAATCCGACGCGCGCACTTATGCCGTGGGCAAGGCACCGGCCTACCCAAAAGAGCCGCTGGTGGGCAAGAAGCTCGTGCTTTCCGACCGCACCATCGGGCTCAATGGCGTGATCACGCAGAAGACGGCGGACAGCGTGGCGGACCGCATCTCCTACTTTAACAACCGCGATGCCGAAGCGCCGATCTTCATCGTGATCGACGACTGCCCCGGCGGCAGTGTCATGGCGGGGTATAAGATCCTCAAGGCCATGCAGGGCTCCACGGCGCCGGTCTATACGGTGGTGAAGTCCTTCGCCGCGAGCATGGCGGCATGCATCACCACGCTGTCGAAGAAGTCCTTCGCCTATCCAAATGCGCTCATTTTGCATCACCAGCTCAGCGTCGGCGTGATGGGGAATCTCACGCAGCATCGCGAAAACGTGAAGGAACTCGAGGAATGGTGGAAGCGCCTCGCTGATCCCGTGGCGCAGAAGATGGGCATCTCGCGGGAGGAGTTCATCGCCCGCATGTATAAAGAAGCCTCCACGGGCGACTGGAATGAATTTGCCGACGACGCGCAGAAGCTGAAGTGGGTGGATGTCATCGTGGAAGAGATCGAGGAAACCGCCCTGCTGCGTGACCCAAACACCATGCAGGCCCAGCAGTCCAGCTCCCCGAGCCGCAACGCTCCCGGCCCGCCGATGACCACCAGCGGCATCGTGGATAGCACCGACGAACGCGGCAAGCCCATCGCTCTGCTGCCCCGCCTGAATCCCCTGGATGCCTACTGGATGTACAATCCAGATGGTTACTACCGGATGCAGTAGGCTGGAGGTGGCAGGAGTGGATGACGCCGTTCCTGGCCTGTGAACACAGCGGGCAAGTCTTTTGGAGCCTGATCAAAGATGTGAGATGACGCCGCCCCGTTTTCGGGAAAAGAGTCCGCCCCTTTTTCCCTCCACTCCATCTCGTGCTTCCCACTCATCGTCCCGCGCTTGTCCTGGCTCCCATGCAGGACGTCACCGACCTGCCGTTCATGCGGCTCATGGCGCGGTATGGTGGGCCGGATGTGTATGTCACGGAGTACTTCCGCGTCACCGCTGACTCGAAGCTGAATGCGAACACGCTGCGCTCCATCACCGAAAACGAAACGGGCCGCCCTGTGCTGGCGCAGATGATCGGGCAGGACATCCCCGCATTGGTGCGGACGGCGCGTGAGTTGGAAAAACATCCCGTCGCCGGCATTGATCTGAATCTCGGCTGCCCCGCGCCCATCGTCTGCCGGAAGGACGCCGGTGGCGGACTGCTCCGCTACCCGGAGCGTGTGGATGAAATCCTGCGCGCCCTGCGCGCTGCCATCCAGGGGCGCTTCACCGTGAAGTGCCGTGTTGGCTTTGGCGACAAGGTCGAGTTTCCCCGCTTGCTCGAGGTCTTTTTAAAGCACGACATCCAGATGCTGACCATCCACGGCCGCACCGTGCGGGATGCGTACAAGACGCCCGTGCATCCCGAATGCGTCGCTACTGCCGTGCAGGCCATGCCTTGCCCCGTGATCGCGAATGGCAACGTCGTCGATGTGCCCACGGGACTGTCGTATCTGCGGCAAACCGGGGCCGCCGGGCTCATGATCGGGCGCGGAGCCATCCGCCATCCCTGGCTCTTCGCGCAGTTGCACGCGCATTGGGAGGGAGGGGAAGCCCACACACCCACGCGGCGTGACATGCTGGAGTACATCCACCTTCTTTACGAGCACACGAATGCCTTTCACCCGCATCCCTCACCGGAAAAGCAGGTGCAGAAAATGAAGCGCTACATGGTCTTCATCAGCACTGGCATTGATGAAGGGCAGTTCGAGCACCGCATCCGCCGTGTCAGCTCAGAGGCGGACTTCTTCGCCATCTGCCGGGAGCATCTCGACAGCGACCAGCCACTGCCCGTGCGCCCGCCGGAGGACTCGAACGTCTTCTGCGGCTTCGCCGAGTTGCGCTGAAGCATTCACAGCGGTTGCGCGTTTTGTAGGATGCTCCTAGCATCGCACCACCCCATGAAACTTTCCGCCATCGCCAGCATCCTCGCGCTCAGCAGTCTCGCCAGCGCCGCCGACCTCAAGACCTTCACCATCAATGCGGATGAATGGGCCGAGGGCGAGGTGCCCAAGGAAGTCTTCATCGTCGAAGGCAAGATCACCATCACCGCCAAGGATGGCAACAAAGCCATCGTCATCGACCCAGGTGCCGAGCTCACCGACGCCTGCGCCCAGGTCGCCACTTCCGCAGCAGGCGAGTCCAGCATCGAGGCGCGCGTCTTCGCCAGCAAACGTGCCCGCAGCGTGCCGAAGTTCGGCGTCAGCGTCCATGGCATGAGCGGCTACCGCCTGCTGGTGAATGCCGCGAAGAAGCAGCTCGAACTCGTGAAAAGCGACACCGTGGCCGCCAGCATCCCTTTCACCTGGACCAGCGATGCCTGGCTGAAGCTGAAGCTCGAAGCCAGGCGCGGGGCAGGGGATGCCTGGCTCATCACCGGCAAAGCCTGGGCTGCCGATGCCGCCGAGCCCGCCGAGGCCATGATCAAAGCCGAGGACAAAGGACTCAAAGGCCAGGGAAAAACCGGCCTCTGGGGCACGCCCTACTCCCAGACACCCATCTACTTCGACGACATCACCGTGAAGATCGAGACTGCTCCAGCGGCGTGATTATTTATGTCAAAAAGATCAATTTCCTGTTGCCACGGCAATGACTGCCGCTAATATCGCGGCCCACGAATCTGGATACTGGAGCGGTAGCTCAATTGGTTAGAGCGCCAGCCTGTCACGTTGGAGGTTGCGGGTTCAAGTCCCGTCCGTTCCGCCAGAAGTGCTGTAAAAAGCCCGCTCAGAAATGAGCGGGCTTTTTGCTGTTCATTTTCTGCCGTCTGCGCACCTTTTCCGTCATGCCCCCGCCACCAGACAACCAGCACGACATCGACATCGCCAAGGTCACGCAGCGTGCCCAGGACATCGAGGACAAGCTGCCAAAGCTGCACAAGGTGATGGAGCAGGCGAAGGTGATCCTTTCGATGGTGAAGGACTACTGGGCGGGCCGTTACCGTGAGGTGCCTTATTGGGTGATCAGCGCCGGGGCGCTGGCGCTGCTGTATGTGCTGAATCCTGCGGATGTGATCCCGGATGTGATCATCGGTGTGGGCTACCTGGATGATGCCACGGTGGTGGCTTTTTGTTTAAAGCTGATCGAGCGCGAGCTGCTGCGTTACAAAGAGTGGCAGGCGGCGCAGAAAGCAGAGCCCGCGAGTGGTGCGGGGCCTGTGATCGATGTGTGATCAGGTCTTGCGGCCAAAGAGGCGCTTCAAGAAGCCTGCCTTGGGCTTGGCAGCCTCCTCAGTGGGGGCGAGCGGGGTGGGCTTCCGTCGTGTGGGGCCTGTGTCGGCACCTGGAACCTGGGTTGCCTTGGCTTTGGGTGCTGCGGCTTGCTTCGACTGCCACCACACGGCTTTGAGCGTACCGGCCTCCTGCCAGAGGGGGAGGCCTTCATGCCAGATAAGGGTGCGTGCGGTGACGCGTCCGGCTTTGATGAAGTCGAGCATGGACGGCTCGTCATGCGGGCCGTCGGCAGTGCCTTCGTGATTAAAAAACCAAGTCATCGTGCGGGATTAAGCATGAAAGGTGGAGGGATGGGAAGCCTCTTTTCAAAGGATCATGCCAATCCCATCTGAGCGACCTGGTCTTCATCCAGACCGAGGTAGTGTCCGAGCTCATGCAGGAGGGTGATGCGCACTTCTTCACGGAAGGCGGCGCGATCCCGCCCGGCGTAGTCCCAGAGATTGTCGAGGAAGAGCCGGATGCGCGGGAGATCACTGGCGACGGAGGCGGCTTCGTCATCGTTGACGGCGTAACCTTCAAAGAGGCCGAGCAGGTCGGTATCAAGCCCGGGTTCGTCATCAGCGAGTTCAGACATCTGGGCGACTTCGATGAGGCAGCTCTCGGCGGCGCTGCGGATCTTTTCTGGCAGGCCGCGCATCGTTTGCTCGACGACGGTCATGGCCAGGCTTTCAAGATGTCGGGGGCTCATCGACGACTGGGCAGGGAATTACTGCGGATCGTAGATGGACCCGGCGCGTCGGTCATTGAAGTTCGAGCCGCCCATGTCACGCATCATGTTCCCCTGGATCTGATTGCCGAGGCCATTGATGCGGGAGGATGAATAGAGGGAGCCGCTGATGGAGCCCATGCCGGGGGCGTCCAACTGCACGGGCCTGTCCGGTGTGGGGATGCCCTGGGCCTTGAGCTGACTTTGAGCGAGCTCGTGGCGGCTCCAGGCCATGGTGTCCACCTTGGTGCGCACGCGATGGTCCAGATGAGCGCGTTCGGTTTCATACTCGGCCTGGGTGAGCTGGCCGGCGGCGCGGCGCTGGTCGAGCTCCAGGTATTGAGGCTGGTGCTCGGCGCGCACCTGACGCTCCAGCGCATCCAACTGCTCGACCGTGGGGGTGGTCGAGCCGCAGGAGACTAGCAGGGCTGTCAGAAGATAAAGAAGAAGGCGGAGGTACACAGGGCTCAGGCTAGGCTGTGATTGGAAGCTGGCAAGAGGCATGAGCACCGTGAAGCAGGCTCACGCTTTCTCTTTCTTCTTGGCCTGGCTTTCCTCGGGCTTGGTTGGCTCGGGCAGGAGGAATTTGGTCACGCCGGGCTGTGGCATCGGTGTCGGGGTGAAGCTGTCTCCCCACTTCAGTGTGTCCGGGGCGAGGTCCTGCGTGCAGGCGAGCATCTGATCCCAGGTGATGAGTTGGCCGGTGTAAGCGGCCTCGCGGCCCATGATGGCCACGAGTGTGGAGAGCATCATGCGGTCGCCATCATTGATGACTTCGCCTTTGCGGATGGCATTGAAGAGAGCCTCGTGCTCGAGGTCGTACATGTTTTTCTCTTCGCCACGGAAGCGCCAGCGCTTCGGCCCGTCGATGAAAGGCTGGCCGCCCTTGCCGATGGTGAGCACTCCTTTGTCCCCGCGGATGATGTCCTGATTGTGGCCCTGGCAGCCTTTGATCTGGCGGCTGGCCATGTTGCAGATGACGCCGCCTTCCCATTCATAAGCAGCGTGGAAGTGGTCGAAGATGTTGCCGTCTTCAGCTTTGATCTGACGACCGCCGGTGCCGATGCAGGAGACGGGTGCTTTGTCCCCCATGGCCCACACGACTTTATCGACGCTGTGCACGGCCTGCTCCACGAGGCTGTCGCCGCTGAGCCAGGAGAAGTTGTACCAGTTCCGCACCTGCCACTCGACATCGCTCATGCCCGCAGGGCGGCCGCTGGCGGGCGGCATGGGCTTCACGGGGCCGGTGTGGTAGGTGGCGAAGACGCTGGTGATCTTGCCGATGTCACCGCCGAGCGCACGCTGGAAGGCCTCCATGCGGGAGGTGCTGTAGCGCCAGCAGAAGCCGGCAACGAGGTTGAGCTTCTTTTCCTTCGCCTTGTTCACGGCGGCCATGGCGATGTGGTAGCCGATGGTATCGACAGCCATGGGCTTCTCGCAAAAGATGTGCTTTCCGGCATCCACCGCGGCCTGGAGATGCATGGGGCGGAAGCCGGGAGGGCTGGCGAGCAGCACCACGTCCACCCCGCTGTCGATGAGCTGCTTGTAGGCGTCGATGCCGATAAACTTCTTGTCCGGCTTCACATCCACGCGATCTGGGAACTTTGCGGAAAGTGAGGCGATGCTGCCGTCGATCTGCTTCATATCGACATCCGCCATGGCGACGATCTTGCCATTGTACTCCGCGCCGAGAGCCTGGGAGGCCGCCCCCGTGCCGCGCCCGCCGCAGCCGACGAGGCCGATGCGGAGGGTTTCACTCGAGTCGGCCTTTTGCTGCGCACGCAGAGTGGTGGCGGCGGTAAGGATGGCAGTGCTGTGGACGAACTGGCGGCGGTTCAGGGCTGGGGACATAGGGGCGGAGTAATCGCGGGGTGGGTGGGAGACCTTTCATGGCGCAGACGGACCTATATCGCCATTGCAGAGTGAACCGGAGGCGTGATACAAAATGATACCGCCGTGCTCATGCTGCTCCGCCCTCCCTTTCTTGTCCTGCTGCTCTGTGGCATTAGGCTTCATGGACAAGAGGTGAATCCTTTCGATGAAGCGGCGAAAAAGCGTGAGATGGCTCTCGAACGTGTGGAGACGGAAAAGCGTCATGCCGCAGCGAAGGCCGAAGCCATGCCGCACGCCACGACGGAGGAACTCTATGAGAAGGCGGCGAATGAACGAGCGGCAGCGGAGCAGCGTGCCTTTGACCGCGGGCAAAAGACGACTCTGCCAGCGCAGGAAGAACGAGAGAACATCGGGCGGATGGGGGCGGCAGCGAACGCGAAGCGCGCGGAGGATGGCCGTGTGGTGAAGCAAGGTGCGCCTGCGGCAGCAGTGTACAATCGCGTGATGGAAACCCGCCGCCACTTCCAGCACTACGGCGACCCTTTTCTCTGGAACGTGAATGACAGCTTTACTGGCAAAAAGGAGGACCGGGTGAAGTTTGAGCAAGAGGCCCTGAGGATCTACCCAGAGCTGATGAATGCGCGATCAGCCTTTGCCATGAGACAATCGGAGGTCGATCGCTGGCTGGATTCACGACTCCCACCGCTGGCTCGTGATGCGCGGCGAAAGCTGCTAGTGGCACACATGGTTAGCCTGGAGCTGCATCATTACCTGCGGGGAGATCGCTTTGGCATCGGGCAGGTGCCCCGATTGCACCGGCTTGGTCAGCGCCCACCCGCCTTTATTAAAAGGAACAATTTTTTGGTGGAAGTCACGGGCAGTGATGTGCTGCTGCCGGATGGTCTGCATGGCAGGGTCATCCGCGGAAAAGACAGCAAGCCAGACATCCTCGAATGGCTGGATGCCGAAGGCCGCCACCAACTCCTGGTGCCTCAGGAGGCGTCCGGGCAGGTGGAGCTCTTCAAAGACTACCTCTGCAACTACCGCCGCCTGGAACTCCAAGGCGGCAACTACCGGCTCATTTTCTCGAAACCCTGAGAACCTTCAAATGATCACTTCAGGCTGAGGATGAATGCCTTCACGTCCGCGAACTCCTGGGGCTTCAGGATAAGGTTCATCGGAGGCATGGGGCTGATCGGTGTGGCGGTGTAGCCTTTGGCGAGTTTGGCGTTGGGATTGACGAGGCTCTCGAGGATGTAGGCTTCGTCTTTCCGCGTGGCGATGCCATCCAGTGCGGGTCCGACGGGGCTGCCCTGGCCTTTGAGGATGTGGCAGTTTTTGCAGGCGGCCACGGGGTGCTCCCAGAAGATTTTTTCCCCTCGGCTGGTGTCGCCGGCGAGTTTGGTGGCGTCGTCTTCGGTCTCCATGATGAGCTCGCAGAGCTTCACGTCATCATAGTAGGTGTCGCCTTTGCCGACGTGGAGGAGGTTGATGCTGGCCTTCGTGCGGTCTTTGCTGTTGAAGATGACCTCCACTTCGGTCCAGTCCTGGTTACGGCTGATCTTGGGGGAGGTCTCGGCGCGGCCGATGTGGTCGTTGAGGCTGGCTTTGCCACGGAAGGCGTGGGTCTTGATCCAGGCGCTGAGGCGGTATTCGGTGTTCGGCTTCAGGGGCACGTCGGCATGGAAGCTGGTGTCGGCATCGTCGCGGGTGATGACGCGGAAACCGTGCCTGCCGCTGCGGACCATCTTGGGGTCGATGACGATGCCCCACTCGGCGGTTTCATTTCCAGGGCGGCTGCCGTAGCTGCGCAATGTCCAGCCGAGCGGTGTCTTCTTGTCAGCAGCCAGCTCCTCGAAGCCGGGGTTGGGGAGGAGATTGGGGCCTTCTTTGAAATTGAGGGCACCGTGCTTTTTGCCGAGCATCTTGGCGGCTTCGGCCAGCCATTCGTCGGCTTTGACGATTGGGTCGGCGGAGAGCTTTTTGACGAGGGTCTTGATCTCCTCGGTGGTGGGGAAGTCGGCGAGCTTCACAAAGGCGGCGAGGCGGGTGTGGAGGTCAGGATCGGAGAAAACGCCGGAGCCGAAGAAGAGGTCCTGGGCGGCTTTGTCACTGCCGAGGGCGCGGACGGCGTTGCGGCGGAGTTTGGCGTCTGGGGAGATGAGGGCGGCCTGGTGGGTTTTGGCGTCGAGAGTGCCACGGGCGTGTTTGACCCAAAGCGCGTGGATGTCGGACAGGTCGGACAAATCCGACGTGTCTGACGCGAGACGCTGCTGCTTCAGCAGGCGGCTGTAGAGTGTATTCGTGTCCTTCGCGGCTCCTTTCGCCACAATGCGGTAAATACGGCCTCGGCTGTGATCACGCAGGTCATTTTCATGTGCGCCACCGACGCCCGTCGTCGCGACAAACCCACCACGCTCAAGGCTCGGCGTGGGATTGTGCTGGATGATGAAGTTTTGGAAATCTGCCACCCAGACGGCACCATCGGGTCCGACCTCGGCATGGACGGGGGAGTTCCATTCGTCGCTGCTGGCGTAGATGTTCATGTAGTCGAGTGCCTTCCAGCCGGCACCGTCGGGCTGGACATCGACGAGGGAGACGGTCTTCATGGTGGGCTCGCAGATCATGGCCTTGCCCTGGAAACGTGCGGGGAGGGCGTCGCTGTAGATGAAGTTAGATCCAGCCGCCGCCGTGTAGCCGCCGAAGACATCCACCTGCCGGAAGTTTGGCGTGATGGTGTGGCAGGTATCGACGACGTTGATCTTCTTCGCGGTCATGCCGCGTGAGCCTTCGCCCAAGGCGGTGGCGGGGATGCCACCAAAGAAGATGGGCGCGCCATTTGCCGTGCCGCCGAACTGATCTCCTGCGTCGTTATAGCTGTGGCCCCAGGCGTTGTTCGTGAACTGGTGGAGGAACTCGATGGCGCTGCCGTCCGCTTTGAAGCGATACGTGCCCATCGCGAACTGCTGCTTCTTCCCGCCGACATAACCTTCGATGCCGGAGTAGCCGACGCAGCCGTAGATCCAGTTGTCGAAGCCGTAGTGCAGATTGCTGGCCTGCGCGTGCGTGTCCTTGATGCCCCAGCAGTCGATGATGGTCTCGCGCTTGTCAGCCACGTCGTCGCCATTGGTGTCCTCCAGGTAAATGAACTTCGGCGGAGCGGCGACGATGATGCCTTTGCGGGCGAAGACGATGCCAGTGGGGAGGTTCAGTTTGTCGGCAAAGACGGTGAACTTGTCGGCGCGGCCATTGCCATCTGTGTCCTCGCAAATCTTGATGCTATCCTGGCCTTGGCCGTTATCGGAGATGCCATGCGGATAGTCGCGTGTCTCCACGACCCAGCAGCGCCCGCGCTCGTCCCAAGCAAAGGCGATGGGTTTGGCGATATCGGGCTCAGCGGCGAAGAGTTTCAGTTCGCAATCAGCGGGAACCTGGGTGCGCTCCATGCTGCCTTTGACGCTGAAAGGGAGCTGTAGAGTAAGTGGTTCGGGGCGCTTTTCGTAGTTGGCGACCTGGGGGTGCTTTTCGCGCTTTTCGGCATCACGTTGGGCGAGGAAGGCCGCATGGTCGGCTTTGCGCTCAGCACTGAGTTTGCTGAGGATGGAGTCGCGACTGAGGTCGTCACCTGACTTTACGATGAGGTCGTAGTTCTCGGCGTGCAGGCCTTCTTTTGCATAATCAAACCAGATGGCGTCGCGCCCAAGATCACGCATGGCGTCATGCAGCGGTCCGACAGCGGATTGCTCCTTGCCCTCGGCATCGAGATAGAGCACTCGGATGGGACCGGTGGGTGCGGCCTGGAGAACGGTGGCTGCAGTGAGGAGCGCGAAGAAGAGCGGTTTCATAGTCGGTGGATGGCTGTATATGATGAACGCCTGATCCGACCCGATGCGCTCTGACAAGTTTTAGGCGATATCCGCCTCAGCTCACTGTGCTGCCTCGCGCCGCTTCACCGTGAAGCGCTCGATGCCTTTGCGCATGACTGGGACATTGAAGTTGGCCAGCAGGCCTGCTTTTAAACTGCTGAGACGAAGCAACGTCTCCATCTTCTGGCGATCCAGATCGATCACGCGCTCGCTCGAATAGACCTGAACGAGGCAAGTGTCGTCCACGATGAGGTCCAGCCGGGCAGCGCTGTTGATACGATGGCCTTGGTAATCAAAACTGAGTGCCCGCCCGCGCTCCACCTTCAACTCGAGGCCACGCAACTCCACAGCGAGGCATTCCTCATAAGCCTCACGCATCAAGCCCGGGCCGAGCGTGCGATGAACCGTCATGCACGCACCGACGATGAGATGCGGGAGGTCATCCGAGATCATGAGAGGCGACGCCGGCGCAAAGTTGCCAAGCTAGCGATGCCAAGAAGCAGTATGGCGGAGGGTTCTGGCACGGCCTGCAGGAAGTTGCCGTAAACGAAATTGCCGACGTTTTCGCCGAGGATGGCACCATCAATGTTATCGCTCTCCCAGTGGATGCCGCCATAGATACGGCTCATGCCCGCCTCTTCAGCCGCGTCGGTAAAGCTGTTGAAGGAGCGGGTCAGTCCGGGAGTCAGGAAAGGTGACTCTGACTCCACGACGATGGGAGTGTTGTCGCCAAAGTAATTGGCCAGGATGGTCGCCGCAGCCATGCTGAAGGCGCTGTGACCGCTGGTGTAGGCACCGAAGGAGGGCGTGGGGATCAGTGGTGCCCAGGCACCATCGGCGATGGTGTCCACATTGCCATCCGTGTCCGCAGTGTTGATGGCGATCATGGGACGCCAAGTGTCATAAAAAACCTTGGCCTCCCAAGAAGCAATGCCAGCATCAGCTGAGGCCAGATTCAATAGTGCAAAGAGGCGGGCGTTGTCTTCGATGCTAAGTCCTGCGGAAGCAGACACTGTCTGAGCGATCCGATTCCAGTGCCCTGGAGGTGAAGATGTGCCGGGACCGTCCACCCAGAAGTAGGCGATCTCTGTTTGATCGGCAGTGCGGGTGGTGCTGGTTGAACCTCCGAGTGATTTTACTTGATTGAATTCGGCGGTGTATTGAGCACTTTGTACCCAGGCCGCATAGTCACCCGTGAATCCTGCTGGGCCATTCGGACGGAATTGGTTGCTGCTGTTTAGAGCGAAGGGAGTCACGCCACCCCATTGCGACATCAAGAAAGTGCCGCTGGATGCTCCCCAAGCCCCTGCGGTTGATCCTGGTTGCCAGCGTCCAGGCGTGCCAAAAGGTTGGGGTGAGTAGGTGATGGTCGCATCCTTACCGTCATTCGCGCGTGCCGTGATCATCGCCTGTGCCGCTGCCAGCCCGACCTCGATACCTCGTGTTTTGGCTTCGCCATCTGAGATCGAGGCTAGTTGGTTGTTGTACATCGTGGTGAAGTTGCTCAAGTAGCCATTTCCGGCTCCGTATTGGTCGGTGTAGATGGACGTGAGAACTGTGTAAGCTGCCACTGAAGCCGCCGCATTGACGTCGATGCCACTGCCTGCAGTGGAGGGGTCGAAGTAGCCCAGATAGGATTCGTAGTTGCGATTGATGGAGTTCACCGCATCAAACATGGCCCCACCAAGCATCCCCATGGTGCGGGAATTGACCGGCGGAGTCGCTGTCGATCCTTGATTCGCAAAAGTATCTAGCATGAGATCATTCCAGTCAGTGATCACATCCGCTCTGACCTGAGATGTTTGAGCTTGGGCCAGAAAGCAGAGAGTAAATATAAGTGAAGGTTTCATGTGAACCGTGAAAATTATAACGGAACTATTTTATTATGGTATTAATAACATTAACCTTAAACCCCACAAGGTGAATTATTCACCTTTGTTCATTATTTAGACCCAAAGGGACTTTTCATTGGAAGTGGCAAAACTTTGCAAAAACAGGCTGTTTGTTTGCTTTGGGTCTAACAGAGATCGCAGCCCCGAATCAAAGATTCACAATTTGAGGATTGCAGATTTATTTAACATCTATTAAATTTCCTCAACGATATGGACACTTCAGCACTCAAACATTCCCCTTCGTCGGTTTTGCCAACCGTGGGTCAATTGGCATTAATATTCCTCGTGGTGATCCTTACCGCGTGTTCTTCCTCCACTCCTAAATCGGAGATCATCGTTAGCGTCAAAGATCAGAAGCTCGGCCTCTACGATGCTGGGGTCCTCAGGAAAGAGTTTGTCATCTCAACCTCCAAGTTCGGTATCGGGGACCAGCCCAACAGTTATCGGACACCTTTGGGAAAGCATGAGATCATCGCCAAAATCGGCCATGGACTCCCCACCGGAGCGGTTTTAAAAAGCCGCCACTGGAACGGCGAAGTGCTCAAGCCCAATGCCCCTGGACGCGATCCCATCGTCTCGCGCATCCTCTGGCTGCGTGGCATGGAGGGTACAAACCGCAATGCCATGAATCGCTATATTTACATCCATGGTACCACCGAAGAAAATCGGCTTGGAAAACCTGCTAGCTATGGCTGCATTCGCATGGGTATGAAGGATGTTGTAGATCTTTTCAACGATGTGGGAATTGGTGCCAAAGTCGTGATTACCCGCAGTGATCTACCTGCTGGGAAGAGACTGGAGCAGCCCAAGCCGACGCCTGAAGCCGAAACGGTGATCGCCAGTAAAAAGGGGGAAACGCTAGCTGTCCCGAGTGCAAAGCCTGTGACACCAGTAAACACAGCACAAGTCAAAGACCTCAAAAAAGATGCGGCCGCGCCCAAGAGCATCTCGACCTCCAAGCCCGAGAAATCAGCTCCCGTCGCCAAGGGCAAATCAAAGAAGTCTGCCCCCAAGAATGAAAAGATCACGACAGGCAATCGCCGAATCACGCCAGCAGATCGCATTCACAGCTGATTTAAGTTCGCCAATTCCGCGACATCCACGGTGCCTTTTTCCAGTTCGCACAGGCCGCTGCTGTCCGCGCACCTCGGTCTGACGGCAACGAGCGGGTGTCTAGGGAGACGCTGATTAAAGCAAAGTTCGGCAAAAACGCGATTTTTTGGCCACTGGATCGAGGAGACGAACTTCCTGACACCTTTCCGCGACCTCTCATTGAAGGCTGCGGGAATGTC